>Cinder_p2__coassemble_1174_pt1 | contig 71255 bp, 49 predicted proteins | sample Cinder_p2__metabat2_low_PE_021 | metagenome-assembled genome bin Cinder_p2
ACGACCCCCTGCTCCCAAAGCAGGTGCGCTAACCGGACTGCGCTACACCCCGAATGCTTTATGCTTGTTTTTCTCAAAAGCGATGCAAAGATATGGCTTTTATTTGTAACTTCCAAATGTTTCTGGAAAAAACTTTCGAAAAATTATATTTTTAGATAGAAATCCTGTGTCAATGCCTTGTATTCCTCGCTGAATTGCCCATTTTCTTGTGTTATAAAAAGGGTCTCTTCCTGATAAGCATGCAAAGGGTCGAAGCCAAATGTGATCAGTAGACGTCGGCAGTTTTTTTGGGGCTTGGTGAAAAGTTTCATTTGGCGATATGCGTAATATCCATATGTGCCTGCGACATCTATAACTGCTTTTTGATTTTCTGCAGGTATAACAATAGCTAGTACTCCTTTGGGCTGTAATAATGTGGCTGAGTGGCTAAATAGAAGGTTGTAGTTTAATTCGTCTGTATGTCGGGCTGTGTTCCGTTGTTCATTGCCGCATTTTAATGAGTTGATGAAATAGGGTGGGTTGGACACAATCATATCAAAGCGCTCATTGGGTGTGTAATGGCGAAAATCAGCACAAATCACTTCGATGCGGTTTGCCCATGGGGAGTTTCGGACATTATCGCTAGCTTGGTTGGCTGCAATTTTATCTATTTCTACAGCTGTGATATTAGCTTGTGGTGCACGTTGCGCCAATTGAATGGCTATTAACCCCGTGCCAGTGCCTACATCTAAAATGCGTTTACAGTTCTCGACTGGAGCCCAAGCTCCTAATAAAACGCCGTCTGTGCCTACTTTCATGGCACATTTATCATGCCATATCGTAAATTGTTTGAATGTAAAATAAGGGTTTGACATAGTGTTTTTGTGAGTATGGAGAAAAGTGAAGCGGCCGCTCTTCTCAATCGAGGAACGACCGCTGAATCGATTTATCAAACTACTATTTTTTTTACTTGATGATACCCAGCTCTTTGAAGCACTTGGTTAGCTTGTCTACAGCATAATCTACTTGCTCCTGAGTATGAGTAGCCATTAATGCAACGCGTACTAGCGTGTCTTGAGGGGCGCATGCAGGAGGAATTACCGGGTTGATAAAGATTCCTTCATCAAAAGCCATTTTTGTAACCATGAATGTCTTGTCTGTATCGCGCACATATAATGGTATAATAGGAGATTCTGTTTCACCTATTTCAAAACCTGCATCACGGAACTTCTTCAAGGCATAGTTGGTGATTTTCCATAAATTTTCCATACGCTCAGGTTCCGTCTTAATAATGTGGAGTGCTTCACGGGCTGCTGCTGTTGCTGCCGGAGTGCTGCTAGCCTGAAATATATAAGAACGAGCACTGTGACGGAGCCAGTTAATAACTTCTTTGTCTCCTGCGATAAAGCCACCGATGGATGCGAGTGACTTACTAAAGGTACCCATGATTAAATCTACATCTTCAGTTACACCGAAGTGGTCACATACACCACGTCCTTGTCTACCGAACACGCCTAAACCGTGAGCTTCGTCTACATAAATACTAGCGTTATATTTCTTTTTCAAGCGTACGATTTCCGGTAGATTGGCCAAGTCTCCTTCCATAGAGAATACACCGTCTACTACAATGAGTTTTACAGCATTGGGCTCACATTTTTGAAGCTGGGCTTCCAGGTCTTCCATGTCATTATGCTTGTATTTCAATTGTGTAGCAAATGACAATCTGCGTCCATCTACAATAGAGGCATGATCTCGGTCATCGCAGATAATGTAGTCGCCACGTCCTACTACTGCAGGAATAATACCTTCATTGACGGTGAATCCTGTAGAAAAACAGAGAGCTTCATCTTTACCAACAAATTCAGCCAATTCCTTTTCTAACTCAACATGAATGTCGAGGGTTCCATTAAGAAAACGTGAGCCGGCACATCCTGTTCCGTATTTGTCTGTGGCAGCCTTAGAGGCATCGATGATGCGTTGGTCGTACGTTAGACCCATATAAGCATTTGAACCAAACATCAATACTTTTTTTCCATCCATTTCAACCTCTGTGTCTTGATGGCTGTTGATAGTGCGAAAATAGGGGTATACACCTTTTGCCATAAATTGTTGCGGCAGGTCATATTTCGCAAATTTTTCTTTTAATAAACTCATTTTTATGTACGATATTAAACTCTTGATACCTTGTCTTGTTGAAAACAGGGGGCAAATATAGTAAATTCTGTTGTTATTCACTTCTTTTCTATGAAAAAAGTCGCTCTTATTGCATTAAAACTATGTTTTATAGCTTGAATTCCACAGAAATATATTAATTTTGCCTACTTAACAGTAAAATAGGCTAGAGTTACGCTGTATGAATGAAGCAAAGAAAAGAATTGTATTTGTAGTAAATCCTATTTCGGGCACGGATAGCAAAACACAAATATTAAAGTGGATTGATGAATATCTGGATAAAGAGAAATACATACAGGAAGTGGTATATACTGAATATGCTGGTCATGCGGAAAAAATAGCTGCTCAGCAGGCAGCTTCTGGCGTGTGGGCAGTAGTAGCTATTGGTGGAGACGGCACAATCAATGAGGTTGCTCGTTCATTGGTGCATACCGATACGGCATTAGGTATTATACCTTGTGGGTCGGGAAATGGATTAGCCCGCCATTTGCAAATACCATTGGAGCCCAAAAAAGCGATAGACGTATTGATGAACAGCTCTGTAGATACAATAGATTACGGGCTGATAAATGATATTCCTTTCTTTTGCACTTGTGGAGTGGGGTTTGATGCATTTGTCAGTTTGAAGTTTGCACAGGCTGGAAAACGAGGAGTGTTGACCTACCTCGAGCAAACTCTTAAAGAGAGTTTGAGCTACAAGCCTGAAACTTATGAGGTGGAAATAGACGGAAGTACGATGCGCTATAAGGCCTTTTTAATAGCTTGTGGAAATGCTTCACAGTATGGAAACAATGCATACATTGCTCCGCAGGCAACCTTGAATGACGGATTGTTGGATGTTACAATATTGGAACCATTTACTATGTTGGATATTCCTTCGCTCTCCTTTCAACTCTTTAATAAGACTATTGATCAAAACAGTCATATCAAAACGTTCCGCTGTCAGTCGGTGCGCATACACCGTACCCAAGAGGGAGTGGCTCATTTCGATGGAGATCCGGTAATGATGGGGCGCGACATTGAAATAAAGATAGTACAGCGTGGGCTAAAAGTAATCGCTCCAACTACGGCTAAAGTGATGAATAAAAAGCCTCTTTATGAACTTCATTGGCCCTATCGGAACAGGGTGGTTATTGATAAAATAAATGCAAAATTAAAATTGAGGAAATGAAGCGTATACTTTCCCGTTATTTTCTCTATTTTTGCACATTGTAACGAAGAAACTTATAAATCATATATAAAATGTATAGAACGCATACTTGTGGAGAACTCCGTATCTCCGATGTGAATAAGCAGGTGACGCTGTCAGGATGGGTACAGCGTAGCCGTAAAATGGGCGGGATGACTTTTGTCGATCTCCGCGACCGTTATGGTATCACTCAGCTGGTGTTTAATGAAGAAGTGGATGCAGCGCTTTGCGAACAAGCCAATCGTTTAGGACGTGAGTATGTCATTCAAATTACCGGTGTAGTAAATGAACGTTTTAGCAAAAATGACCACATTCCTACTGGTGACATAGAAATTATAGTGTCCGAGCTCGTGGTTTTGAACACCTCTATGACTCCTCCTTTTACTATAGAAGATAACACCGATGGTGGTGATGATATTCGCATGAAATACCGTTATTTGGATCTTCGCCGAAATGCTGTGCGCAAGAATTTGGAATTACGGCATAAAATGACTATAGAAGTACGCAAGTATTTAGATAGTAAAGGATTTATAGAAGTAGAAACGCCGTTATTGATTGGCTCTACACCTGAAGGTGCACGTGATTTTGTAGTACCTTCACGTATGAATCCTGGACAGTTTTATGCTTTGCCTCAAAGTCCGCAGACATTGAAGCAATTATTGATGGTATCAGGTTTTGACCGCTATTTCCAAATAGCCAAGTGTTTCCGGGATGAAGACTTGCGTGCCGATCGTCAGCCTGAATTTACACAGATAGACTGTGAAATGTCTTTCGTACAGCAGGACGATGTGATAGAACTATTTGAAGGTATGGCTAAATATCTTTTCAAAGAGTTGCGTGGTGTAGAGTTGAATGAACCTTTCATGCGCATGCCATGGGCCGATGCAATGAAGTATTATGGAAGTGATAAACCGGACTTGCGTTTTGGTATGAAGTTCGTTGAACTGATGGATGTCATGAAAGGCCATGGTTTTTCTGTGTTCGACAATGCTGAATATATTGGAGGAATCTGTGCCGAAGGAGCTGCACATTATACACGTAAACAATTGGATGCATTGACTGAATTTGTAAAACGTCCGCAAATCGGTGCAAAGGGCATGGTTTATGCTCGTATAGAAGCGGATGGCAACGTAAAATCTAGTGTAGATAAATTCTATAGCCAAGAGGTGTTGCAACAGATGAAGCAAGCATTTGGTGCTAAGCCTGGTGATTTGATTCTGATTTTGAGCGGTGAAGATGCTATGAAGACGCGTCGTCAGTTGTGTGAACTTCGTTTGGAAATGGGTAACCAATTAGGATTGCGTGACAAAAATAAGTTTGCATTATTGTGGGTAGTTGATTTCCCGATGTTTGAATGGAGTGAGGAAGAAGGTCGTCTGATGGCTATGCATCATCCGTTTACTCATCCTAAAGAGGAAGATATTCCTTTGTTGGATACAGATCCGGCTGCAGTACGTGCAGATGCTTATGATATGGTATGCAATGGTGTTGAAGTAGGTGGTGGCTCTATCCGTATTCATGATGCCAAATTACAAGCTAAGATGTTCGAAATACTGGGCTTTACTCCTGAAAAGGCAGAAGAACAATTTGGCTTCTTAATGAATGCATTCAAATATGGAGCACCCCCTCATGGCGGATTGGCATATGGACTAGATCGCTGGGTCAGCATTTTTGCTGGTTTGGATAGTATTCGCGACTGTATTGCATTCCCAAAGAATAACAGCGGTCGTGATGTGATGTTGGATGCGCCGTCAGTTATTGATCAAAAGCAGTTAGACGAGTTGAATCTGGAAATTGGAATGAAGGAATAATTTATGCTATTCAATAATATTCAAGACGACAGAGAAAAGTGAAAGAAATTACTCGGATAGGTCGCTTTGCGATGATTGGTACACTCAATGCTTTCATTACGGCTTTCACCGTATGGGTAATGATGGATATTTTGGATATCAACTATCTTCTTTCTAATGTAGTGGCTTATATCTTAGCACAGATACATAATTTTCAATGGAGTAAGTATTGGATATTCCCTTCAAATAAAAAGAGCAACACCTGGCGACAGGTGCTGCTCTTTTCTATAGCTTTCGGAATGGCCTATGGGTCGCAATTCCTTTTTCTTATCACCTTAGTAGAGGTCTTGAACTGTAACGAATATCTATCTCAGTTCTTAGGACTTTTTGTGTATGGCGCTGTTAATTTTATTCTTAATAAACGGATTACATTTGCTTAATCAAGGAAACGTTTGGTGATTCCATCATAGGCATCAATGCGACGGTCTCGTAAGAATGGCCACCAGCGGCGTACATTCTCGCTTCGCTCCATATCTATCTCAACAACAAAGTTTTCTGCATGGTCATTGCTGGCTTGTGCCAACAATTCACCTTGTGGACCTGCTATAAAACTGTTTCCCCAAAATAAAATGCCTCTGGTAGTTCCAGAAGGATCGCTTTCGTGCCCTACACGATTGACAGAAATGACGGGCAGTCCATTGGCTACAGCGTGTCCACGTTGTGAAAGAATCCAGGCATTTAACTGACGCATCTGCTCTTCTTTGGTATCCGTCAGAGACCATCCGATAGCAGTTGGATAAATCAATATTTCTGCTCCTTTTAGTGCCATTAGTCTGGCTGCTTCTGGGTACCATTGGTCCCAACAAACCAATACTCCTAATTTTCCAAGTGAAGTTTGAATAGGTTCAAATCCTAAATCTCCCGGGGTGAAATAAAATTTTTCATAGAAGCCGGGGTCATCAGGAATATGCATTTTGCGGTATTTGCCTGCAATACTACCATCTCGATCAAATACTACAGCTGTATTATGATACAAGCCGGTAGCTCGTTTTTCGAACAGCGAAGTTACTAGTACTATATTATTTGCAGCAGCCAGTTCTGAATAGAATCCGGTAGAAGGTCCGGGAATTGGTTCTGCTAAATCGAACAAATCTGTATCCTCTGTTTGGCAGAAATAGAGTGAATTATGCAACTCTTGCAATACTACCAGTTGAGCACCATGGGCTGCACAAGCCTCTATATTCTTGGCCAAATTCATCAGGTTTGTCCGTATATCCGCTGTGTTATTTTGTTGAATAACTCCTACTTTAATTTTTTTCATCTGTCGTCTTTATTATAACAATTATACAATCAATTAAAAGGTAAGCACACCTGTTGGATATTGCATGGTGACGCAATGAAGTGAACCATGCTGTTTAATCAGAGCTCTACAATCAATGCCTATAATTTCATAACCTTGAAAAGCTGTTTGTAATACTTCCTTGGCCAACAAATCGTTAGCAGGTTGGTTATAAGTCGGATAAAGAACCGCATCGTTCATAATCAAAAAATTAGCGTATGTAGCCGGCAATCTTTCTTCTTCTTCAATCACTGCATCGGCCATAGGCAATGGCAGTAACCGGTAAGGCTTTCCGCTTAGAGTACGGAAGGTCTTTAATTGTTCTTCCATTTGCTTAAGAGCGTTGTAATGTTCATCATTTTCATCTGTACACTGCACATATACAATGGTATCTTGAGGACATAGTCTGGCCAATGTATCGATATGACTGTCTGTGTCATCACCAGCCAGGTATCCGTAATCCAGCCAAAGAATCTGTTTTAAGTGAAAAACTGTACGCAGATAGGCCTCTATGTCTGTACGATTCATTTCGCCATTCCGATTGGGTGAGAGCAGACATTCCGACGTAGTAAGCAGTGTACCGCATCCATCGCTTTCTATAGAGCCACCTTCCAATGCAAAGTTCAGACGATTCTCATAGTTTCCTTTCAAGGCTCCTGTTTTCACTAGACAGCGCGTAATTAAGTTATCTTTGTCTGCAGCGAACTTCAGCCCCCAGCCATTAAACTTAAAGTCTATTAAAGTGGGGCCATTCTCGTCTATACGTGTAATAGCACCATGGTCTCTTGCCCATGTGTCATTAGTAGGGCATTGTATAAAACGTATATTGTCTTTATTTACTTTGCCTTGTAACAAGCCTTCTACTTCTTCGGGATGTGGGGTAACGATCAATAAACGTTCGCGTAGAGCAATTTCACGTGCCAGATTGATGAAGCATTCTTGTACCTCATCTAACATATAAGCCCAATCAGTATCTTTATGTGGCCATGTCAGTTGGATGCCACTTTGTGGTTCCCATTCTGCTGGTAAAAAAGAGCTCCGCATTTCCATAGGACTGTTTGTTTCCAACTGTACTTGATAAGTTTTTTCAGAAGAACCTCCGTCAGGGAGGGGCGATAATATTCCCATAAAGCAAAATTTGATAAATTATAATCAGTAATCTGCTAAAATTAACTTTATTGTTTTGGTTTTCTATCAAAGAAAGGATTTTTTGATGAAGCGCTGACAGGGATAGCCAATACAGAATGGCAATCTTTCAGCCAACCCAACTGTTGAGCTGCGAGACCTGCAGAAAACATTACCCGGGTATCTACCCGCATATCTGCAGCTAAAGCGCAAGCTGATCCTATGGCAATACCCACATCAATGGTATTCAATGCACAGGGAACGCCTGTACTCCTTTGGGCACATGTACTAAATCCACAGTGACCACAGTTTAATCCTTGAGGTTGTTCACGGGTACCGATGAGTACTACACATTCTGCCTGTAGAATATTTTCTGCATCACGCAAAAAGAACTTCATGCCATGCTCTTCTACCATAGCAATCATTTTGTTACTTAACGTATGGATATCCTCATCAGTAATCAGAGCTGCTTCTATCACGTCGATGCCTTTTCCTTTTGGAGCCGTACGCGCAGCCGTCATCATTTGTTTTGCCACGAGTATAATCTGCTCATGGCGACAATCTCTTTCATTCAGTATCATCCTTGTAAAAGCTCGTATTTTAAATCCGGTTCAAATATAGGATTTCTTTTGTGAATAACCCTGCTGTTCGCGTCAAAATATTCTATAAGGGGTATTAATCAGATAGGAAACAGGCTTCTTATACTACTCTTGTCGATGTACCAACTGGCCGGAAGCCTTCAGATAAGCAATATTTGCTAAATAGTATTTAAAGTGGGCATCCACTTTAGTCTCATATGCTTGTTGCCAAAGCATTTGAGATTCCAGATGGTCAGTTAGAGTTTCCAGTCCCACCTCATACTGCTTACTGCTGACTCTCATATTTTCTTCAGCCTGCTGTAGGGCACGTTCTGCCAGTTCACTTTCCAGCTGAGCTTCATCTAAGTTGTTGGTCGCTTGTGTTAGTTCAAGTAACATCTGTTCATTTAGGTTTTCCTGTTCTAATTTAGTTTGTTCCCATTGTGCTTTAGCTGCTTTTACTTTATGAATACGCTCTCCAAAGTGAAACAATGGAACAGATACATTCAAAAGAGCTGTAAATCCTCCCTTGTCGAAAAAAGGTTTGTCATTAACTTCCAGACCATGTATATAGTCATAAGAAGCACTTACCCCAATTTTAGGTAGCATTTCACTTCGTTCCAATCGGATTTTTTGGCGGGCAATGGCAGTCTGGTTGGCTAAAATGGTATATTCTGGCCGAGCTGTAATATCGGCAGAAGAAGCTATCTGATTTCTTTTAACATGCGGCAAGTCTTCACTTACTTGAATAGGAGTATCTAAAGGTTTTCCTATCAGATGACATAAATTCATGGAAGCTAGCCGTAGAGCATTTTCAGCTTTTCGCAGCGACAACTCACTTTCATTGAGTCTGACCTGTACTTTTAGCACATCATTCTGTGGTTTCAGTCCATGCTTCCGGGCACTGTCTACATTCTTCTTTAGTTCCTCCAATAACGCATAGTAGGTAGTTGCCACTTTTTTCATTTCTGATGCTTTAACTACTTTTGCGTACGCTTGTTCTGTGCGCAGGATTACTTCAGTAGCTGTCAGAGTTTCATTTTGCAGTGCCATTTCTTTCCCCAGCTGAGCCATTTTGTAGGCCGAACGAATCTTTCCCCCCATATATAAGGGTTGCACTACTTGTACTCCTCCTGAATACATCCATCCTAATTTATATTTTAATTCAAATCCAGGGAAGTAGGCAAATCCGCCGTTAGGTACCATTTGAGTGTTTCCGGTGGGCATGAATGTTGGCAGATTGCCTCCAGGAATTCCCAAACTCCCATTGGCAGTACCGTAGAGTCCCATTCCTGTAAGTGAGATATCTGGGAAGAAATTTCCCAGATAACTCTTCATGGTGTGGTGAGCTGCCTTAGTCTGCCAGTAGGTAGCAGCCATTTCTTTATTGTGTTTTAATGCCAATTCCCGACATTGCGATATGGTAAGCAGTTCTGTTTTTTTCGCTATATATACAGTATCTTTTTCTTGTGCCGACAGGGATACTGCCATACAAAATAGTAGGGTAGATAAATATCTTTTCTTCATAATTTCTAATTTTGAGTTACATAACCTTTCCTCTCATGATTTCACATGAATATGGAAGAACAAAGCATAAAGTACCGGGATAAACAGCAAGGTTATCAATGTGCCAAACAGTAATCCCCCCATGATACTAGCTGCCAATGAACCAAACATGGCATCTGATAGCAAAGGTATCATTCCTAGAATGGTAGTAAGCGAAGCCATCATCACTGGTCGTAGTCTGCTTTGGGCACTGTTTATTAAAGCTGTGATAGGCTCTACGCCTTTCCCTAACTGCAACGTGATTTCATCCATTAGTACAATACCGTTTTTGATAATCATACCGATAAGCCCTAATGTACCTACGATGGCTACAAAGTTGAACGTTTTTCCGGTTAGCAGCATAACAATTACTACACCGATAACTACCATTGGAATACTGCAGAAGATAATCAGCGGTTTTCTATAGTCTTTGAACAACATGATAAGAATCGCAATCATCAAGATAATTGCCAGAGGGAAACTTTTAAACAAGTATCTCATTGATTCATCATTGGCGCTTTTTTCACCTTGCCAGCGTAGACTATATCCTGTAGGTAGAGGAATTTGTTCGATTTTCTTTGCAACAGCTTGTCGTGCAGCTTCTGTTTCTACTCCAGGTGATGGAGAGCATTGTACACGTTGGCTGCGTTGTCCGTTGTAGCGAGGTACAACAGGGTCTTCCCATCGGATATCAATATTTTTGCTAATTTGTTTCAGTGGAGTGCTCCCCATGAGGCTTTCCACTAAATCTTCCTTACTTAGTGTTCCACTTTTTAACTTCAGCATCATTTCTTCTGTCAGTACTCCGTTGATGGAAGGTAGCGAAGAAAAGACTTGTGTATTGCCCAGATTTTCTATGGGCTGTCCTTTTTCATCTAAACATTTCAGGTAGATGGTGTTGGCATGGATTCCTTCATGGAAAGAGCCAATGGGTATACCACCGGTAGCTGTTAGCAAAGATAAACTGACATCATTACGGCTGAGACCAAGTGCGCGAGCGGCCGGTTGGTCATATTCTATGGTTAACACAGGTACTTGTGGATCCCAATCTGTAGTAATGAGACAAACTTCTGGTGTAGCTTCCATGATGCGGCGAGCGCTATCTGCCAATTGGTGAAGTACAGCTGGGTCTGGACCTAAGAATTGAGCTTCGATAGGGTACTTCTTATACATCAGATTATAGCGTTTCATTTTTACATAGGCATCCGGATAATGTTCTGTAAGGTATGCTTGAATATCGTTGATATTATCCACTAATGTTTCTGGTGAGGTGAAGTCTATGATAAGTTCGCCATAACTTAATGAAGGGTTGGCAATACTGCGTACCAGATTATATCGTCCCGGTGTACCACCTATAGATGCAGTGATATGGGTCACTTCCGGACGAGTCTTTAAATAATTCTCTATAGAACGCAAGTCTTTCTCTATTCGTGTATAGTCGGTTCCTTCCGGCAATTTATATTCCATATACAGTTGGTTATAAACCATATCCGGGAAGAATCCTTGGCGCATGAACTGATAACCCAGGCCCGACAGAGCCAGTAACCCTACCATGGCAAATACAAAACTCCAGCGGTGTGACAATGAAAAATGAAGGCAGCTGCGCAGAAGGGCATAGGTGCGTCCCTTGTATTCTCGCTGCCCACTGCTACTAGGTTCCTTCTGGATTTTCAAATAGCGATTGGCCATCAAGGGTACATGAACCAGTGCCAATACCCAACTTAATAGGAGTGATACGGCCAATACGATAAATAAATCGCGTGTATAAATTCCGGCAGTATCAGGCGACATGTAGATAGGTAAAAAAGCAATGATGGCTATCAAAGTGGCACCCAGCAGTGGGAGAGCCGTTTGTCTGCCGATGGCAGTCAGTGCATCCATTTTTTCTTTTCCTGCTTTTAAATCTACCAATATACCATCAATAATTACAATAGCATTGTCTACCAGCATACCCATAGCCAGAATGAAAGCTGCTAGTGATACCCGTTGCATGGTTCCGTCTGCAGAATATAAGAATAGAAATGAACCGAATACGGTGACCACAAGGCTGATACCGATAATGATGCCACTCTTAAATCCCATAGCTAGCATTAAGATAACCACAACGATGATAACCGATTCTATCAGATTGATAACAAAGGTTCCTAGCGATGCACCGACCCGTTCAGGCTGATAAAACACTTTATGGCAATCTACGCCGATAGGAAGACGGGTGGCTTTTAGTTCATCCAACTTACGGGTAACTTCTGCTCCTACCTTTACAATATCTGAACCACTTGCGGCAGCTATCAAGATACCTAGTGCACGCTTCTGATCATAGGACATTTCATTCCTTGTAGGATTTTCATAAGCCTTTTCTATGCGGGCAATGTCACGTAATCGCAGTTGATCGTCATCATGTCCTTGGATAATCATGTTGCCAATGTCATTTACCGTCTTAAATTTATCATTGACTGTCACTCGAATACGGTTATCTCCATTGTCAAAATATCCGCTGTAAGTTGTCTTGTTTTGACCATTAAAAGTAGCCAGTACTTCAGCAGGCTTTACACCGAGATTTGCCATACGGTCTTGCAGCAGGGAGATATTGATACATTCTGCCCGCTCTCCATATAGTTCCACCCGTTCTACACCATCCAAATCAATAACTTCACGTTTTATGAGTTCTGCATAATCGGACAATTCCCGGTCGCTGAGTCCGTCGCCGGTCAATGCATAGAACATGCCATATACATTGCCAAAGTCATCTTTGACCATCGGAGTTCCGGCACCAGCCGGTAAAGCACTTTTAGCGTCATCCACCTTGCGGCGCAGCATATCCCAGCATTGCTCCACGTCGTCTTCGCGTACCGTGCTCAATAGTTCTATTTGAATCAGGGAAAGATCATTGAAAGAGTAACTTTCTATATTATCTATATTTCCCATACTTCTGATGTTTTTTTCGAGCACATCCGTTACTTCAAGTTCCACCTGATGTGCCGATGCACCCGGATAGGTGGTTACCACCATTGCCAGTTTTACTTTAATTTCGGGATCTTCCAGTTTGCTCATTTCATAACTGGCATATCCTCCACCTACCAAAAGTACGGCGATGAGGAAATAAATCAAATTACGATTTTGGAATGCCCATTTACTGATATCCATGTGTATAAATGAATAGGTTAAATAATAGTTTGTGATTTACAGCAGTCCGCCCACATTGGTAGCAGAGGGGGTTGGAATAGGAGATACCTGTTCTCCGTTTTGCAGGTGATGTACTCCTGACGCTACAACCAAGTTGCCAGATGCCAGCTGAGTAGAGCTTACCAGGGTTCGCCCGTTGCTCAATAAGTGTAATACTTCCACAGGACAAAGTTCTACTTTACCCTGTTCAGCCTGATAAATATATACAAATGTTTTACCATCTTTTTGGAATACGGCTGTGCTGGGTACTGATAGTTGAGTCGATTCATCGGGTTTGCAGATGATACTTACCATTGTATTCATACCAGGAGAGGGGAGAGGTTGCCCGTCGGTTATCAGTTGCAGACGCATGGTGTACAGCTGATTGGCATTAGCCTTGGGGGTTACACTCACAAATTTTAGAGGGTATGTCTTGCCCGGATAAATATCAAAGGTACAATGTGTTTTTTCGAACGCATCCCTACGTATGTATTCAGCTGCAGGAAGATTGATTTCCACCTCAGGTGTACCATTACCCACCATGGCCACTACCGGCATTCCAGCTCCGACCGTTTCATGTGTATCGAACAGCCTTTTTTGAACTACACCTGAGAAAGGGGCTTTCAGTTTGGTATATGCTAACTGATCCTGATGATGTTTTCTTTTAGCTGTAATCTGTTTTAGTCCATATACAGCTTTATCATTGGCATTGGGAGTGGTGCCGTTATCTTGATATAAGGCCATTACTCGTTCGGCTTCAGCTTTGATTTGTTGGTATTCAGCCTCCGTGGCATCCAGCTGAATCTGATAATCGGTAGGATCAAGTTCGGCTAGCAATTGACCTTGGCGTACATGACTTCCTTCATCCACCAGAAAGCGTTGAATAGTACCGCTTACGCGAAAGGATAGATTAACCTCTTCGGCAGCTTTCACTTTGCCAGGATATTGCAGGATACTTGGCATCCCAGTGGCCTGCACAGTATCAATCTTCACTGTCTTGCAGGTTTGTTTCATTTGGTTGCCCCTTCCGCAAGAAAAAAGAAATAGCAGGCATATACCTGCCCCTATTAGATAGAATCGTTTCATAGTTGTTCTTTTAGTTTTTATAGACATTATATTTTTTGCAAAAGTATCTGGTTATTACAAAACATAAAAGGTTAAAATGATTGTTCTCTTGTTCTGTTTATACCTTAGTGCTATAACACGTAGCTTCGTTAGAATGTTTTTCAAGAAAGTAACTTAAATCTTATCCGCCAGAGGTGCGTATCTTCATTCCAGTCATGGCTGATAATCTTAAATGTTCCTATTTCTTGTGTATTGTTCACGTGTGTACCTATGCAGAGGCATTCGTCATAATCGCCTACCTTTACGATACGTACTGTCTCTGAAGCATTTTCAGGAAGTCTTTCTAGATTAAATCGACCGGCTGCTTCCGATTGTGTGATATATTCTGTAGTGATGGTCAATTGCTGTGCAATCACCTCGTTGACACTTTTTTCTAACAATTGAACTTGTTCCTCTGTAGGTTCTGAAGGCAATATATAATCCAACTTGCTCTTTTTCCTTTCAATGTGTGCCGATACCGACCTTTCACAGTGAAAGATGCGGATCATTGTTTGGTTCACGATATGTTCACACGTATGCATGGGCGGATATTCTTTTTTGTTATGTGCATTCAGTAATTCTTGCTGTTCCATTCTTTATTTCTTTTAGGGTTACTTAGCAAAAGTACGCATAAATCACGAGATTCGTTCTTCTTGTTTCCACCTTTTTATTGATAAAATGGATTCAAATAGCGTAACAGACCGAATTTATGTATATCTTTACCCAAGTTTTGAAGATGTAAATTGCGAATAGACAACTATGGAAATAATAAAAATGCAGGGTACAGAGCCGGCGCTCTATCCCTTGGTAGGTCCGCTGGTAATGAATCCGGAGGTACTGAAGCAAAATATGAACTATCCTTTCAAGACCACTGAACATTTCGTGTGGTATATTGCCATGAACGGTCATTCAGTTATAGGGTTTGTTCCGGTAGAACATAGGGGCAAGGAGTACATCATCAATAATTACTATGTTACGCATAAAGACAGGGAGGTGTTGATGCAGCTGCTGTCGAGAATGCTATTAGACCATTTAGAGAAATTGCCGCATAGGGTAGAATGTCAGGAGCAACACGAGGGTGCAGAAACTGCTTTCGCACATTCTTTTTACAGAGATAAACCAACGTTATCACTTGGCTATAAGCTGACGGCCATTTGTCTGAAAGAAGATGTAGAGTGCTTTCGTACACTAGGCTTTGTGGTCCAAAGAACCTGGGCCAGATATATAAAATTAACGATAGAGTAGATGCAAGACGATATGAATAGTGAAACGGAAACTTTGTCTAAAAATGTATATGACCTATTGCAAGATAGATTATACATTATATTTAGAGATTTTGACAATATCTGCGTGTCGTTTTCAGGAGGAAAAGACAGTGGATTACTCTTGAATTTATGCATTGATTACATCAGAAAGCATCAGTTGAAACGTAAGATTTGTGTGTTTCATTTAGATTATGAAATACAATACACCATGACACTGGATTACGTGAATCGTATGATTGCCTCTAACCAAGATATATTGGAGTGGTATAGGATTTGTGTTCCTTTCCGCGTGACCACGTCTACATCAATGCACCAGAGCTACTGGAGGCCGTGGGATGAAAAGATGAAAGATTTGTGGGTAAGGCCTATGCCCAAAGGGGTATGGACCAAGGAGCATTTCCCTTTCTACACGGAGAAACTATGGGATTATGAGTTTCAGATGTTATTTGCCCAATGGCTGCACGAGCGTAAAGATCCCGTACGTACATGTTTTTTAATAGGCATACGTACACAAGAGAGTTATAATCGTTGGCGTGCTATACACATGGCAAAAAAGTATCAGATGTATCATAATTATCGCTGGACTTCTCGCATAGGTAACGACATCTTTAATGTATACCCTATCTTTGATTGGAAAACTACCGATGTATGGACGGCTAACGGAAAGTTTGGATACGATTATAATAGCTTGTATGACTTATATTATAAGGCCGGACTGAACATTGAGCGTCAGCGGGTGGCCAGTCCGTTCTTATCGGAAGGGCAAAGCACGTTGTCTTTGTATAAAGCGATAGATCCGTATACATGGGGTAAGATGATAGGGCGTGTAAATGGTGTGAACTTTACTTCCATATATGGTGGTACTCGTGCTATGGGATGGAATAAAATCAGACTGCCTGAAGGATATACCTGGAAAGAATTTATGCAGTTTTTGCTGAAAACTTTACCTGAACCTATCAGGCGGAATTATTTAAAGAAACTGACAGTCAGTCAAGAATTTTGGCGAAAGAAAGGGGGCTGCCTAAGCGATGAAACCATTCAGAAACTGACCGACCTTGGAATAAAGTTCGAAGTAGGAACTACTACTAAATTCAAAACGCAGAAAAAGCCAGTAAGGATGGAGTATCTCGACGACATCAGTATATCTGAGTTTAAAGAAATTCCTACGTATAAACGCATGTGTATATGCATATTAAAGAATGATCATGCCTGTAAATACATGGGTTTTTCTCTTAATAAAGAAGAGGTGAGAAAGAGAGATTTAATAATGGAACAATTTAAAAATATGATGTTATGAGTGAGTTTCAGAGTCCTGTATATCAAGTAAAAGCAGTGCCCCTGCATAAAGTAGTGGCCAATGCCTATAATCCGAATGTGGTAGCTCCACCCGAGATGAGACTGTTGGAATTATCTATTTGGGAAGACGGATTTACTATGCCCTGTGTTTGCTATTACAATGAAGAAGAAGATAACTACATTCTGGTAGATGGCTTTCATCGTTACCAGGTTATGAAAACCTCTAAGAGAGTCTTCGATAGAGAAAACGGTCTTCTTCCGGTAGTGGTAATCAAGAAGGATTTATCGAATCGGATGGCATCTACTATCCGTCATAATCGGGCGCGAGGCACGCATAATATTGAATTGATGAGTCATATTGTGGCAGAATTAGACAAGGCTGGTATGTCTGATGAATGGATTATGAAGCACATTGGTATGGATCGTGATGAAGTGTTGCGGCTGAAGCAGATTACAGGATTGGCCGAACTCTTTGCCGACAAAGAGTTCAGCCTTCCTGCTCAATACGAGGAGTATGTGCCTCGCGATGACGAGTATTGATTACTCGTCATCGGCCGCAAATCTGACAAAACTCGCAAAATTCACATTTTTTTCGGTCGTCTGTCTGCATGAATGATTCTTGCGGATTGTATATTTCTTCCAGTAATTTCATCAACCGTTCCCGGTATTCTTTTTCATATACCGAAAAGTCGTCTATCACAGTTTTGGGCTGTCTGGGTGCTCCCATTTCTATCACCGGAGAATAGCTATCCGAAGCGGCTCTATGGATATAGAGCAAAGCAGGAGCTACTTTCAGTGGTTGTTTGCGGCATAGAATGGCTGCATAGAGGAAAGTCTGGAATATATAGCCCGGACGTTGTTCTCCAGGGGTAAACAGTTGTTCTATTGTTTCCGGAATTTTCGGACTTCCTCCTGTCTTATAATCTACGATTCTAAGTATTCCATCCTTGCTATCCATACGGTCTATAGTTCCTCCGATTTGTATGGGTAGTTCTCCTACTGGTGTATGAATAACTACCTGCTCTGCTACTTTTGTTTCCATACCTACTATAGAGAATGGAGCATATTGCAGGTCATGCCGTAGCAACTGCTTTAGATAGAATCCTATTACCTTAGCATGTATTAGTTGCGTACCATTATAAGGTGCTTTTTCCTGAATAGGTATATGGAAAAATTCTTCTTTAAAGGCATTGTCCACATAATTTTGCAACTTCACATCATTGCGCAGTAAATCAGCGATTTGCTGTTTTTCAATGATATTTCTTCCGGCAGACCAATCTCGATATATGCACTCTGCTGCTTTATGGAAAATAGTGCCAAAAAGAGCCGAGTCAATTTCAGCACTGACTTCGTCTACGGGTTTCAGACCTTTCAGAAAGCGGAAATAAAATTTCAAGCGGCAATCCAGATAAGTGTTCAGGGCCGATGGTGAAAAGACGCGGTTTGGATGCAGGCGAATGTCAAATGCCTGATATAGTTTTTTCATCAATGAGTCATCTTTACTGATAGACACACGCCGTTCTGTACGAGGTTTCTGGCCTGCTTCCAGGTATTGATGAGTAATTTCTTGCCCAGACTCTACCAGATATTGTAACATAAATCGCGACATCTCGCCACGGTTTAGTCCATCAGATGAGGTGTTGTAAAGAAGTGTCACGCTATTGGCCCGCTGAATAAGCCGGTAAAAATAATAAGCATATACAGCATTCTTATGTTCGATGGTAGTCATGCCAAAAGCTTTTCGCAAATTATAAGGAATAAAAGATGAATCTCCTCCAGCTTTGGGTAGTTGGCCTTCGTTTACAGATAGCAGAATCAAGTTTCGGAAGTCTAGATTTCTGGTTTCCAACACTCCCATAATTTGCATGCCGATGGCAGGTTCTCCATGAAAAGGGATGCTGGCACTGCTCAGTAATCTGTCTAGCAGACGCTTAAAGGTGTCAGAACGTAGGGTCAAATCTCCTTTTTCTACCAACATTGCCAAGCGGTTAATAAGAGTAAAACTCTTAAAAAGCGACTCTTGGTACAGTTGGTTGAAAATATCATTGTTGTCTGTTTTTGTCCGATATAGTATAGAAACATCTCGTATCCGCTCTGTCAAATAATTGCATAATGCCAAGTTACCGCTCTGAGGTGTAAAAATCTTTTCCAGCCATTCGTCTTTTTTAAGTTCAGAAGGAAGAGGGTAGAAGCGATTGTTGCTTACCAACCATTGCTCCAACTGTTCTGCTGCCGGAGTCAGTCTTCGAGTATAAGCATGCTTCAAAACATTCAGTACGGCGTCGTATAAGAAATATCCTTGTCGAGATTCGTATCCAGTAGTTTGTAGCTCTATCAAAGCATGGATAAAACTGAATACTGAAGTTTGTGATAATGGGAATCCCATAGTGACGTTGATATTCTTTACGTCATCAGGCAGTGAATGAAGTACTGGAAGTAGCAGAGATTCATTGCATAATACTACTGCATTTTCTTTTTCGCGACAGGCCCCAGAATTGTTCCCTCCAACCACTTCATCCTTCCACCATTGCGATATATACCGGGCTTGGGCATTTTCTGTAGGCGCCGAGATGTAGCGTATACGTTTAGGCTGACGCATCACATCGAAACAACTGGCAGGCAATTGATTAGGAAAATCTTTCAAATTCCGGATGATAAATTCACCAGCCTCTGACACCTGACGAACCTGTGGATTCTGCGCCTCTAGTACATAACTAGTATCATAATCCCAATAGAACCACGCTTTCCCCGCCTCTTGTAACCGCAGGAAAAAGTCATGTTCTACTTTATTCAGTACATTAAATCCAACAAATATATAGCGTTCATACACTAAACGGTCGATAGGGAATTCTTCCATAATCTGGCGATACATCATCCCTTCGTAGGCCATTCCTTGATTTGCCAGATTCCGGCGGAAAGCAGCATAAATATCGCCCAACTTATCCCAAAGCGAAATAAACTTCTCTTTCAGTACCGTGCGCTTTTCTATAGAAAAATGCTGAAAAAATTGTTGGATTGCAGCTTCCTGTTCTTCATCTAGGAATGTAGAGTCATCCATCAATGCTCTTAAGTCTTTCAGATTACTGAATAAGCGCGTTGTATCTACTCTGTTCTTGTCTGCATCGTCAAAATCGCTGATAAGCAGTTCGCCCCAAAAATAAAAATCATCCAGTGTCTCTTCACTTTGTGTCTCTTTGCAGAATACTTTGTATAATTCACAAATTAAGGCAATCGGGTCACCTAACGTCCAGGGTGAAAGCTGTTGGAAGAGTTCGCTGATGGTGACATACGCTGGCGACCACAGCGGTCGGTCTGTTTCGGCAGCTAAGTATTCATCGAAAAAGAGTCTGGCACGCTTGTTGGGAAACACGATGGCTGTACGCGATAAATCATTTCCTAATTTATGATGTAGGTCTTGTGCGACCATTTGTAAAAATGTCTTCATAATTATGCTCATTTTTAAACCTGGGTTAATCTTCCTTGACACTGTCTATACGTTCTTCGTCTACATACCACAAAAATCCGTTGATTTGATAAGTATCATATCCCATACGTCGAATTAGCTTCATGTATTCCTGAACCTGTGTAATGTAGCTTTTTCTAGGCTTACCGAACTTGAAGTCCACGATGACAATTTCTTTATTTCTCATCATTACACGGTCTGGTCTGCGGCTGTGCAGACTATCATTTTCCATCCATATAATATTACATTCGTTGAAAATCTGCCAACTGCCTGCATACCAGTCTTTCACTTGTGGCAGCGATAGGGCACGATGTGTCCATTCACGTAGTTCGTTTTCTTGTTCTTTGCTGCCGATTACCCCTTCAAATACTAGTTTGGTCAAAGCTTCATCTATATCCCGTTCGGTATGTATAGCAGAAAAAAGCGTATGTAATAATCGTCCTCGTTGTATGAACCGTTTCGGCGATTCTTCTTCACGGATGCCTGCTATAAAATCCGCCGATCGGTTCGATTGTCTGAATTCCATATCATGCCGCTTGCTTGTCAGTTTCATAGGCAGTTTTTCAGGCTTTATCTGTAACTTATTCAGTGAAGAAGTCGTATCTTGTACTCCGGTTTGTTCAGAGACACATAAATCTCCACCTTCATAGATATTCTCTTCTTCCCGCCATTCAGCACCAGTTTGCTTAGCTACGGCAGGCAGTGTGGCAGCCAACAGCTCGCTCATAGTATTCTTTTGATTGTCGCGTGTCCAGATGATCAAGTTCTTTTCGGCTCGTGTAAAGGCCACATAAAGCAGGTTTAGGTTGTCTACCCAAAGCTGAAGTCGCTCATGCAGGTAGTGTTTTCTATAAATAGATTCTGCCATGACAGCAGAATAATTTACAGGAACCAAGTCGAGTGCGTTAAATGGTTTTACTTCAGGCGCACACCACACCAACTGATTGTTGGTTTCATTCTCCATCTTCCAATCACAGAATGGCAGTAATACGGTATGAAATTCCAGTCCTTTTGATTTATGTATGGATAAAATCCGTATACCTTCCACCTCACCGCTAGCGATGGTCTTTCTACACAAGGTTTCATTCCAATAATTTAGAAATGAAGTGAGATCAGAAGAGTGTTCTTGCAAATAGTCGATAACAGCATCAAAGAAAGCAAATAGATAAGCTTCCTGGTGGGGTATCCGGTTTATCTGAAAAATATCCAACAGTTCTTCCAGCAGTTCGTAGAGTGGCATCAACCTAAGCTCATCAAATCTAGTTGTGAAAGATGGAGGCAATGTATCTTCACTTTCCGAGAGAAGCGGACATGTCAACTGCAATTCATATTGGGCAATACTCTCTTGTGGATTAGACAGCAGACGTAGTGCATTGATCAACGTTGATACAGCCGCAGAAGAGTCAAGACGGAAAGCTTCATCCGATACAATATTCAGTTGCAGCTCTTTGTCAAAATAGTCTGCGATAAGCGGAATGTTTCTGTTTTTACGCACCAGAATGGCGATGTCGTGCTGTTGCACACCAGATGCCAATAGTCGTTCTACTTCTTGTCCTAAGGCATGCAATGTCTGTTCCATGTAGTCCTGTGAATCGTCGCCAGTAATAAAAGAAGTCTTGATGTACCCCTTGTTAACGGCTTTGGGCGATTGTTGCACAACATCAGCATAAGCCTCTTTCAGCGGTATACATTCTTCGTGTAATTCGGTCTGGTGTTTTTCATTCAAGTAACCGACGGCTTCTGTAAAGAAGGAATTATTGAACTGAATGATGTTTGCCTCACTGCGTCTGTTGGTAGTCAGCGTCTTTATCTGAATCAAAGAGGAGTTTAAGGCAAAAAAGTCTTCATCATTTTCAGCAGGGTCTGTTTGCTTGCCTAAATTGTTCAGAATGCTCCAATCACCGTTTCTCCAGCGGTAGATAGATTGCTTCACATCACCCACTATCAAGCTGTCGGCACCTTGCGAAAGTCCTTCCAACAGCAATAGACGGAAGTTTCCCCATTGCATACGGCTGGTATCTTGAAATTCATCAATCATGACAGTTTGAATATTCGCTCCCAGCTTCTCGAATACAAAGGAAGAGTCCCCTTCGCCTACCAGGCGGTGCAGTAGCGCATTGGTATCTGATAGCAGGAAACGGTTATGTTCCTTATTCAACAAGCGTACCTCCTCGTCAATGTGGTTAAGCAGTTGCAGTTTGTTTAAGTGCTGCAGAGATAAACGTACACTGTTTACAGTCTGGTTGCGCACAGGACGCAGTTTCTCTGCTTCCTGTAATAGCGGTATCAGTTCTTCGCCAGCCAATCGTACGATTTCGTTTTTGCGGGCTGAAGTCTTACTGCTCCAATTTTGTGCATTCTCCAGCGCTTTGCTTAGCGTGGCATTTAGCACATCTTTATCAGTAAGCCGTCCATCTCTCAACTTCCGGAAATAACTTCCAATTCCTTTGGATCCACCCTTTAAATCGTCCGGGTACAGTCCATGGCTTTCCAGGATACCTTCAAATTGCTCACTGAACCCTTTCATTTGTTCCAGCGCATCAGTTTCTTGTTCACGCAGCGCGTCTTTATAGAGCGGTATGTAGTTGGCATCGTGCAGCTTTATTCGCAGCATTTCTCCCCGCTCTATATAACCTTCGTTAAATATATTTTGTCCAAATGATTTTATTTCTTCCGACACGTTCCAACGTTTGTCATTGGCTATACGTTCATTGATATAGTCTAGCAGCCAAGCCAATACAGGTGAAGTAGGAGTAAGCTTTTCTATCAAGCTGTCTACCGCCTCATCGAGTACCTCTGCATTATTCAGTTCTATGTTTAAGTTTGGGCTTAGTTCCAGCTCCCTGGCCAGATTACGCATGACGGATTGAAAGAACGAGTCGATGGTTTCCACCCGGAATCGGCTATAATCATGCAGTATGTTTTGCAGGGCTTGTCCGGCACGCTTTCTCAGTTCCTCATCCGGCAGATGGCATTGCTGACGAATGTGGTTCAGGTATGCTTCGGAAGCGGTATCACCTTTCCAGATGCCATAGAGTTGCTGCAAGATGCGTTCTTTCATTTCGGTAGTCGCCTTGTTGGTAAAGGTTACCGCTAAAATTTGCCTGTATGCGTAGGGATTCAGTACCAGGTGTTTGATGTATTCTACAGCCAGTGTAAATGTCTTTCCTGAACCGGCAGACGCTTTATATACTAATAGTTCCATATTGATTGTTACGTGTACGATGAGGATTGTTCCACTAGATTTACTCTTTTATTTAGCCGACAGCATCCATTTTTCCGCCTCTTCTAAGGTGTCTGGTTTACCGATATCATACCATTGCAGGTGTGTGGGGCAGTAGCCCGTGATGCGAGCTTGCTGACACACTGATAAATAAAACGGGATGATGGAAAACTTATCTCCCCACTGGGAAGAATCCATGGCTGCAAACAGAGATGGAGAAAACACATGTACACCGCAAAAGGCATAGAGCTGGTGGACGTCAGGTGTGAATACAAAGTTGTCCGGGCGGGTTTCTCCTGTAGATTTATTCATCCATCCGCAAAGCAGTTTTTTTTGATTGAACACCAGGTATCGCGATGTTTCTCTATGATTTACCAGAAGAGTTGCTTCCACCTGCTTCTGAAGGTGGAAATTATACAGTTCTCTTAAGTCTACATCCGTCAGAATGTCAGCATTATGTACTAAAAACGGTTCGCCTCCATCCAAGAATGTACGTGCCTTACGTATGCCTCCGCCAGTATCCAGTAATTTTCCACGTTCGTCGCTGAAATGTATGTCGATGCCAAACGATTGATTCGCATGTATAAAATCTATAATTTGTTCTCCCAAATGATGAATATTGATAGTAATGTCGTTGCATCCTGCCTCTTTAAGACGCAGGATGACACGTTCCAGCATGGGCTTCCCGCCGACAGGAACCAATGCTTTGGGCATATGGTCTGTAAGAGGGCGGAGCCGAGTGCCTAGTCCGGCTGCAAATACTAGAGCTTTCATGATGTTTTTTAATCTAAGATGCTGTGAATATTTTGTTCTCGATGTTCCAGAATAATTTTTATGCCAAATTTCTGATGCAGATGTTCGGCCAGTCGCTGTGCACTATAGACGGAGCGATGTTGTCCGCCAGTACAGCCGAAACAAACAGACAGATTGGAAAACCCCCGTTCTATATAGCGTTCTACAGAGGCGTCTACCAGACCGTACACATGTTCCAGAAAACGGATGATTTCTCCGTCGTTTTCTAGAAAATCTATAACCGGCTTGTCCAGTCCGGTAAGTGACTTGTAGCGATCGTATCTGCCGGGATTATGTACGGCTCTGCAATCAAATACAAACCCTCCACCGTTGCCCGACGGGTCTTCCGGTATACCTTTCTTGTAAGAAAAGCTTTTTACATTGACTACCAATGTACTGGCGGGTGAACTGGCAAACTGCGGTAATTCTGTTAGTTGCCTGAGTACACTGCATAAATACGGGTATTCAGGGAAGGAATCAGTCAGAAGTTTTCTTAAATTAGCGATGGCATAAGGAATGCTTTGCAGAAAGTGTTTTTTCTTTTCAAAATATCCTCGGAAACCATAGGCACCCAACACCTGCAAGGTGCGAAACAGTACGAAGTGTTTCAGCTGGGCATAGAACTCGTCATCATCTACTGTAGTATAGCGTTGGAGTTCATCCAAATATTCCGACAGTAATTCCTGACGGATTTCATCCGTGAAATTAGCCTTTGCCTGCCATAAGAACGAAGCTATGTCATAGTAATAAGGTCCTTTTCTTCCTCCCTGAAAGTCTATGAACCATGGTTGGCTTTCATGAATCATAACATTTCTGCTTTGAAAGTCACGATACATAAAAGTGGACGATTCACTCTGTAGCAGCACACGGGCTAAAGACTGATAATCATTCTCCAGCAGGTCTTCTTGAAATACGATGCCGCTAGGCTTTAGGAAACAGTATTTGAAATAATTCAAATCCCAAAAAATACACCGTTGATTAAAGGCGGGCAGCGGATAGCAGCGTGAAAAGTCAAAATCTTTCGCTCCTGCAAATTGAATGGCAGGCAACAGTCGGACAGTCTTGCGCAACAGGTCTTTTTCCATAGGTGTGTAATGCTGGGTATGCCGTCCGTTTTCTATGGCATCAAATAGAAGTGTGTCGCCTAAATCTTCTTGCAGATAAAGCATATGGTCGTCCGACACGGCTACTACCTGAGGTACAGCAATGCCTTTTTGGCGAAAATGGGCAGCCATATAAAGGAATGCCTCGTTTTCTTCTTTCGACTCGCCGCTTACACCAATGAAAGAGGGGGTACCCGACAGCCGAAAGTAGCTGCGGTTGGAACCGGATGTAGGTAATTCAATGACAGAAGTCGGTTCGATGCCGGTGTATTTAATATAGAGTTCTTTAAGTTGTTCTGTTACCATTATCGAGTTAGTTTTGCGATTCTTGATTTATATTGTAGTTACAAAAATAAGAAATAAAATCAGGAAAGCCTTGTTTCTTTCAGAAACTTTTTACTACCTTTGCCGCATACAAGAAATGGGATTTGCGGCAGTAGCTCAGTTGGTAGAGCATCAGCTTCCCAAGCTGAGGGTCGCGGGTTCGAGCCCCGTTTGCCGCTCACATTGATAAAGAGGGAGTTACAATTTAAAGGTAACTTCCTCTTTTATATTGGTTATCACTTAATTGATATGATATGAAAAACTGGAGAGAAATCAGGCAGGACATTAAAGAGGCTATGGAAGATGCATTCTACGACTGTAAGGTGAAGTATTACAAACCGAAGGATGGTGATTATGCTTATTTTAAAGTTGAAATAGACGACCTGCTTGTGACGGAAACCGAGGTAGAATCCGCCCTGGAAGAAGTTATGGTACATCATGTTTTAGAACCAGAGTGGTACAGAGAGGGAGAGGTTCATTTAATAGCCTATTGGGATGATGGTGAGTGTGAATTTTAATTAGAGCATACATGGATAAATAAAATAGCCTGCATTGTGTTTTTGCAGGCTATTTTATTATGCGCTCAAAGGCTTTATTTTATTCCCATTCGATGGTTGCATTCGGCTTCGGCGACATATCGTAGCAGACACGGTTCACATTTTTCACTTCTTTAAGAATGCGGTCCGTAATCTTCATCAAGATAGGCCAGTCCACCGGTTCGATGGTAGCTGTCATGGCATCCACCGTATTGACTGCACGGATAATTACCGGCCAGTCGAAAGAACGGGCATTATCGCGCACACCCACTGACTTGAAGTCGGGCACCACGGTAAAGTATTGCCATACCTTCTTGTCCAATCCGGCTTTCTGGAATTCTTCGCGCAAGATAGCATCCGACTCACGGACAGCTTCCAGACGGTCGCGTGTAATGGCACCCAAGCAGCGTACACCCAGACCAGGACCAGGGAACGGCTGGCGGTAAACCATTTCATAAGGCAAGCCCAGTTCCAAACCGCAGGCACGTACTTCGTCCTTGAACAACTGACGTAGCGGTTCCACCAATTCAAATTTCAAGTCTTCGGGCAGACCACCTACATTGTGATGTGATTTTACCATCTTGGCAGTCTTCGTGCCACTTTCCACGATGTCGGGATAGATGGTACCTTGTCCTAAGAAATCGATACCGTTCAGCTTGCGTGCCTCTTCTTCGAACACACGGATAAATTCGCCGCCGATGATTTTACGCTTCTGTTCCGGATCAGCTACACCGGCCAGTTTGGTCAGGAAGCGTTCAGTCACATCACAGTAAATCAGGTTTGCCTTCAGCTGGTTGCGGAATACTTCCACCACATCTTCTGATTCACCTTTACGCATTAAACCATGGTTCACATGCACACATACCAAATTATCGCCAATGGCCTTGAGCAGCAGAGCAGCTACTACCGAGCTGTCTACACCCCCCGACAAAGCCAGTAATACCTTCTTGTCGCCTACCTGACGGCGCACCAGTTCAACTTGGTCGGCCACGAAATTCTTCATGTTCCAATTGGTTTCAGCGTGGCAAGTATCCAGTACAAATCCCTTCACTGCTTCCTTCACCGCTTCCATATCATCAGTAAAGGCAGGAAGTTTCACTTCGCAAAGGGCTTTGTCATGGCCGGCAGCCATCACCGGAATACCCAATTCATAAATACCCGGAAGTACATCAATCTCCACTCCGTCGATGACATTGTTCGGACCTCCATTAATAATAATACCCTTTACATTGGGTAACGCCTTCAGTTCATCTACTGTAATATCGTGAGGATAAATCTCACTATATACTCCTAACGCACGGATGGCACGAGCCACCACCGTGTTTTCATGACTACCCAGGTCAAGAATGACAATCATATCCTGTTTCATCTGATTATAAATCTAAAAAATTATGTATTGTTTTAGTTGCTGTTCTCAAAATTTGGTGTAAAGTTAGTAAAAAAAGAATTTCGTGATGAACCAGAACCCGCAAAAAAATCATTTTTCTCCTGGATACCTTGTTTTTGCTATATTTATATAGCAATTTTTTATCTGTCACAATATTCTCACCTTCTGTTATAGCCAATGAGGCTGATGAAGGGTTCACCCGTTTCACCCTGATAATCAATGGGTGAGAGATGAAGGGTGAAGGATAGATCTGCTTTGGTTGAACAAACAGCTATTCTTTGGTCATGAAGCTGTGGCCCGACGATTCACGATCTGTAGTTTTTCGATTCACTACTGTCTTATACTGCCATAGGTAGACACATTATGAACAAATAAATGTGTACCAATTATGAGTGGAAAGAATAAACACTATTCCAACGAAGAGCGACTAGCTCTTGTTCAAAATTATTTTGAGTCCGGCATGAGTAAGTATGCTTTTTGTAAACTCCATCAGATTAGCAGCTGTTCTGTGCTAAGAAACTGGATCAAAAAGTATACTCTACAAGAAAAAACAGTATCTTCACCTTCTGAAGACACAACAGAAGAAATAACAGAAGAAATAGCAGAAGATATGGCCAATCGTAGTAAAGATGATTACAAGGAAGAAAATACGCAATTAAAGAAGCGTATAAAAGAATTGGAGAAAGCTCTTGAATTTTCCAAATTGCAGACCGAAGCCCGTGATTTGATGATTACCCGTGCCGAGGAATACTTTAACATCCCAATCAGAAAAAAATCTGGGGCCAAACAGTAACGGAACTGGTCAGTCAGCGCAAACTGAAGGTTGCGCTGGCTTGCCGGCTGTTTGGCCATTGTCGTCAAGCCTATTACCAGAGCAGGCTTGATATAGAGAATCAGATTAAAAAAGAACGTATGTTATTGGACGCGACTGGTGAGATACGCGAACATGACCCTGGCATAGGAGGGTATAAACTTTGGTTGATGCTTATCACGCTTTTTGGAAAAGATGTTGTACCAGGACGTGATAGTTTCTACACGTTGCTTCGACAGCACCGCCTGATGCTGCCTCCCCGCAAAGTAAGACATACAACCAATTCCAACCATCGGTATCATAAGTGGAAAAATCTAACAAAGAGCATCACGCTAACTTCTGCCAACCAACTTTGGGTTAGCGATATAACCTATATATCATTGGCCAATGGTGACGTGTGCTATCTCCATTTGATTACCGATGCTTATTCACACAAAATTGTAGGTTGGGAACTGGCTGATACTTTGCGAGTCTCGGTTACTATCAGTGCCTTGAATAGAGCTATAGCCCAAGCTATAGAAATGAAAGGTACGGATAACCTTAACGGACTTATACATCACTCTGACCGTGGAATTCAGTACTGCTGTGACCAGTATGTTACGATACTGCAGCAGTACCATATAGCAATCAGCATGACAGAGGACTATAAACCGACGGATAATGCAATTGCTGAGCGTATAAATGGTATTATAAAGACCGAAATCATTTACCGGAAACGACAGTTCAATGATATAATGCATGCAAGGAATGTGATAGCACGTTACATCGAATTCTACAATAATAGAAGACCGCACATGAGCATCGGCTACAAGATTCCGACTATAGCCCATTGGGAAACAGGTGTGCAGAAAAAGATGTGGAAAAAGAAAATATATAAAAGCAAAAACTGCACAAATGAAAAGAACAATGTATATTTGCAACAAGAAGAAACAGATCGGAGTAGAGGTCTATGTCTGTGAATATAAAAAGGATCAACAACTGTTTATAAAAGATCTCTCAGAATATTGGCAGAAATAAAACATATACTAAGCATAATTACAACTAGGATAAATGCACATAGCCTGTAAAGTTATGTCTATATTTTCAGTACGTATTTTGAAAGACTGTCTACTAATATAGGACGTGAATTTATAAACTGTCTACTGATCACGTATATAAAACAAAAAACCGTCTACTGAAAACAGGAAAAGACAAAGCTGTAGCAAACGCTTACATCTACTGCAGCTATCGTTTACAATAGCTATAGCTATCTTTTACATAAGCTATAGCTATTGTTTGCATGAGCTGTAGCTCATGTTTGCTGCTTCTGCGCTTGTTATAATTGTGCTCCGTCCAGCAGTTGCAGATATAGGGTGATGGCTTCTTCTATTTCGCGCACAAAAATGAATTCATCGGCCGTGTGCGAACGGCTGCTCTTTCCAGGACCCATTTTCATCGATGGGAATGGCATCAAGGCCTGGTCGGAAAGGGTAGGTGAGCCGAAGGGGGTACGTCCCAATGCCACGGCACGTTTCACCACAGGATGCTGAGGTGATATATGAGAGGAACTCAGGCGGAAAGAGCGGGCTTCTGCCCGACAGTGCAAGTGCTGCTGTATTTCGTTGTATAATTCCTGATTGGTATAACACTCATTGCTGCGAATATCTACGGTAAACGTGCAGCGGTCGGGTATCACATTGTGTTGTGAGCCTGCATTGATTATGGTGACGTTCATCTTTACAGGGCCCAATAATGCCGATTCTTTGGCAAATCGGTAATCGCGGAACCAGGCAATATCTTCCAATACCTTATAGATAGCATTATCCCCCTCGTTGCGGGCAGCATGTCCGGCTCGTCCGGTAGCTGTTACGTCCAGCACCATCAGTCCTTTTTCAGCGATAGCCGGTTGCATTTCGGTAGGTTCGCCCACAATGGCAAATTGAATAGGGGGCAGTTCGGGCAACACGCATTCTATACCGTTCTTTCCGGATATCTCTTCTTCGCACGAAGCCAGAAAAATCAGGTTGTAGCTTTGTTGAGTCTGGCAGAGTTGTAGAAACACTTGCAATAGGCTCACTACACTGGCACCGGCATCGTTGCTGCCCAAACCATACAGTTTGCCGTTGGACTCCAGGGTGGGTACAAAAGGCTTTTTCCGCCAGCCATTCACGGGTTTCACGGTATCGATGTGCGAGTTGAGCAGCAGAGTAGGTTTCTTCAAGTCGAATCCAGGGCTTAGACACCACACGTTGTTTCCCTTTCGTCCGGTGTTCATACCCTGCAGTTCGATAGCTTGTTGCAGGCAGTCGGCAGCCTTTTCTTCTTCCCGGCTGATGGAGGGAATGGCTATCAAGTCTTGAAGTAAGCTCACGGCTTCGTGGGTCAGTGTTGGAATATCGTAGTTCATGTGAAAAAAATATTAGATATGTTTTATCTCACAAAAGTAGGCATTTTTTCTGAGTATGGGCATTTTAATGGAATTTCTTTCGCAGAAGGGTAATAGTTTCAACTGAAACCATTACCTTTGCAGTATATTAACCAAATTCATGATTATCATGGCTTATCATCATTTGTCTGTCTTGATACACCGTCAGGCAGAGAAGTATGGAGAGAAAGTAGCCCTTAAATATAGGGACTATGACACAAAACAGTGGATTCCTGTAACTTGGAATGAATTTTCTCAAAAGGTTCGTCTCGTAGCCAATGCACTTTTGGAACTGGGAGTCCGGGTGCAGGAAAATATCGGTGTTTTCTCGCAGAACAAACCAGAATGTTTTTATGTAAATTTCGGCGCTTATGCTAATCGGGTGGTAACTATCCCTTTATATGCCACTAGTTCACCTGCGCAGGTACAATACATTGTGAATGATGCACAGATTCGTTACATTTTTGTAGGAGAACAGTTTCAGTACGATGCAGCTTTCCGTGTGTTCGGACATTGCGCTTCGCTTCAGCAGATTGTTATTTTCGACCCGGCAGTGCAGCGCGATCCGCGCGACCTTACTTCCATCTATTTCGATGAGTTTCTGAAGAAGGGCGAAGGTTTGCCTCATAATGAGGAAGTAGAAAAGCGTACCTCCGAGGTATCGGCAGACGATATTGCTGATATTCTTTATACATCGGGCACTACGGGCGACCCTAAGGGTGTGATGCTGATGCACTACAATTATATGGAGGCTTTCCGTACCCATGAAATCCGTATTCCTACGCTGACCGATCAGGATGTGTCTATGAACTTCTTGCCCATTACGCATGTGTTCGAACGTGGCTGGTCGTATGTATGTTTGCAGCGGGGTGCGTTGATTTGTATCAACCTTCGTCCGCAAGATATTCAGACCACTATCAAGGAAATTCGTCCTACGGTAATGTGCAGCGTGCCTCGATTCTGGGAGAAAGTGTACCAAGGTGTACAGGAGCGTATTAATCAAGAAACGGGACTGAAGAAGGCGATGATGCTGGATGCCTTGAAAGTAGGTAAAGCGCATAACCTGGATTATCTGCGGGTGGGCAAGAATCCACCTTTGATGCTTCACCTGAAGTATAAGTTTTATGAAAAGACAGTCTATGCCTTGTTGAAGAAGACCATCGGTATAGAAAACGGTACTTTCTTCCCCACAGCCGGTGCGGCGGTGAGTGATGATGTGTGCGAGTTTGTGCATTCAGTAGGCATCAATATGGTGGTGGGCTACGGTCTGACGGAAAGTACCGCTACCGTATCTTGCTTCATGCCACAGGGCTTTGTGCTGGGGTCTGTAGGTAAGGTGATGCCCGATTTGGAAGTGAAGATTGGCGAGGACAACGAAATCTTGCTTCGTGGCAAGACCATCACTCCGGGGTATTATAATAAGGCCGAGGCTACGGCACAGGCTATTGATAAGGACGGCTGGTTCCATACGGGCGATGCCGGACGCCTGGAGGGTGATGTCATCTTCCTGACCGACCGTATCAAAGACCTCTTCAAGACTTCCAACGGTAAGTACATCTGTCCGCAGGCCTTGGAAACCAAGTTTATCATCGACCGCTACATCGACCAGGTGGCCATCATTGCCGACCAACGGAAATTCGTGTCTGCCTTGATAGTGCCGGTGTATGGTGCCGTGAAGGAATATGCCAAGGAAAAAGGTATTGAATATCAGTCTATGGCCGATTTGTTGCAGCATCCCAAGATTTTGGCGTTGTATCGTGCCCGTATCGATACCTTGCAGCAGCAGTTTGCTCATTATGAGCAAGTGAAGCGATTCACCCTGCTACCCCAACCGTTCAGCATGGAGCGCGGCGAACTGACCAATACCTTGAAGCTGAAACGTCTGGTAGTGGCCAAGAACTATAAGGAAATCATCGATAAGATGTACGAAGACTAACATCGCACAGCGACAATCATTATAAAGAATCCCCTGAAAGCGCAGAAACCATTCTTTGCTTTCAGGGGATTGCTGTTTGTAGTAACAATGATACTATTTAACTCATTGTTTTTTTATAGCAGTTGGATAACGTGCTATCTGTTTTTTTAATATCCGAAAATCTCTTCCGTGGTGAGTTCTTTCACCGGACCAAGTTTTTTAAGTGCATTCATATCCAACTCTTTCTTGTCGCCCAGGATGCAATACTTATACGTGCGTCCCTTGATCCATTGCTGCTGGAAGTTCACCACATCCTGCAGGGTGGCATCTTGCAGACCTTGGTAGATACGGATGCGGCTGTCGGTGTTTTCTCCCAGCCGTTGTGCATTGATATACGACCAGATTACTTCGTCCTTGATGATGCGCTCGGTGCGCAGGCGGGATATGAGGCTTTCCTTAGCTAGGCGGAAGGCGGTTTCCGATTGCGGCATATCGTTGATGATTTCATCAAAGGCCCGGATGGCATCTGTCAGTTTATCGTTTTGTGTAGCGATGATGGTACCCATGGCATACGGGTCGGGCAGACGGCTGGGGCGACTGAAACTGGCTCCTGCTGAATAGGCCAGGCTGCGGCTTTCGCGCATCTCCTGGAACACGATGGAGTTCATGGCTCCGCCGAAGTATTCATTATAGAGCGTACGGTCTGCTTCAATGGCAGGGTTGTATTTTTCGCCCTTGTTAGAGAACTGCGCCATATACACTTGTTTGGCCTCATACGGAGCGATGAAAATCTGAGTCTCCGTGGTCAGCGGCTGTTCAAAGTTTTTGCCTGCGGGGATGTCTTTCAGCGTTTCGGGCACCCGGTGCTCCTGATTGATGACGGCCAGCAATTCCTCCTGGCTGCTGGGGCCATAGTAAGTCACGCAGTGCTTAAAGCCGTTCAGTGCATGGATGCGGTCTGCCAGGTCTTGCGGATTCATGGCCTTCAGCTCTTTTTCGCTCAAGATATTTTTCGCCCAGTTATCCGGTCCGTATTGCATATACACTCTCAGGCGGAAGAAATTCTGCATCTGGTTCAGTTTGCTGTCCTGACGGGCTTTCAGCTCATCACTTACCATGTTGGTGTAAGCGGCAGGATTCACCTGTGCGTCAGCCAGCAGCTTTTCCAGCAGAGCGATGGCTTGCGGCATATTTTCGTTCAGACCGCTCAGGGTGATATACGTCTGGTCGGTGCCGGGTACTACCGAGAACGAGCAGGCCAAGCGGTAGAATTCGCTCTTCACCTGTTCCGGAGTCATATCCGATGTGCCCAGGTATTCCAGGTAATTCGCTGCCATACCTAACGCCTTGTCGTGTCTGGTTCCCATATCGAAGAGATACATCAGGCTGAAGAGGTCGTTGCTGGTGTTCTGCTTGTAGATGACGGGTATGTCAGCTTTGGCTGTCAGTTGGGTCAGGTCTTTGCTGTAGTCCAGGAATACCGGTTCGATAGGCTGCACCGTGCTGGCCTGGATTTCCTTCAGGAAGGCACTGGCCGTATCGCGGTTCATTACAATCGGTGTAATGCTGGGCTTGGCAATCTTCTTCTCGTTGGGGTCTTTACCCTGACGTTTGTAGATTACGGCATAGTTATTGTCTTTCAGATATTGGTTGGCAAAGGTTACAATATCTTCTTTGGTCAATTTAGACAGACGATCCAGCAGCGTTATTTCATCGGCCCAGTTGCTGCCGTTGATGAACGACTGCACAAACCAGTCGGCGCGTCCGTCGTTGCTCTCTTGTGATTGCAGCAGGTTTAGCTTAAAGTTGTTCAGGTTGGCTTGCAGAATCTTTTCGTCAAAGTCGCCTTTGCGCAGCTTGTCCAGTTCGGCCAGCAGCAGGTCTTTCACTTCCTCCAGCGTTTGTCCTTGCTTGGGTCGTCCCTGCATGGTGAACACGCTGTAGTCGCTCATCGGCATGGGGTAGCAGTAGCCCACCAATACCTTTTGCTGCTGGTTCAGGTCCAGGTCGATAAGGCCGGCCTGTCCGTTGTAGAGAATCTGCGACACCACCTGCAAGGTTTCGATATCCTTGTGTGCAGCACCCGGGAATCGCCAGGCCAGTGCCACGTTCTCGGCATCCAGACCATAGACTTCGCGCACGATAGGAGCGTTGATTTCTGTTTCCTTCGGCAGGTTCAGTTTCGGCAGATTCGGATTAGGTTTCATATCGCCGAAATACTTATCAATGGTGGCTATCATCTGGTCAGGGTCAAAGTCACCGCTCAGGCAGACAGCCATGTTGTTGGGCACATACCATTGCTTGTAATAATTCTTGATATTCGTGATGGAGGGGTTCTTCAAGTCTTCCTGGGTACCCAATACGGTTTGTGTGCCATAGGGGTGATGGGGGAAGAGGGCCGCCAGCATATTCTCGTACACCTTGCGGTTGTCCTTGGTCAGCGACATGTTCTTTTCTTCATATACTGTTTCCAGTTCGGTGTGGAATCCGCGGATGACACAGTTCTTGAACCGTTCCGCCTGAATCTTGGCCCAGTTGTCCACTTGGTTGCTGGGAATATCTTCCACATAGCAGGTCACATCGAAGCCCGTGTAAGCATTGGTACCGTTGGCACCGATGGCAGCCATCAGTTTGTCGTATTCATTGGGGATGGCATATTTCGAAGCCTCGTAGCTCAGGCTGTCTATCTGTGCATACAGTTTATGGCGTTCCAGGCTGTCGGTAGTTTTGCGATACACCTCGAATGTCTGTTCAATCTGGTCCAATAAGGGCTTTTCCACTTCATAGTTCTGTGTGCCGAAGTGGCTGGTACCCTTGAACATCAGGTGCTCGAAGTAATGCGCCAGACCAGTGGTTTCGGCGGGGTCGTTTTTTCCGCCCACACGCACGGCAATATAAGTCTGTATACGCGGCTGGTCTTTGTTCACCGTCATATACACTTTCAGGCCGTTGTCCAGCGTGTAGATGCGCGCTTTCAGCGGGTCGTTGGGAACCGTTTCGTAGCTGTACTTTTGTCCGCAGCTACCTAGGCATAAAGCCGCTGCCAACAGCAGCAGACTACCCGTTTGTTTGAATAGATGTTTCATAAGTTTTACTTATTAGTTAATAACGATACAAATGTATGCGTTTTTTTCATACCTTTGCATGCAAAATTTAGAATTTTCATTATAACCCAACTATAGACAGATGATTACCATAGAACAACTGAAAGATATCAAGGAACGCACGGAGGCTTTGAACCGCTACCTGGACATTGAAGGAAAGAAGATTCAAGTGGAAGAAGAACAGCTCCGCACGCAGGCACCCGGCTTTTGGGACGACCAAAAGGCGGCCGAGGCACAGATGAAAAAAGTAAAAGCATTGCAACAGTGGATAACCGGATATAATGAAGTGAAAACGCTGGCCGATGAACTGCAGCTGGCTTTCGACTTCTATAAGGACGAACTGGTGACGGAAGAGGAAGTGGACGAAACTTTTGCCAAGGCATCCGAGGCCGTGGAAGCTCTGGAGTTGAAGAACATGCTTCGCGAAGAAGCCGACCAGATGGACTGTGTGCTGAAAATCAACTCCGGTGCCGGAGGTACGGAAAGCCAGGATTGGGCCAGCATGCTGATGCGTATGTACCTGCGCTATGCAGAAACGCACGGTTATAAAGCGGTTATTGCCAACTTGCAGGAAGGCGATGAAGCCGGTATCAAGACGTGTACCATTGAGATTTCTGGTGATTACGCCTATGGGTATCTGAAGGGTGAGAACGGTGTGCATCGTCTGGTGCGTGTATCGCCCTATAATGCACAGGGCAAGCGAATGACTTCTTTTGCTTCCGTGTTTGTCACGCCGCTGGTAGATGATACCATTGAAGTGAATATCGAACCTGCCCGCATGTCGTGGGATACCTTCCGAAGCGGTGGTGCCGGAGGTCAGAATGTGAACAAGGTAGAATCGGGAGTGCGTCTGCGTTATCAGTACAAAGACCCCTATACCGGAGAGGAAGAGGAAATCCTGATTGAGAATACCGAAACGCGCGACCAGCCCAAGAACCGTGAAAATGCGCTCCGTTTGCTGCGATCCATGCTGTACGACAAAGAAATGAAGCACCGCATGGCCGAGCAAGCCAAGGTAGAGGCCGGCAAGAAGAAAATTGAGTGGGGCAGCCAGATACGCAGCTACGTGTTCGACGACCGCCGCGTGAAAGACCATCGCACCAATTACCAGACCAGCGACGTGAATGGGGTGATGGACGGTAAGATTGACGAATTTGTCAAGGCTTATCTGATGGAATTTGCCGGAAACGAGGAATAAGTTTCTTTCTGAATATGATTTAAACAGTTGCCAAGACTGTTTTTTCTAGTCAGTCATCGCATAGGCGGATGATGTCCATCGGTAGGGAGACAGGGTAACTCTCCTGACCGGTGTACATCCTCCGCTTTTTTTATATACCCGGCAGAAGGTGTCGGTTTCAGAGGGTTCGGCTCCGCATCAGGGATGCAACAGGGCAGTTACTGTTCCGTAACTTCTCCGTGTATAAGTACCTCTGCACGGAGAAGTTACGGGTTTGCTACGGTTCAGATGCGCTTCAGATGCAGTTCGGAACCCTGGCAGGGTAGGAAATGTTCAGTAAAAAATATCTCTTTCGATGCTTGTAAATCCGATTTTAAATCCTACATTTGTCCACTGAATTGGTTTCCGTCTGTTTTGCATCGAAACGACGGATGAAAAGGGAATCGGGTGAAAGTCCCGGACAGTCCCGCTGCTGTGAAGCTCCATTCAACTTTTCAGAAATTACCGCAATGCCACTGAGGAGCGCTGCTCCTTGGGAAGGTTCTGAAAGGGGAGTCAGTCAGAAGACCTGCCAATGTAACATTAGTTGAGGCTCCTGCGAGGATGGGGGATAGACGCATGCTTAGAGATTGCTGTACCTGCTACAGCCGCTCTATCTTGGAATCTTATAATATACAGAACGGATGAAATGCAGAAATGCCGGTGTGCTGGCAGGGCTGTTCGTTTGTGGGCTCTTGTTTCCTGCACAGGGATGGGGGCAAAGCAGACTGGACAGTATTCAGCACATTGATGAAGTGGTGATTACCGCTAAAACGTATAAAGAGGTAATTCCTGCTCAAAAGATGTCGGAGGCTGTTCTACAAAGTTTGAACAGTTTTTCTGTGGCCGATGCGATACGCTATTTTTCCGGCATACAGATTAAAGACTATGGGGGCATTGGCGGACTGAAGACCGTCAATATCCGCAGTCTGGGTACGCACCACGTGGGGATTTTCTACGACGGTATTCAGCTGGGTAATGCACAGAACGGACAGGTAGATTTGGGCAAGTTCTCGCTGGAGAATATGGAGGAAATCTCGCTTTATAACGGACAGAAAAGTGAAATCTTCCAGCCTGCCAGGGATTTCGGTTCTTCGGGCTCGGTATATCTGCGTTCGCGCACACCCCGTTTTGCAGCCGGCAAGAAGTATCATCTGAAGGCTACGGTGAAAGGGGGCTCGTTCGATTTAATCAATCCTTCATTTCTCTACGAACAGAAGCTGAGCGAACACGTTAGTGCATCGCTCAATGCTGAGGTAATCAATTCATCGGGCAAATACAAGTATCGGTATAAGCGGGTGTATCCCAATACCGATAAGGTGATGTACGATACTACAGCTATCCGTCATAACGGCGATATTTATTCGTCGCGGGTAGAGGCAGGGGTGTACGCTAACCTGGCCGATGGTTTCTGGCGACTGAAATCCTACTTCTATGATTCAAACAAAGGGATTCCCGGAGCTATTGTGAATAATAAGTGGAAAAATTCCCAGCGTCAGAAAGACCGCAACTTCTTTTTGCAGGGTACTTTTCAGAAGTCGCTCTTGCCCCGATGGGAGGTGCAGGCCAATGCCAAGTATGCCTACGATTACATGAATTATGTGAACCCCGATACTACCTTGATGCTGATTGACAATACCTTTAAGCAGCAAGAGTGGTATCTGTCGGTAGCGAATAAATACGAGGTGAACCACTGGCTCGATGTGGCCTTGTCTACCGATGTTCAGTACAATACTTTGCGCTCTGATCTGGAGGGTTTTGTCTATCCTAAGCGACTCACTGCCTTGGTGGCAGCTGCCGTGGCGGTGGATTGGGGTAAGTTGAAGATGCAGGGCAGTGTGCTTGCCACGTGGGTACACGAACGCATCCGTTCGGGCAATGCTTTACAGGACCAGGAGGTGCAGGCTGCTCCTGACAAAAAGGAATTTACACCGGCTGTTTTTCTGTCGTATAAGCCGTTCAGAAACCACGATTTTACTATACGGGCATTCTACAAGCAGATTTTCAGAATGCCTACCTTCAACGACCTCTATTATACCGATGTAGGAAACATTGCCTTGAAGCCTGAGTTTACGCATCAGTATAACCTGGGCTTTCAGTACAGCCGGAAATTTCGGCGGGGCTTGGTGAGCCGTATCGATTGGCAGGCCGATGCCTATTACAATGAAGTAACCGATAAGATAGTGGCCGTGCCCAAGGGAAGCGGTCAGTATCGTTGGATGATGATGAACTTAGGCTATGTGGAGATACGCGGTGTGGATGCCTCGTCGACTACGGAGTTCAGACTGCCCGCCGATATCTTCTTGAATCTGCGTCTCTCGTATACGTATCAGAAAGCGCAGGATTTTACGCAGCGGAAGAGTGAAGTACTTCAGCAACTGACCTATGGCGGACAGATACCTTACATCCCCTGGCATAGCGGTTCGGTCATAGCCAATGTGCGCTACAAGTCGTGGCAACTGAACTACAGCTTTATCTATGTGGGCGAACGCTATCACAGCTCTGCCAATATTCCGGCCGATTATGAGCAGCCCTGGTACACGCACGATATGTCTGTGGTAAAGGATTTCAAACTGAAGAAGGTCAATCTGCGGGTGGCTGCAGAGATAAACAACCTGTTTAGTCAGGACTACGAAGTGGTACTAAACTACCCCATGCCTAAACGAAATTATAAACTAGCTTTCACGGTGGAATTATGAGAAAATTTGGACTGACAGTTTGCTGGATGATGGTGTGGCTGTGGGCGCTGACGGCCTGCCGCGACGATGTGGAAATGCTCTTGTCGGAAGAAGAGTATACGGGCGATACGCGTCCGGTGCAGGGGTATAAGGGCTTTTATCTGCTGAATGAAGGAAATATGGGCAGCAATAAATCAACCTTGGATTATTATGATTTTGCCACAGGTATCTATACGCGCAACATTTATGCGGAGGTGAATCCTACGGTGCCCAAGGAATTGGGGGATGTGGGCAACGACATCGCGATTTATGGAAGCAAGCTGTATGCGGTAATCAACTGTTCTAACAAGGTGGAGGTGATGGAGTATCAGACGGCCAAGCGGATAGGGCAGATTGAGATACCCAACTGTCGCTTTATTAAGTTCGCTGGTCGTTATGCCTACATTACTTCGTATGCCGGTCCGGTGGAAATCAATCCGAATTATACGCAGATAGGCTATGTGGCCCGCGTGGATACCGCTACGCTGCAGGTAGTAGACCGTTGCCTGGTGGGGTATCAGCCCGATGAACTGGAAATTGTGGGTACCAAGATTTATGTGGCCAATTCGGGCGGGTATATGGGAGCCGGTGAAACATCTGGATACGAGCGCAGTGTATCGGTAATTGATATCTATACGTTTACTGAAGAAAAACGCATCGACGTGGCATATAACCTGGAACGCATCAAAGCCGATAAGCAGGGGAATCTGTGGGTGAGTTCGCGGGGCGATTACAAGGGGCTGCCCGCACGGCTGTTTTTCCTGGACCGACAGAAAGAGATGGTGACCGATACCATTCCCATTGCTGCCAGTAATTACTGGATAGACGAGGATTTACTCTATGTGTATGGCACCGAGTGGAGCTATATCACGAATGATTGGAGTATATCTTATACCCTTGTCGATACGAAGACGCATGAAATTGTTTCCGACCGGATTATTACAGACGGCACAGAGAAGGAAATAGAGAAGCCGTATGGAATCATGGTGGACCCTGATACCAAAGATATTTATATTACCGATGCCGGTAATTATGTCACTCCGGGGGCATTGTACTGTTTCGACAAGAATGGGAAGAAGAAATGGGTGAAACGTGCAGGTAACATTCCCGGGCATTTTGCTTTGTTGCCTGTCTATAAATAATTGAGGTATGGCATATGAAAAAAATCAGTTGGTTGTTAGGTTGTTGTCTGTTGGGATTGATAGCAGCTTGCTCGTCGGATCATGATGAGAATCAGGTATGGTTGGCACCAGTCATTAACGGACTGGAAAACTCCTATTCATTGAGTATGGGAGAGTCGGTGACGCTTTCGCCGGAGGTGGAACATGCTGAGGGGGCTGTGTATAGCTGGACACTGGATGATGAAGTGGTGTCGCAAGCGTCGGTCTACGAGTTTCACGCTACGAAATCCGGTACTTTCCACTTGGTATTTAGCGTGCAGACGCAAGGGGGGCGTACCGTAAAATCTGTGAATATGGTGGTGCTTCAGCCGGAGGCGCTTCGCTTGGAAACGCAGGCGTATGAGGTATTGGCCATTGATTTGCCGGAGGCATTTCAGGGTGCAGATGAGGTAGAGTGGAAGGTGGTTTCGGCTGCTTCCGATTTGTATCGACTGCAGGCTGCTGGCGGTGGGAAGGCTTTATTTGTGGCTGCCCGCGCCGGTAAATACCATGGACAGGCCACTTCGCAGGGGCTGATATGCGATGTGATGATTACCGTGAAGGAACCGGCCAAAAAGTTGAGCCCTTATATAGCGAAGGTGTACGATTATCTGCCGGCACCGGGACAGTTTGTCAACCAATTTCCGCCTTATGAACCGGGTGATTCTCACGCCGATATGGTGCGGAAAGCCGGTGAATGGTTGGTGGGCGAAGAGGCCACCATGATTACGTTGGGAGGCTGGGGAGGCTACGTGGTGTTCGGCTTCGACCATCTGGTGCTCAATGTGGCTGGTAAGCGTGATTTCCGCGTCAACGGCAATGCATTCGGGTCGGCCGACAACGGACGGCCGAATGCGCCCTTCGGGGGAAGCTGTGAGCCGGGAATTGTGATGGTGGCCTATGATGCCAATGGCAACGGTCAGCCAGACGAGGATGAATGGTATGAAATCAAGGGAAGCAGTAATTTCTCGGCAGAGAAAGAGCTGTGGTATGATTTTGCGGTAGAGAATAAAAATGATGTGGCAGTGTATCGGGATTACAGCATGATGTATCACCGCCCGCAGAAAGAAGAACCGGAGCTGGATGCTGAACCGGGCAATCCTTTGGCTTTTGCCACCATAGAAAAGTATATTCGCTGGACAGACAATCAGAACAACGAAGGGTATAAAGTGAAGAACGTGTATCATAACCAGAGTTATTATCCGGCGTGGGTGGATAAAGACGAATTGCAGTTCAAGGGTATTCGCTTGCCCAATAATGCAATCAATGAGGGAAAATTCAATCCGGGCATCAATCAGGGAAGTGTGTATTATGTGTTGTATGGTTTCCGCTACGGGTATGTGGATAACTATCCGAATCTGCACGATAATTCGGCCATAGATATCGATTGGGCCATAGATAAAGAGGGGAATGCCGTACACTTGCCGGGTATACACTTTGTAAAGGTGTATAATGCCATCAACCAGGAGAACGGTTGGCTGGGAGAATGCTCCACGGAGGTGGAGCGGGGTGAAGACCTGCACATGCTGGGGAAGCGAATCGATACGGTGAAGGAATAAATGTTTTATCAATATAATAATCATGATTATGAAGAAGATTCTTTATGTATGCATGCTGTTGTTTTGTGCCACAGCAGGCTTGACAAGTTGCTACGACGATGACGATTTGTGGAGTGCAGTCGATGATTTGCAGGGACGGGTAGAGTCTATTGAAAAGACCGTAAAGGAAGCCAATGCAGACATTGATGCTTTGAAACTGTTGGTGGATGCCTTGAATAGTAAGGTAACCATCGTGTCGGTTACTGAAAATGAACAAGGGTATTCCATCGTGTTTTCGGATGGAAAAACGGCTACCATAACCAATGGAAATACACCTCAGATAGCGGTTCGTAAAGATAGCGACGGGGTGTATTATTGGACTTTAAACGGTGAATGGCTGTTGGCTGATGGCAAAAAGATTAAGGCAGAAGGTGCCGATGGTGCAGCAGGTAAGGATGCGGTTGCACCCAAGTTGAGAATCAATCCGGAAACCAAAGAGTGGGAAATGTCGGTAGACGGAGGTGGCAGTTGGCAATCCATGGGAGTAAAGGCCGACGGTACGTCTGGAACGGGTATATTCCAGTCTGTCGATACTACTTCCAAACTCGGGTGGGTGATATTTACCTTGGCCAATGGAGAGGTGATGGAGATTCCTACACAGAGTGCTTTGAGTATTTCATTGTCGGCCGATTCGGCTCCGTTTGTGTATGGAGAAACGCTGACTTTTACGGTGAAGATGAAAGGGGTAGAGCGCTTTACTTATACGAAACCCGATGGCTGGAAGGTGGCTGTAGAAGGTGAACAGCTTAGCATAACTGCTCCGGATAAGGCGAATGCTTATGCAGAAGCAGCGGGTACGGTAGTATTAATTGGTATGTCGGGCCATTATTCTTGCATGGCAGAAATCCGTGTGAGTGTGGCCGATAAGCATGTGCATCTTATCACGTTCGAAGGCGAAGAATGGAGCAAGGCCGTGATGTGTAATTACGCACCGGGAAAGTTTTCTACCACAAATTTCCAATCGGATAAGTCGTACACATGGACGGACGCCACTACGCAGCTTACTACCGGTCGTCCGGAAGGCTTTATGGGAGGCTGGGGGTATCCTTGGTTTGTCAGCTCTTATAATTCCAAGTCGTTGGATCAAAGCAAATATGGCGGATTTAATTACGACTTGTATGTGTATAATCCTACAGGAGAGGTAGACAGTACGACGGGTGGAGGACATAATCACTCAGATAATTTTATTACCACTTTCGGTTATTTGGATCTGGTATTTCCTTATGGTGACGGACGGCCTATTTTGGAATTTGCCGATAAGAAACCGCGAACCATCAAGAGTCTGTATGTAAATTCTACGTGCTATTTTTATTCTGTAGCAATCGGGGGGAACGAGTTGTCTCCGGCTCTTTCGGAAGACATTCTGTATTATGCTACCGGAGTGGATGCAGAGGGTAAAGATACGAAGACGATTACCATGGTGTTTGGCTCAACGAAAGGAATTACTAAGGAATGGACCAAATGGGATTTGTCGGAACTGGGCCCTATCGTTTCTTTGCGTCTGAATCAGGCAGGAGGGGCGGATAATGGATATGGCTATTCGCTGCCTGCTTATTATGCCATCGATGACATTACCGTGGAATGGTGATAAAAATGAAAATGCCAATTTTTGACAGGCCGTAGCTTAAAGTTGCTTCAAGAATTGGAAAAAGAATGTGTCATTTGCGTTTTTCGCAGGTGATGCATTCTTTTTGCTTAATCTATACGGTTAAATAGTGTTAATCTCTCGTGAGAACCCTCGCTTTAATTCTACCTTTGTCTGCGAATTGGTTTCCGTCGGTTTTGCATCGAAACGGCGGATGAAAAGGGAATCGGGTGAAAGTCCCGAACAGTCCCGCTGCTGTGAAGCTCCATTCAACTTTTCAGAAATTACCACAATGCCACTGAGGGGCGTCGCTCCTTGGGAAGGTTCTGGAAAGGGAGTCAGTCAGAAGACCTGCCAATGTATCTTGGTCAACACTCCTCCGGGGTTAGGGGAATTGACACGGTTTTAATAATCGGTTATGGGGAAATGCAGGAAAGGGCAGGTCACGATAACCGATATAGGTTCAACTTTTTTATGACAAGATTATTGAGACAATTGGGTAGGACTGTCTGTCTGTATTTCTTGTGTCACGGTATATGGGGAGGAAAGGTGATGGCACAGAACAGACTGGATTCCTTGCAGTATCTGGACGAAGTGGTGGTGACAGCCCAGCGTTATCAGAAAGAGGTGATTCCGGTGCAGCAACTGGCTGGCAAGCAGTTACAACAACTGAGTTCGCACAGTGTAGCCGATGCGTTGCGTTATTTCTCCGGCATTCAGATTAAGGATTATGGTGGAGTAGGTGGGTTGAAAACTGTGAACATCCGCAGTATGGGCACGAATCATGTGGGCGTGTTCTATGACGGGATTGAACTGGGTAATGCGCAGAACGGTACGGTAGATCTGGGACGTTTTTCATTGGACAACATGGAGTCGGTCACCCTTTATAACGGACAGAAAAGTGCCATCTTTCAGCCGGCCAAGGATTTCGGTTCGGCAGGTTCCATTTATTTACAGTCGCGCACGCCGCATTTCGACGAGGGCGAAGAAAGACGTATGAAAGCTACTTTCAAGACCGGTTCGTTTGGGGTGGTCAATCCGGCTTTTCTATGGGAAGAGAAACTGAGTGAAAAGCTTAGCTCTTCGCTCAGTGCAGAATATCTTTATACCACCGGACGCTATCATTTCACGTATCGGGTAAAAGAGGGGTACGACACTACAGCGGTACGCAAGAATGGTGATGTGCAGGCGATGCGTGTGGAGGGAGGACTTTATGGTAAACTGCCGGATGGGTACTGGAAAACGAAAGCCTATTTTTATCGCTCGGAGCGAGGATATCCGGGGGCTGTGGTGCGCAACAAGTTCAGCCATGAAGACCGTCAGTGGGATACCAACCTCTTCGCACAAGGTTCGTTCAAGAAAGATTTTTCAGAACAGTATAGTTTGCTGGCCAATGCCAAATATGCTTACGACTATCTGCACTATCTGGCTGACCCGCGGCGGGATGAGTCGTTGATGTATGTGGATAACCGCTATTATCAGCACGAGGTTTATGCTTCGGTGGCTCACCGTTATTCTTTGTTGCCGGTGTGGGATGTCAGTCTCTCTACCGATTATCAGTTTAATCTGCTGAATGCCGATATGCACGATTTCCTTTACCCGCGTAGGCACACGTTGTTGGCCGCAGCGGCCACAGCCTTGCATTTCGACCGCTTCAAATTGCAGGCCAGTTTGCTGGCCACCTGGGTGAACGACCGAGTGACCGAGGGGAAAAAGGCTGCTGATAACCGTACGGAGTGGACTCCGGCTGTCTTTGTGTCGTATAAGCCTTTCCAGCACGAGGACTTTAGTCTACGGGCTTTTTATAAACGGATTTTCCGTATGCCTACGCTGAACGACCTCTATTATACCATGGTGGGTAATGTGAAACTCGATCCGGAATATACCAATCAGTATAACCTGGGGGTAACCTATGCGAAATCTTTTTCGCATGCTTGGTTGCGTCATATAGAATTACAGGCTGATGCGTATTATAATACAGTGGAGAATAAGATTGTGGCCACACCTACCTCGAACTTCTTCCGCTGGACCATGGTCAATCTGGGAGAAGTGGAAATTAGGGGGATTGACGTAGCGTTGCAGAGCATGTGGCAACCTTTGAGGGACTTGAGACTGAATCTTCGGATGAATTATACGTATCAGAAGGCGCAGGATTTTACCGACCCGGACGATCCGTATTATGGCGGACAGATTCCTTATATCCCCTGGCACAGTGGGTCGGCAGCTTTGGGGGTGAACTTTCACTCTTGGGAAGCCAGCTATAGTTTTATCTATTCCGGTGAACGCTACTCTTCGCAGGCCAATATTCCGGTGAATTACCAGCTACCTTGGTACACCAGTGATTTGTCGGTTTCGAAGAGCCAGCACGTGGGCCCGGGGGATTTGAAACTGACGTTGGAAGTGAACAATCTATTCAATCAGCAGTATGAGGTAGTGGCCAATTATCCCATGCCAGGTATTAACTTTAAAGTGATTATGCAGTATGAATTTTAGAAAACAATGCCAAGTGAACTTAAGCCGATGGGGATTGTGCTGTGCTTTGGGAGCCCTGCTCACCACGCTGAATGCCTGTCGCGATGAGGCTCCTCTTTTGCGTTCCGAGGGAGAGCAGGTGACACAGCCCGGTTCGGGGGGCCGCTTCAAGGGTATGTTTCTCTTGAATGAAGGAAACATGGGAAGCAACAAGGCATCGCTCGATTATTTTGAGTATGCCAGCGGTGTGTATCAGCGGAATTTCTACGCTGAACGTAATCCTGAAATCGTGAAAGAATTGGGGGATGTGGGCAACGATCTGGAAGTGTATGGAGATAAATTATTTGCCGTCATCAACTGTTCGCACTATGTAGAGGTGATGAACGTATATAATGGCAAACACTTGGCCAGTATTCCTATCCTGAATTGCCGGCACATCGTCTTTCATCAAGACAAGGCTTATGTCAGTTCGTTTGCAGGCCCTGTGCAGGTAGACCCGAATGCTCGTCCGGGCAAGGTGGTAGAGATTGATCTGCAAACGCTGGAAATTACCCGTGAGGTAGTAGTGGGGTATCAGCCGGAAGAAATGGTAATAACCAACGGTAAACTGTATGTGGCCAATTCCGGCGGCTATTTGCTCCCTAAATACGATCGTACCGTATCGGTGGTCGATTTGAACAGTTTTCAGGTGGTGCATACCATTGATGTGGCTCCTAATCCGGGAGGAATGGTTATCGACCGTCAGGGACTTATCTATGTGAGTGCACAGGGAGATTACCAGAATCAGAACCGGAACATTTATGTGATAGACAGTCGTACTCATCAGGTGACGGGCAATCTGGGCCGCGGTGCCAGTGAAATGTGTCTTTGCGGCGATTCGCTCTACGTGCTCGATGCCGGTTATCAACAGAACGGTGAGGAAAAGCGTACTCCTTCGTTTGCCATCTATGATGTGGTCCGGAAGCAGTGGGTATCGCAAAACTTTATAGCCGATGGTACGGAGCAGAAGCTGCAGACCCCCTATGGGCTGGCCGTGAATCCAGACACTCGGGAAATCTTTCTGACCGATGCTACCAATTACGTTACTCCCGGTTATCTGTATTGCTTCAGTAAAGAAGGCCGTTTGAAATGGAAGGTAGTGACGGGGGATATTCCGGCACACATGACTTTTACTACCCGACCGTTTTATCCGAATGATGTGACACCGCCGTTAGACCCCGAAGAGCCTGATGAGGAGAAGGTGTCACCTTATATCACCAAGGTATTGGAGTATCGTCCGGCACCGGGACAGTTTGTCAATACCATGCCTATCTACAAGACAGGTGACACGGATGAAATCATGAAACAGAAGGTGTTGAAATACATCGGAAATGGTATGACTAGTCCTATTACATTGGGAGGCTATGGAGGCTATGTGACGGTGGGCTTCGACCATACTATAGAAAATAAGCCTGGGTTAAGGGATTTCCGGGTGCTGGGTAATGCCACCGATGCTGCAGGACCATCGGTTGTGGTACGTGCTGAAGGAGGTGGGTGCGAACCGGGTATTATACAGGTGGCCTATGATAAGAATAAGAACGGACTGCCCGATGCCGATGAATGGTACGAGATAGCGGGAAGCGGACATCGTGCCCCTGAGCAGGAATCTTGGTACGAGAAGGCGAAAAAGGCCGGCAACGATATGAATCTGTATAAGAATTATCAGATAACGTATTATCGCCCACGGAAAGAACCCGTGACCGAGGAAGAAAAAGCGCATTATATCCGCTGGACAGACAGTCAGGGGAAGGAGGATTATCGCAGGAAGAATCCCTACCATTCACAGTCTTATTTCCCACAATGGATAATGGAGGACGAGTTGACTTTTCAGGGAACTTGTTTGCCTCAAAATAGTGTGAATGAGGGAAAAGACGGACAGGATTATTTTGTGCTGTACCGCTATCGCTATGGGTATGCCGACAATGGTTTGAACGACGATGAGGCTTCGGTGATTGACATTGATTGGGCGGTGGATGCCGACGGTAAGCCTGCCAACCTTCCTGGGGTAGATTTCATCCGGATTTATACGGGTGTGAATCAGGAAAACGGATGGATAGGGGAATGTTCTACCGAAGTATGTGGCATCGTAGACTTGCATGTCTTGAAGTGAAAATGAATATAGTAATTTATAAATTGTAGAATGAAATGAAAAAGAATGTATTTTGGTTGGGGCTGGCATTGTGTGCAGGCTTCGTAATGACCTCTTGCGATGACGATGATGATCTAGGCAATGGTGGTGTAAAAGATTTGGCAGACGACCAGCCGGCAGCGATGGTAGATGCTGCTGGTTTCTATATGGTGAATGAAGGACACGGACAGGAGGATGGTTCGGTAAACTATTTTAAGAAGAGCGTTGATGGGTATACGGCCACCTACCGGGCTTATCGGGCAGCCAATGATGGAGAGAAGTTGGGCACCACTACCCAGTTTGGAACCATCTGGGGGGATAACATGTATCTGATGACCAAACAGGGTAATCGTTTGGTGGTGGCTGATGCGAAAACGCTGAAGAAAAAAGCGGCTTTTCAGGAATTGGGCGGTGATGCCCGTATGTTCTTAGGGGTGACTGATAAAAAAGGGTATGTAGGTACGCAAGCCGGAATTCGAGTATTTGATATTACTCAGTTGCAGTTGGGCAGTGCCATTGCCGATATTCCTGCCGAAGAAATCGGTAATATGTGTTTGTCGGCCGGTAAGGTGTTTGCGGTATCACAAAGTGGATTATACATCCTCGATGCTCAAACAGACAAGCTGATAGAAAAGAAAGCTGTAACAGGCTTAAGTACGGCCATTTGCGGACAGGATGGCACTGTATGGGTAGCTGCTGCCGACCATTTCCTTAAAATAGATCCGGAAGACCTGGAGATGGAACAGGTAGCTTATCCCGAGGGCGGAAGCGTATTTGATAGCTGGTGGGCTTGGAACGCTGGTTCGCTTTGTGCTTCTACACAGAAGAATGTATTGTACTGGGCATCAGGATCTAGTTCTTGGGCTGTTTCCGATGTTTGGAAATATGATGTGGAAGCTAAGAAGTTCTCTAAAATCTATACCATGCATGAGACCGATCTTGGTGGTGTACCCAATATTTACAGTGCAGGCCTTCGCGTGGATCCGTTGACCGATGAACTGATTGTAATGGGGGTATATAACTATGCGCAGTGCTGGGCTTATAAACTGGACAGCAACGGGCAAGAATTGGACTGTTATCCTTTATTGGGTGGACAAGGCGTGTCTATATTGCCCGATGGCTATAATCGTTGGTTCCCCGCTTTGCCTGTCTTTGAAGATGCCAACCAACCGCAGATTCTTTTGAATCAGGTGAAGGTGAAAGCTGGCGAAACAGAAGAGGTGGATTTGGACGAAAAGGTGGTGGATTACGACAATATCTTTGCATCCATGATGTTTGAACTTACACCGGCTGAGGAAAACCTGGCAAAGGTGGCTCTGGATGGGGATGACCTGAAGGTGACGGGGCTTCAGCCGGGAGTGACTGCCTGCAAACTGGCGGTGATTTCCAACGGTGTACGCGTGGAGAAGAACATTCAGATTGTAGTGGAATAATCGTTCGAAAAGCCATTATTCGCTTCATCAAGATAAAGAGTGCGTCCGGGGAGCCTTTCCTTGAGCGCACTTTTTTTTGTAAGAAGCTTAACACAACTTCTAAAAACTGCTTTTTCATTTGGTTTCTTCCGTTATTTCTTGTTTCTTTGTTTTTAGAGTTCCTTCATTATAAACTGTTTTTAATCTCCTTTTTGCCTATGGAACGACTTTATGAATACTTGCCTCGCGAATTGGTAACTTTTGTATTGGTTACGCTTTTTTCTTTGCTCATCGGATTGTCGCAGCGCAGAATCAGTCTGCAAAGAGAAGGAGACAGCACCCTCTTTGGCACCGACCGCACGTTTACGTTTATCGGCATCTTGGGGTATTTGCTGTATATCCTCGACCCTCTGGAGTATCGGTTGTTTATGGGCGGTGGTATGATACTGGGTAGTTTGTTGGCCTTGCATTATTATGTAAAACAGGCTCAGTTTCATGTATTTGGCGTTACTACCGTTGTCATCGCTTTAATCACTTATTGCATTGCCCCTATCGTGGCTACGCAGCCTTCGTGGTTTTATGTGATGGTGATTGTCACCGTACTGCTTTTCACGGAATTGAAGCACACGTTTACTGAATTAGCCCAACGTATGCAGAACGATGAGATGATTACACTAGCCAAGTTTCTGGCCATCAGTGGCATCATCCTTCCCATCCTTCCCAACAAGAATCTCATACCCGACATCAGCCTCACCCCTTACAGCATCTGGCTGGCCACGGTGGTGGTATCAGGCATTTCATACTTATCTTATCTGCTGAAGCGCTATGTGTTCCGTGAGTCGGGTATATTGGTATCGGGAATTGTAGGAGGCTTGTATAGCAGCACAGCAACCATCTCTGTATTGGCCCGCAAAAGCAGGCAGGCCTCTGCCGAGGAAGCCCCGGAATATGTGGCAGCTATGCTGCTGGCAGTGAGCATGATGTTCTTGCGATTTCTGATACTGATAGCCATTTTCAGCCGGGAAACTGCGGGGATAGTCTGCCCCTATATGCTGATTATGTCGGCTGTAGCGGGTGGAGGTGCCTGGTATCTGCATACCCGACTGTTGAAGGCATCCGGTGTGCATCGTCCAGCAGAAGAGGACGATGGCAGCAATCCGCTGGAGTTTAAGGTAGCCCTGATTTTCGCAGCTTTGTTTGTGGTCTTTACCATCCTTACACATTATACGTTGGTGTATGCCGGTACCGGCGGACTGAATCTGCTTTCGTTTGTTTCGGGAGTGAGTGATATTACGCCCTTTATCTTGAATCTGGTGCAGGGCACCGGACGGGTGTCTGTATCGGTAATAGCTGCCTGTGCCATGCAGGCCATTGTGAGCAACATTGTGGTAAACATGTGTTATGCCCTGTTTTTCGGAGGCAGGCAGAGCGCTTTGCGTCCCTGGATATATCGGGGATTCGGATGGGTGATAGTCATTCAGACCATTTTATTGCTGTTCTATTACTTCGCTTAAAGGTACGTATGAAAGGGTAAATCATGTTACCCTTTCATTTTTTTGATGTATTCAGTAGGCAGACAGCCAAAATATTTCTTGAAGCTTGTAGCAAAGTAGGAAGGGGTATTAAAGCCTACCATACTACTCACTTCAGCAATGGTATATCGTCCGTCCTTCAGAAGTTTGGTTGCCTCATTGAAGCGTATCTTACGGATAAATTCAATGGTGGATTCTCCGGTGATGGCCTTCATCTTGAGGTGCAGATTAGACCGGCTCATATTCATCTCTTTGGCAAATTCGTCGGTTGAGAACGAAATATTATCCATATTTTTTTCTACGATAGCTACTGCACGTTTGAGCAATTCCTCATCCATGGCATTGAATGTAATTTTCTCCGGTTCCACTTCCAAAGACTTGGAATAATGCTCCTGCATGCGTCTGCGCGTGCGAATCATATTCTGTATCTTAGCAGTAAGAATAGGTAGAGAGAATGGTTTAGGAATGTAATCATCTGCACCGGTCTGCAGACCTTCCATCTGATCTTTGGCTTCGCCTTTAGCAGACAGCATGATTACCGGTACATGGCAAGTACGTATGTTCTGTTTTACCAGTTTACACAGTTTGATTCCATCCATTATCGGCATCATGACATCCGTCAAGATGATGTCCACATCCTGTTCTTTCAATGTTTCTAAAGCTTCTGCGCCGTTTCCTACTTTCAGTACGTTGAATTGCGTAGAAAGATGTGCATTTAGATAGTTACGTATTTCGTCATTATCTTCTACCAATAACAGGGTTCCGTGTCTTTTGGGATCTGCAGGAATCGTTTCGTTTTCCTTCTTTTCCGTATCAATGAAATACATCTCTTTAGCATTGGTAGAGTATACCTGTTCATTGTCAGGATTATCGTCTTTCGAGGCCAATTCTGTAGGCTTATAGAGACTGGTGTCTTGAGGTATATATACAGAGAATGTGCTTCCTTTGCCTTCTTCGCTTTCCAACTCTATACGTCCGTGGTGTAGTTCTACTAGTCTTTGTACCAACGACAAGCCGATACCACTTCCTACATGTTCGCTTTCTATCTGATAGAAGCGTTCGAAGATTTTGCCTTGTTTGTTGATAGGAATTCCGATGCCTGTGTCGCTGACTTGCAGCAATAACTCCTGATTTACCTCTTTAAGGCTCACCGTTATGCTTTGTCCACTTTCTGTATACTTGAATGCATTGGACAACAGATTATTTACAATCAGTTCCAAGTAATTGGCATCAAATAAAACTTCTTTATCTTCTACTTCCGACTGTAAGCTATAAGTTATCTTTTTGTGTCTTGCCAGTTTTTCGTAAAAGAGGAAGTTATCTTGTATCAATTGGTGTGCATTGTCTTTTTTAGCTTTCAGTTCAAACACTCCCAATTCGGCACGTCGGTAATCCATCAGTTGGTTCACCAGGTGGAGCAGTCGGTTTGCATTTCTTTGGATATATTCCAATTGATTGCGGGTCCAGCGGTCGCTGATTTGGCTAATAACCTCCTGCAGAGGAGCTAGAATCAAGGTCAATGGAGTGCGCAGTTCGTGCGATATGTTGATGAAGAAGCGCATTTTCATTTGGTTGATTTCTTCTTGATGTTCTTTGTCTCTGCGTTCCATTTCCAGTTTGGCTTTCATACTTTTACGCATCCAGAAGAAGCGGAAGATGAAAACAATAAGTGCTATGAAGCAGCTCATGAACAGAAAATTAGCCCACCACGTCTTGTACCATACTGGCAGTACATTGATTATCAGTACAGTGGGCCGGCTGTTCCATTTTCCGTCACTGTTGGCTGCTTTTACTTTGAATTTGTATGTGCCCTGTGGCAGGTTGGAATAAGAAACTGTTCGTTTATTGGTTAAATAATACCATTCTTTATCATACCCTTCTAGTTTGTATGCAAAGGTATTGTGCTGTCCGGAAACAAAGTTGGACACCACAAATTCCAGTGTGAACGAGGTTTGCCACGATTGCAGCGTGATGCTTTTCGTTTGGCTGATGCTGTGGCTTAAGATACCGGTTTCATCATCAGGCCGTACAGGCTTGTTGAAGAGTAACAGTTTGGTGATGACTACAGAAGGAGTATACGGATTATCCTGCAGCAACTCCGGTCGGAAGTTGGTTATTCCGTTGATACCGCCAAAGTACATGGTACCCGAAGTCGTCTTGCAATAGGCAGCACTGTTGAATTGGTTGTTTTGCAGTCCGTCCGATTCAGTAAAGTTGCGGAATTTACTGGTTTCCGGATAAAAGCATGAGATACCTTTGTTGGTACTTAGCCATAAGCGTCCGTAGGTGTCTTCCAAAATGCCATACACCACATTATTGGGCAGTCCGTCCTTGGTAGTATATCTTCTGATGCTTTTATTCTGTTCATCAAAGCAATAGAATCCGTCACGAGTGCCAATCCAGAATACTCCGTTTTCAGCTTCATGGATGCAGTTGGTCAGTTTCTGAGTAACGGGTACATGGGGCAGAATGCTCAGTTGCTCTAAATCACTCCCTTTTTGTCGGTATACACTGATACCTTCTTCACTTCCTATCCAAAGCCGGTCTTTGGAGTCTCTGTGCAGGAAGGTTATTTGTCGAGAGGGTAACGGCTTCCCTTTGGAATCTTTTTCAATGGGAGTGAAACGCTGGTTGGCAATATCAAACAGCACCAGTTGCTTGAGCGTTCCTAACAGGAGCTTTCCGTCTTCGTCAGGCAAGATGGCATAAATATTTTCGTCTTCCAGGTTACTGTTACGCTGGTTGAAATTAATCATCTGTCCGGTACGTCGGTTCAATACATTGAGTCCACCGGCATGTGTACCGATGTAGATACGCCCGCCTTTTTCGTCCACATAGACGGCTTTTATATTATTAGACCCTAATCCTCGTTCTCGTTCTTCTTCTGCCAGTGCATAATGAGTGAAGTGCTGGGTGATAGGGTTATATAAGTTGAGTCCTCCGTCATTGGTCCCAATCCAGAGGTTTTGTTGTTGGTCTTCCACGATGCAACTTACCACGTTGTCACTGAGAGAATTTCTATATGGAGTGTGTCGCAGGTTACCGAAACGGTTACAGATAGGGTGATAATAGTTCAACCCACCGAAGTAGGTGCCTAGCCACATTCCCCCTTGTGAATCCATAAAGATGCTGCGCACAGAGCGTTGCGACAAACTGCCGCTTTCTGTGGCGTTGCTGCTGTACGAGGTGAAGGTATCACTTCCTTCATGATAGATATTCAAGTCGTTTAGTGTACCTATCCAAAGTCGGTTTTGGGCATCTAATGCTACTGAACGGATATAGTTAGAACTGATACTATAAGGATTGGTCGTGGTATGCTGGTAGACTTTTACCTCTTGGGTCTTGGGGTTGGCCAGCAGGAGACCGGACCCTTCTGTACCTATCCAAATACGGGTGGGCGATTGTTCCAATATAGCCTGTATCCGTTTGCTTTCGATGACAGGTTGAAACCTTTCCATCTTTTTCTGTGGGATGGAATAGGTGAACACTTCGCCCGAAGGAGTTCCTATATAGATAAGGCTGTTCTTACGGTATAGCACCGAGGCCGTTAATTGACGCATGGCAGGGCTTAGAATGCTATCGTTGAAAGCCGATTGTGGAATGTCGAAAACCGTCAGTCCATACGATGTGCTTACCAACAGTAAATCGGGCGATATTTCAGCAATTCCGTTGACTTGGATCTTCTTACCTTTCTTTTCGATGGCATAGTTATAGAAGCGATCCTTGTTTTCATCATAGTATGACAGACCATCTCTGGTACCAATCCACACTCTACCTTGGCTGTCTGTCTGGATGATACGGGCAATGTTATTGGCAATGGTTTTCGGGTCTTGGTCATCGTGCTGGTATACGGTAAATTCATAACCGTTGTATTTATTTACACCGTCGTAAGTGGCAAACCACATATTGCCGTTCTTATCTTGGTTGATAGAAAAGACCGTGCTTTGTGATAATCCCTCATTAAGGGATATATGGGAAAAATTAATAAGTTCCGGAATTTTGGAGAAAGTATTTGCGCTGCCTATAAATAATATAATAAAGCTGATGAGGATATTCAATAATATTTTCATTGGAAGTGCTTTGTGCATTAAATGTTTACTGGCATCAAAGATAGCACTTTTTTTAGCATTGCAAAAAAAATGTCTTTAATATCTTTGTTCGGACAACAAGCCATTGCACAAAAATGTTTGGCATTAGACAATATTAGGAGAGAAATATGCAAAAATAGAATTGCTCAAAACAAACTTCTTGTTGTGTTCGGGAAGATTATCGTAAGTTTGCAACATTACTTTTTATTGTAAATCCTTAAAATATACCGTATGAAGAAAAAGACATTGGTTGGTGCATCGCTCCTTTGTTTGTTGTCTGCTTGTGGCAGTGTAGAGCAATCACCAGTAATTCAAACTACTCAAGAAACATTAATGCACGAAGTACGTGCTACTCCTTCTCCGTTGGATGGGGCAATGGCCACGGTCAATCCGCCTCGCTTCATGTGGCCGGATAAATATCCTCATTTGGGGGCTGTACTCGATGGTGTAGGTGAAACAGAAGAAAAGCCGTCTGTAGTATATCGTATACGTCTGTCGCAAGATAAGCATTTCAAGAAAGATGTGATGACCGGAGAAAAGCCTTGGGCTTTCTTTAATCCTTTTAAGCCGTTGGCATCTGGCACTTGGTATTGGCAGCATGCTTATGTTACTCCGGAAGGGCAGGAAGAATGGTCGCCGGTATATCGTTTCACCATTGACTCGCAAACACCCGTGTTCAATCCGCCCTCGTTAGACCAACTTTTGTCAACTTATCCTACCCATCATCCGCGGGTATTGCTGGATGCAGCAGAGTGGGATGCTATTATTGCCAAAAACAAGAACAATCCAGAGGCCGAGCAATACATTACGAAATCGTTGGAATGCCTTACGCATTCGTTAAAACCGTTGCAAGAGGAGATTGATACGACCAATGTAGTGAAGCTCACCAATGAGGTGCAGCGTAAGTCTGCCTTGATTCGCGAGAGCCGGAAGATTGTGGACCGTGAAGAAGCGAATGTAGAGTCTTTGGTGCGTGCTTATTTGCTGACAAAAGATGTGCGTTTTTATAAGGAAGGTATGAAGCGTCTGAAAGAGGTGCTTTCCTGGCAGCACAGCAAGTATTTTGCCGGTGATTTTAATCTGTCTACGCTTTTATCTATGAGCACATCAGCCTATGATGGCTTTTATGCATTGCTTACTCCGCAGGAAAAGCAGTTGTTGTTGGACACTATCCGTGAATTGGGAGGTCGTTTTTATCATGAATACGTCAATCATTTGGAGAACCGAATAGCGGATAATCATGTATGGCAGATGACCTATCGTATTCTTACGATGGCGGCTTTCGCTACGGTTGGTGAAATTCCGGAGGCATCCACCTGGACGGATTACTGTTACAACGAATGGATTTCTCGTCTTCCCGGACTGAACAGTGACGGTGCATGGCACAACGGTGATTCATATTTTCATGTCAATATCCGTACTTTGATAGAAGTACCGGTGTTTTTCTCTCGTATATCCGGATTTGATTTCTTTCAGGACCCATGGTATAACAACAATGCGCTGTATGTCATCTATCAGCAGCCGCCTTTCTCCAAATCGGGCGGACACGGAAATTCTCATGAGGGCCAACGTACCCCTACAGGAGCCAGAGTGGGTTATGCGGATGCTTTGGCACGTGAATGTCAGAATCCCTGGGCTGCAGCCTATGTGCATGAAATCATGCAGGAAGACCCGGGCATTTTGTCGAAGGCTTTTGAGGCTAAACCGGCAGATTTAAGATGGTATCGCTGCACTGCGAAGAAAGAAAGACTGCCTTATACGGTGGCTCTGGCCGACTTGCCCGGCTGCAAGGTATTCAAGCAAACCGGAACGGCGCTGATGAATACCGATTTGGGACATTATGCCCGCAATGCCCGCATGTCTTTCCGAAGCAGCCCGTATGGTTCCACTTCGCATGCGTTGGCCAACCAGAATGCCTTTAATACATTTTATGGAGGTAAGGCTATCTTCTACAGCAGCGGTCATCGTACCGGATTTACAGACGATCACTGTATGTATGCTTATAGAAACACCCGTGCTCATAACAGTATTTTAGTGAATGGTATGGGCCAGAAAATAGGAACGGAAGGGTATGGGTGGATACCTCGCTATTACGAAGGAGAAGAGATTTCTTATGTTGTAGGCGATGCTTCGCATGCATACGGACAGGTCACGTCGCCTTTATGGCTGCAGCGTGGTCGTTTGTCGGGTACGGAATATACGCCAGAAAAAGGCTGGGATGTCAATCGCCTTTCTCTTTTCCGTCGTCATTTGGTGCAGTTGGGCAATAGCGGTCTGTTTGTGGTATACGATGAATTGGAAGGTAAAGAAGCAGTGACGTGGGATTATCTGCTGCATACCATAGAACAGCCCATGGACGTAACAGAAGAACAAGGTGGGTTACGAGTGTTGGGCAGAAATAACGCTCAAGGAGTATCGGTGGCTCACCTTTTCGCTTCCCGTCCTATGGAGTGGCAGCAAACCGACACCTTTTTTGTAGCTGCTATAGACTGGAAAAAACGTCTGGGAAAGAAGCTCTCCAATCATTATCATTTCCGGGCCACCTCTGATAAAGCCGATAAAATCTGTTTCTTGAATATTCTCGACGTACATGGAGAAAATCGTGCAGATATACCAGTAGTGCGTAGCGGTAACCGTATCACGGCAGGTGACTGGGTGATTACTTGCAATCTGAATGGTGAGCAACCCGCTTTCTTGCATATTGAGAATGCCAAGCAGGGAACCGTGTTGGATTTTAATTACGGAACCAACCGAGGGGCTACTACCATCATAGACCATGTGAAGGGTAAGCGTGTAGAAGAAACATTGGTGGATTCTATGCCGCAATTGGATATTTGATGCAATTGTTTCAGAAATGAAGTTTATTTATTAAAAGTTCTACATATCATGTTGAAAAGTTTTTCTTTAAAGCAATTGGCCTGCCTGTCTGTAGGCTGTACTTCTGCCGTGATGGCTGCCGGACGTCCGAATATCATTTATATCTTTACCGACCAGCAGACGGCTTCGGCCATGAGTTGTGCCGGTAATCCGGATGTGCATACGCCTAATCTAGACCGCCTGGCAGCAGCCGGCATCTTGTTTCAGAATGCCTATTGTACTGCCCCTTTGAGCGGCCCCTCTCGCGGAGCCATGTTTACCGGTCGCTATCCGGGTGCAGTGGGGCTGAGTGTCAATAATGCTCCTATGCCCGATAGTTTGAAGAATCAGACCTTGGGCACCTTGATGAAGGAGGCTGGTTATGACTGTGTCTATGGAGGAAAGTGGCACTTGCCTTTGTTGGATATTCCCGATAAGGAATTCGGCTTCGACAAACTCTATAAGCATAGCGACGATGGCATGGCCGAAGCTTGTGTGGAATATTTAAACCAGAAGCATGACAAGCCGTTTTTTCTGGTAGCTTCCTATGATAATCCCCATAATATTTGTGAATATGCCCGTCAGCAGAATTTGCCTTATGGTCCGGTAGCTATTCCTGATATCCGTGAGTGTCCGGGATTACCGGTGAATTTTGCCAAGAATCCATACGATGCCGGTGTAATAGACAGTGAGAAACGGGCCAACTTCAATGTGTACCCCAGCATAGACTATACCGTAGAAGATTGGCGGATGTACCGTTATACGTATTATCGTCTGGTAGAAAAAGTAGATAAGGAAATAGGCAAGATTATTGATGCCATAGACCGCAACAACTTGTGGAAGAATACGGTGGTGATATTCTCCAGTGACCATGGTGATGGTATTGGCGCACATCACTGGAACCAAAAGTCGGCACTGTATGAAGAAGTGGTAAATGTACCGTTGATCGTTACTCTTCCCGGAAAGAAGCATGCTGGTATGGTGTTGCCTCAACTGGTGAACGGCGGGCTTGATTTCTTTGCTACGGTGTGCGACTTCGGTGGAGTCAAACTGCCGGCAGGAGCAGCCGGTACTTCTTTCCGCAGTGTAGTGGAAAAAGGCAGTAAAGAAATGCCTCATCAACCTTACATTATTCTGGAAACTCAATTCGATGGTAGTAAGACCAGAGGCTGGGTGGTACGTAGTGAACGTTATAAATATGTACTCTATGATAAGGGTAGATGCAGGGAACAATTGTTCGATTTACAGAACGATAGAGGTGAAATGAGAAACCTGGCAGTAGAGAAAGCTTTTGATGGTGTATTGCAACAGCATCGCGACCAGTTGGCTCAGTGGATGAAGAAATATCAAATTCGCCGTACACGTCCGAAGATTTTTGACGTGCCGGGTGAACGATAAACAATGAAGGTGTGTCAAAACATCCATTTTGAAAAAAATCCCCCTGTGATAGGGGGATTTTTTTGGAAGTGTTCCGACATGCCTTCAATATTGAGCCATAACGTGCAGAAAGGTATTTGTCTATTTCTGATGGTCGTTATGTCTGATTTCTACCCTTCGTATTTTGCCGCTGATGGTTTTGGGCAGTTCGTCTACAAATTCTATGACACGTGGGTATTTATAAGGAGCCGTAATCCTCTTTACGTGGTTTTGCAATTCTTTTATCAAGGCTTCTCCCGCTTGTTCTTTATACGCCTTGGACAGCACGATGGTGGCCTTTACCACCTGTCCGCGAATTTCATCCGGTACGCCGGTGATGGCACATTCCACTACAGCAGGATGGGTCATCAGCGCACTCTCTACTTCGAACGGGCCAATACGGTAGCCGCTACTCTTGATGACATCGTCCGCACGTCCCACAAACCACAGGTATCCGTCTTCGTCTTTCCAAGCCACATCTCCCGTATAGTAGATGCCATCATGCCAGGCTTCTCTGGTGCGGGCCTCATCCCTATAGTATTCTTTGAATAGTCCCAGCGGTTTTCCCTTATCTGTATGAATCACGATTTGCCCTTGTTCTCCGGCTTCTACCGAACGTCCTTCCTGGTCGATGAGGTCAACGTCGTATTGCGGATTGGGCAGTCCCATGCTGCCAGGTTTCGGCTCCATCCACGGCATAGTAGCCACGGTCAGAGTGGTTTCGGTCTGCCCAAATCCTTCCATGAGTTTGATACCGGTCAGTTGCTTGAAGGTATCAAATACTGCCGGATTGAGGGCTTCTCCGGCAATGGTGCAATATTGCAGAGACGTCAAGTTATATTTGGTCAAGTCTTCATGAATCAGAAAGCGGAAGATGGTAGGAGGGGCACAAAGCGACGTAACATGGTAATCTTGAATTTTTTGCAAGATGTCTGCCGGAGTGAATTTCTCGTGGTCGTATACGAATACGTTGGCACCGGCTATCCATTGTCCGTAGAGCTTTCCCCAGACAGCTTTTCCCCAGCCCGTATCGGCAATGGTGAGATGCAGGCTGCCCGGATGCAGGTTGTGCCAGAAGCAGCCGGTGGCAATGTGTCCCAGCGGATAAGTAAAATCGTGAGCCACCATCTTGGGCTCTCCGGTGGTGCCGCTGGTGAAGTACATCAGCGAGATATCACTGTTGTCGTTGGGATGTTCCGGCTTTACGAATGTGGGGGCTTCTTTGATGCCCTGATGAAAATCCTGAAAACCTTCCGGGTATTCCGGTCCTACACTCACTAACTGTTTCACGCTGGGAGATTCGGGCATCGCCGCTGTGATGTGGTCGGTGATGACCGATTCTCCGGCACAGACTATCATTTTGATATCGGCAGCATTGCAGCGGTACACGATATCTTTTTTTGTCAGCAGGTGAGTGGCAGGTATCACCACTGCCCCCAATTTATGCAGGGCAATGATGCTGAACCAGAACTCTACCCTTCGTTTCAGAATCAGCATCACCATATCGCCGTGGCCGATGCCCAGGCTTTGGAAATAAGCCGCCGTACGGTCGGTATATACTTTCATCTCGGCGAATGAATATTGCCGATGTTCCCCTTTGTCATTGGTCCATAGCAGCGCTGGTTTTTCAGGCTCTTCGGCCGCCCAGGCATCTACTACGTCGTAACCGAAGTTGAAAGACTCCGGCACCGTTATGTGGAAGTTGTTTTTGAAGTCCTCTTGTGAGTGAAACGTGGTTTGCGATAAAAATCTTTCTAACATGACTTTTGAATGAATTTAGGTATGTTTCTTACATGATGATAGCCAGAAAGCGTACTTTCTTTCCGTCGAGTGCCTTCATTCCGTGCGGTAGTTTGGAGTTGAAGTAAAGACTGTCTCCTTCGTTCAGAATCAGTTCTTTTCCGTCTATGCTGATCATCATTCTTCCCTCCAGCACCAGGTTGAACTCCTGTCCGGCATGGCTGTTGAAATGCATCGGTTCATCGGCGGGTTTGGGTTCCACGGTTACGATAAACGGGTCGGCTGTGCGGTTGATGAATCCAGCTGCCAGTGATTGGTATTTGTAAGCTTTGGTACGCTCTATGCTGGTACCTTTTCCGGTGCGTGTCAGGAAGTAGCTATTCATCTTAGGCTCTTCACCAAACATCAGTGCATCGAGCGAGATGCCGTATTGGCGGGCTATCTTTTGCAACATACTGACGGAGATGTCATGCTCACCGCTTTCTGCCCGGCTGTATTCATCGATGGAAAGTTCACAGTCGCGTACGATGTCTTCTACCGACAACTCCAATACGTCGCGCAATCCGCGCAGACGTTCGGCTATTTGTTTGATTTGTTCATCCATAATCTTTTATATTCTAGTTACTGATGCTTTTTTTGAAGGGATACCCATGTACTGTTGTCAGCTCAGGCTGGCCTTCATGGCTTTGATCACAGCAGATGCGAATCCTTCGTGATCCAGTGTATTGATACCTTTGATAGTCAGTCCGCCAGGCGTGCACACCTTCTCGATTTCCAGGGCAGGATGTGTGTCGTTGTGTAGCAACAAGTCGGCTGCACCTTTGGCCGATTGTGCCACCAGCTGCATGGCATCTTTCGGATAAATACCCATTTCAATGCCAGCCTGCATGGCAGCCTGCATATATTTCAGTACATAAGCGATGCCACACGATGCCAGCGAGGTGGCAGCTCCTATTTGTTTTTCGGGTAGCCACAGTGTAGTTCCCATTTCGTCGAAGATTTGGGTAATCAGGCTACGCTGGCTGTCGGATAAGTTATACCCTGTCAGCACCGTCATGCTTTGCAGTTGGCTGATAGCTGTATTAGGTATGATACGCAGCACGGGTCTTTTCATCTCGCCCTGAACTTCTAATAAGTCGGCACACGACAGGCCTGCTGCTACGGACGCCAGGATGGTGTGTGCTGGTATCTGCAATTCCAGCAGTACCGATTTCACCAGCCAGGGCTTCACGGCCAATAATATCAAATCTGCGTGATTCACCGCCTCTTGGTTGTTGCAGGTAATGTTCAGTGCAGGGAATTCTTTTTTCAGCTGATCCAGTTTTCCTTGCGAAGGATTGGATACGGTGATGTCTTCGGCCGGAACGATGGTTCCCTGAGCCATACCTCGGGCAATGGCTCCTCCCATGTTTCCGGCACCTATGATAGCTACTTTCATGTGATTGGTATGTTTAGTATGATTCATGCCACAAAGATAGCAAATCTTCTTACCCCTTAACCCAATACCTTGCGGAAGCGTTCCAGGAAGAGGTCTGCTTCTTCTCGGCTGAGGCAGAGAGGAGGCAGCAGTCGCAATACATGGGTACCGCTGACACCAGTAAACACGTGTTGTTCTTTCAGCAGTCGCTGGCGCAGTTCCTTGATGGGTTCTTCGAATTCCAACCCTATCATCAAGCCTCTGCCCCTCACTTCCTTGATTTGCTGAAATTTCTTCAGTTCGCTCATCAGGTAAGCACCTGTTTCAGCTGCGTTTTCTACCAGATGTTCCTGTTCGATTACGTCCAATACTGCCAAAGCTGCGCTACAGGCCAGGTGATTACCGCCGAAGGTGGTGCCCAGTTGGCCGTAAACCGGTGTAAACATCGGACTAATCAGTACGCCTCCCATAGGGAAACCGTTGCCGATGCCTTTGGCCATGGTTACGATGTCTGCCTGAATGCCGTTGTATTGGTGGGCAAAGAATTTACCGCTTCTGCCGTATCCGCTTTGAATTTCATCCAGAATCAGCACCGTGTTCTGTTCGCTGCATGCTTTACGCAGAGCCTGCATAAAAGCATCCGTAGGCATCTGTATGCCGCCTACCCCCTGTATGCCCTCTATGATAACAGCACACACATCGCCCTTGGCCAGTTCGGCCTGCATGGCTTCGATGTCGTTCAGCGGCAGGTAGGTCACGTGTCCGCAGTCATTGATGGGTGCAATGATTTTGGGGTTGTTGGTTGCCTCTACCGCCAGCGAGGTGCGTCCGTGAAAGGCTTTTTGGAAAGAGATGATCCGGGTGCGTCCGTTGTAGAAAGAAGCCAGCTTCAAGGCATTCTCATTGGCCTCGGCACCGCTGTTAATCAAGAACAAGGCATAATCTTCGTATCCGCACACCTTTCCCAGCCGTTCAGCCAGTTGCTGTTGCAGTCGGTTGATTACCGAGTTAGAGTAGAATCCCAGCGTGGCTACCTGCCGGCTAATCATGTCTACATAGTGTGGGTGAGCATGACCGATAGAGATTACGGCATGTCCTCCGTAGAGGTCGAGGTATTCTGTTCCGTGTTCGTCCCATACGCGGCATCCTTTTCCCTTCACAATGTTGATGTCGAACAAGGGGTATACATCAAATAGTTTCATACGTTATAATTTTAGAATGGCGGATTAGAAAGCACTGGGCTTCAGTTTCAGTCCCACGGTTTCTTCCAAATTGAACATCAGGTTCATATTATGTACGGCCTGTCCGCTGGCACCTTTCAGCAAATTGTCTATGCAAGAGATAATCAGCAGCTTGTCGCCATGCTTCTCCAGATGAATGAGGCACTTGTTGGTGTTTACCACCTGCTTCAGGTCGATGTTTTTCTCTACGATATGGGTAAAGGAATCCTTGGCATAGTATTCCTGATACATGCGTATAATTTCTTTCAGTTCCACTTTAGTCTTTACCACGATGGTGGCAAAGATGCCGCGCGGAAAATCGCCACGGTAAGGGATGAAATCAATCTCGGCCTGAAAACTGTTTTGCAACTGTTTCAGTGACTGCTTGATTTCGGGCACATGCTGGTGTTCGAAAGCCTTGTACACGCTCAGGTTATTGTTTCGCCAGCTGAAGTGACTGGTAGAACCCGGTTTTACGCCTGCACCGGTACTTCCGGTAATGGCATTGACCATGATATCGCCGTTCAGCATCAAGTGCTTGGCCAGCGGCAGCAGTCCCAGCTGGATGCAAGTGGCAAAGCAGCCCGGATTGGCCACATGCTTGGCGGTGCAGGTAGCCCGTCGGTTCAGTTCCGGCAATCCGTAGATAAAGTCGTGGTCATCACTTTTGATGCGGTAGTCCATCGATAAGTCGATAATCTTCAAATCTTCCGGCAGATTGTGGCTTTCCATGAATTTCCGGGTGTCGCCATGCGCCGTGCAGAAGAACAGCACGTCAATCTTGTCCAGCGGCAGTTCGTCGGTAAACACCAAATCCGTTTCGCCATACAGTCCTTCGTGTACGTCGGTAATCTTGTTGCCGGCATTGCTGGCACTGTTGATAAATACGATTTCCGCTTCCGGATGGTTCAGCAAAAGGCGAATCAGTTCGCCGGCTGTATAGCCGGCACCACCGATAATTCCTACTTTAATCATATGCCCTCCTTTTCGTCTTTATGGTTGGCATAATAGGCACGCAGTGCCGTAGAGGTCACCTTGATGAAGCCTTTGGCATCTTCGGCCGTCCATCCTTTCTGCATTTCTCCGTATTCGCCGAACTTGTTCTTCACCAGGTCGTCTTCACTTTCCACGCCCACGGTAGAGAAGCCCAGCGGGCGCAGTTCCAGAATGGCCGTACCGTTTACGTTGCGTTGCGAGGATTCCAGCATGGCTTCAATGTCGCGCATCACCGGTTCCAGGTATTGGCTTTCGTGCAGGAACATGCCATACCAGTTGGCCACCTGGTCTTTCCAGTACTGCTGCCATTTGCTCAGTGTATATTTTTCCAGGAATCGGTGGGCACCGATAATCAGCATGGGAGCCGCTGCTTCGAATCCCACACGTCCCTTGATGCCGATGATGGTATCACCCACGTGCATGTCTCGGCCTATGCCGTAGGCCGCACCGATTTCTTCTACTTTCTGAATAGCCTGGATGGGGTCGTCGAACGTTTCATCGTTCACCGCCTTCAGTTCACCTTTCTCGAAAGTCAGTCTCAGCTGTTCGCTTCCTTCCTTGGTGCAATGCTTCAGATAAGCCGTTTCGGGCAGTCCTTGTGCAGAATCCAGAATCTCGCCACCACAGATCGATGTACCCCATAAACCTACGTTATACGAATACTTCAGCTTAGCGAAGTCGGCAGCAAAGCCATGCTTGTTCAGGTAATCGATTTCCTCCTGGCGGCTCAGCGTCATATCGCGTGTCAGCGTGATGATTTCCACGCCCGGAGCCATCACCAGGAAAGTCATGTCGAAGCGAATCTGGTCATTGCCTGCACCGGTCGACCCGTGAGCAATGGCATCGGCGCCGATTTCATTGGCATAGCGGGCAATGGCCAGTGCCTGGAAGATACGTTCCGAGCTTACCGAGATGGGGTAGGTACCGTTGCGCAGCACATTGCCATACACCATGTATTTCAGGCTTTTCTCGTAATATTCCTGCGTCACGTCGAGTGTCACGTATTTCACGGCTCCCAGTTTGTAGGCATTCTCTTCGTTGGTTTTCAGCTGTTCTGCGCTGAATCCCCCTGTATTGGCACAGGCGGCATATACTTCATATCCTTTCTCTTTGGCCAGATACATCACAGTAAATGAAGTATCCAGTCCGCCGCTGAAAGCGACTACTACTTTTTTCTTTTTAGCTTCCATATTCGTAGAATTATATTTTATCTTCTTCGTGTAGTTTAGGATCGTACAGCATGGCCGTACAGATACAGAATTTGCGGTTCTTGGCCACCAGGATATCATGGTTGATACAACCTTCGCATCCTTTCCAGAAAGCATCGTCGTCGGTCAGTTCATTAAAGGTCACCGGCACGTAGCCCAGCTCGGTATTCATCTTCATTACGGCCGCTCCGCTGGTGAGGCTGAAAATCTTGGCCCAGGGCCATCGCAGGCGTGCCAGGTGGAAAGAGGCTGTCTTGATGCGCTTGGCCAGCCCCAGCCCCCGGTAGTTGGGGTGTACTATCAATCCCGATGTAGCCACGTACTGCTTGTTTCCCCAACTTTCAATGTAGGTGAATCCGGCAAAGTCGTCACCGCACAAGGCAATGATGGCTTTTCCTTCCTTCATCTTGGTAGCTACATATTCATGTGTGCGTTCTGCAATGCCGGTACCCCGTACCTTGGCCGCTTCGCGTATGGTATCCAAAATCTTGTCTACATAAACTTCGTGTGAGGCATCAGCCACCATCACGTCAATTTGTCTTGAATCCATCTCTTCGTCTTTCTTGCTTTATGTCTATAATGTATGTTTATTTATTCTTTCGGCAAGCCTGTTCAGGCAATATTGGGAATGATGAGCGACAGAAAATCGCGTACTTCCCGATGCGATATCCGTTCGTTCAGCACCAGCATGATGGTATCGTCGCCGGCTATGGTACCCAGAATGCCGTCGAACTCACGATTGTCTATATCATACGCCATGCTGCTGGCATAACCCGGACGGGTGCGTATTACGGCCAGATTGCCCGAAAATTGCAGTGAGATAAAGCCACTGGTCATCAACATTTCGCTGGCACTTTGAGCAGCTGTACGTTTATACATGATGTCGTTGGGCAGCACATAGACATATTTTCCCAACGTATTGGCTGCTTTGGCCACTTTCAGTTGTTTCAAGTCGCGCGACAGCGTAGCCTGCGTCAGTTCAAAACCCTCTTTTCCCAGCTCCTGTAGCAATTCCTCTTGCGAGGATACTTCCTTGCTAGAGATAATCATTTTTATGGCGTCTAACCGATTGGCTTTTTTCTTCATGTTTTGTATAATTATTCTTTAGATGCGGCAAAATTATACTTTATTTTGGAAAAAATATGCATTTATCGAAGTTTTTTTGCAGAAAAACGCCGTTTTAGTTGAATAATTATGAAAGTTTGGTATCTGGATGGCTGAATTTGTTCTGTTTTTCCTCTTCCCGGTATCCGCACCGTCTCAAATCCGGGTTTTCTTCGAATCTCTTTACTGGGAGTTGGTAGGGAGTTGGTTAGGAGAAGGCAGGGAGCAGGTGCGGAGAGGGTGTGAAATTGTTCTATTGGTCGGTTTTCCCTTTTCCGGGGTAATCAGTCTGTGCCGGGTATGCCGGAAATAATCAAGAGGCAGGGGTTGGAAATGAAACAAAAAAATCCGTTCTTTGCATGGTGTAGCGAATGGCTTTCGGATGCGATGGTATAGACACGATATATGACAGTTGAAAATAGTAAAAACAGCGTTATATGAAGCAGTTTTCAGAAGCGACGCGGGTGCAGATGCCTGCAATGGTTCACCTCACCCGAATAGGGTATACATACTTCGGTAAGTTAAGCGAAGATAAGAATGGCACGGTCTATGACGGTGACACGAATATTCTTTTGCAGGTATTTGAACAGCAGTTTAAGAATCTGAATCCCGGACATGAGGGAGAGTTTCTTCAAGTTTTGAAAGATATTCGTAAGGAACTGAACGATGATGACCTCGGTCGAGGCTTTTATAACCGTCTCAAAGCTGTTTCGCCTGTAAAGCTGATAGACTTTGATAACATTGGGAATAATACGTTCCATTTCACAGCCGAATTTACCTGTAAGAACGGACAAGACGAATTTCGTCCTGACATTACTTTATTCGTAAACGGATTGCCACTTTGCTTTGTAGAAGTGAAGAAACCCAACAATCAGGGTGGTATGTTGGCGGAGAGCGCACGAATGAATAAAGAACGCTTCCCGAATAAAAAGTTTCGCCGCTTCATCAACATTACGCAGTTGATGATATTCAGCAATAATATGGAATATGATGCGTTGGGCGGTATCGTACCTATACAAGGGGCTTTCTATTGTACTGGGGCACGTTCATACGCACCATTCAATTGCTTCCGTGAAGAAAATTTAAGCAGTCAGAAAATAGCACCGTTCCATCGTGACTATCCGTATAAGGAGATTGACAAGACGGTGGAAAAACAGATATTGTCTGATTATAATTGCCAAGTTATTCATACAAGTCCCGAGTACCAGACAAATCTCGGTTTCAACACCCCTACAAACAGAATCCTAACATCCATGTGTTCGCCGGAACGCTTGCTGTTTATCATCAGATACGGCATAGCCTACGTTAAGATGGAGCGGGAAGTGGATGGAAATATAGAATTTACCGACCAGAAGCATATCATGCGTTACCAACAATTGTTTGCATCGTTAGCTATTCGCCAAAAACTGGCAGAGGGAGTGAAATCTGGTGTAGTCTGGCATACACAAGGGAGTGGTAAAACAGCCTTGTCATATTATCTGACTTATATTCTTAACGATTTCTATTCCAAACAGAATAAGGTCGCCAAATTCTATTTCATAGTTGACCGTCTTGATTTGTTGGAACAAGCTACACAAGAGTTTGAAGCTCGTGGATTGGTAGTATCGACAGCGAATTCAAGGACTGAATTGATGGCGCAATTCCGTAGTAATCAAGCACAACAGGGGGTAAGTGGTCAGGCTGAAATAACGGTAGTAAATATACAACGATTTGCGGAAGATAAAGAAAAAGTACGTATCAACGACTATGCTACTAACCTTCAACGTATCTTTATTCTTGACGAAGCACATCGTGGTTATAAACCCGGTGGCTGCTTTCTTGCCAATCTCTTTGATGCCGACACCGATGCGGTTAAAATCGCACTTACAGGTACACCATTGTTAAAGGAGGAACGTGCCAGTTGCAAGGTGTTCGGAAACTATTTGCATACCTATTATTACGATAAATCCATTGCGGATGGCTACACGCTGAAAATCATACGTGAAGATATTGAAACATCCTATAAGGAACGTCTTTCGGATGTGTATGACAAATTAGAGACATTAGTACAGAAGAAAGACATCCGTAAATCGGAAATCATAGAGCATCCGAGCTATGTAAACGAGCTGGCTCGTTATATCATGATGGATTTGAAAGAATTTCGAAAGATACAAGGAGATGATACTTTAGGAGGTATGGTTATCTGCGAAACCAGCGAACAGGCAAGGCGGCTTTATGATGTATTTCAAGAAGAATGGCAGAAGTATCAGCCGAAGCCCATCAAGATAAAACTTTCCGATGGTTCGTATGTAGTGGGTGAACCGGAAGTGGATTACAATTCAAAATACAGACCGTTGAAAGCCGGAATCATTCTTCACGATACGGATGACAAGGAAACTCGCAAGCAGATAGTCAAGGACTTCAAGAAAAATATGACAGTGGATATTCTCATTGTCTTCAATATGCTTTTGACTGGTTTTGATGCACCTCGTTTGAAGCGTTTATACTTTGGTCGTAAATTGAAAGACCATAATTTACTTCAAGCTATAACCCGTGTAAACCGTCCTTATCCGGGAATGCGTTACGGCTTTGTCATTGATTTTGCTGATATTAAACGTAATTTTCAGGAAACGAACGAAGCGTATTTGCAAGAGTTGAACCGTTTTAACGATGTGGATGAAACAGGAGAAGAGGCTGTTACCGATACATTTACCCAAGTCATAGAGGATAAAGGAGAGATTTTGAAGCAAATGAAAAAGGTGCGTCAGACTCTTTTTGATTATTCCTATGACAACGCAGAAGAGTTTTCTTCTGAAATTTCAACGGAAGAGGATAAGGCTGTTTTGCTTGACTTGAAACAGGCGTTGGAGGCAGCTAAGAACATGACGAACATCGTGCGCACTTTTGGCGATGAGGAAATGAAAGAGCAGTTTGCCAAACTTGAAATTACCAAGCTGCCGCAACTGCTATCTGAAGTGCAAAGGCGCATTGGCATTATCAATCAAAAGGAGGCTTTCAGCATAGGTGATGAGACTAAAATGCTTATCAATGAGGCGATGATGGATATAGAGTTCACTTTTTCCAAAATAGGTCAGGAAGAATTACGAATAGTGGGCGGTAAAGAGGCTATTATGGAAAGATGGCAACGTACGATTACTTCATTCACGCAGAATTTCGATCAGGATGATCCGGAGTTCATTTCGTTGCGTGATGCTTTTATGGAGCGGTTTAAAGAACATGGATTTGTGATTGATTCCATTGCTAAGTTTAATGAGGAAACTCAAGCTTTGGATGAAATCATCGGTCGGCTGCAAGACTTACAAAAACGCAATAATATCTTGTTGAAAAAGTACAAGGGCGATGAAAAATTTGCCCGTGTACACAAGCGTATTCGTGAAGTGAATAAGCAGAGGGAAGATAAGGGACAGAAGCCTATGTTCTCTTTCCTGGACGAAGAGATCGCTGCCATTCTCAATATCATCAAAGAGGATGTGGATGCCAAAGTGTACGACCGTAACGATATTCTGAAAAAGGATGCCTATTTCGGACGCACGGTAATGGCTCTTATCAATGGATGTCTGTTCCATTTCCCACAAATAAAGCCCGAAATGGAGGATTACAAATTTATTCAGACACGCATTTCACAACAGTATATCAACCAATATAACGCCACTTATGGCATTTCATAAAGATTATGTCAGATATTAAAGAAAAAACATTAAGGCTCATCGACGGACTTAAAGCCACCTGCCAATCATACGGTATG
>Cinder_p2__coassemble_1219_pt1 | contig 53473 bp, 45 predicted proteins | sample Cinder_p2__metabat2_low_PE_021 | metagenome-assembled genome bin Cinder_p2
CTTTTCAAAGATAATGCAAACCGAAAGCAGAAAGCAAGTTTACTTGCATTTATGCTGAGGTGCAGCTTATCGTATGTAAAGGTAACTTATTTACTACGTTCAACCAAAAGAAATAATGACTTACTGCTATATTTTTTGCACGTGTGGAGAAAATGTGGGGAAAACTCCGATAAAAAGAAAAAGCTAAGTGATTGATTTCTCAATTACTTAGCTTTTATCTTCGTACCCAGACCCGGGGTCGAACCGGGATGGAAGTGAATCCACTGGTGTTTGAGACCAGCGCGTCTACCGATTCCGCCATCTGGGCATCTCTTTGAGACATCGTTTGTTTCTCAATTGCGATGCAAAGGTACAGCTTTTTTTTGAATCTGCAAGCGTTTTCAAAAAAAAAGTGGAAAAAATTAATAATTTGGAGAAACATAGGAGTTCTTAATGAAATAGTTTGTACTTTAGCAGAAACTTAAACAGATGAATATTTATGACTTATAATACTAATAATTACTGCGTAATCATGGGTGGAGGTATAGGCAGCCGGTTTTGGCCCTTCAGCAGAAAGAATCTCCCCAAGCAGTTTCTGGATTTCTTTGGAACCGGACGCTCACTCTTGCAACAGACTTACGACCGGTTTAAAAGAATCATACCGAGCGAAAATATTCTGATTGTAACCAACGACCTTTATGCAGACTTAATAAAAGAACAACTCCCGGAACTGGAAGACCGTCAGATTCTTTTGGAACCTACACGACGCAACACAGCACCATGCATAGCTTGGGCTTCCTATCACATACAGGCACTAAACCCTCAAGCCAATATTGTAGTAGCTCCCTCTGATCATCTCATCTTAAAAGAAGATGAATTTCTAACAGCTATCAATAAGGGATTGTCTTTTGTTGCAACATCAGACAAACTACTTACATTGGGCATCAAACCCAACAGACCCGAAACAGCTTACGGATACATACAAATCGATGAACCACAAGGGGAAAATTTCTACAAAGTAAAAACCTTCACAGAAAAACCAGAATTGGAGTTGGCCAAGGTTTTTGTAGAAAGCGGAGAATTCTATTGGAATTCAGGATTGTTTATGTGGAATGTAAACAGTATTACGCACTCTATTGAACAATTGCTTCCTGAATTGAAAGCCAAACTACAGCCCGAAACAGGAGTGTATGGAACCGAGGATGAAAAAGCTTTCATTAATGAGAATTTCCCGGCTTGTCCGAATGTTTCCATCGACTTCGGAGTCATGGAAAAAGCCGATAATGTATATGTATCTCTAGGAGATTTTGGCTGGTCGGATTTAGGAACCTGGAGTTCTTTATATGACTTATCGCCCAAGGATCGAGGCGGGAATGTGACCTTAAAATGTCGTTCACTGCTTTACGACTGTAGCAATAACATCGTAGCACTGCCTAATGATAAGTTGGCTGTCATCGATGGCCTGGAAGGGTATCTGATAGCTGAATCAGACAACGTATTGCTTATCTGCAAGAAAGATGATGAAAGCACCATCCGCAAATATGTAAACGACACCCAAATCAAACTAGGTGACAACTACATATAAAAAGCATAATCCCATTCCTATCAATAAAATGAAAGCGGGAACAGATTCACATCGATTCTGTTCCCGCTTTCATTTATTTAAAAAGGAGGATTGCAAACACATTTAAAGCTCAGCACGAATAGCCGCTGCCACCGCTTCAAATTCTTCAGCAGAAAGTTGCAGTTTCGGATTAGAAAACAACATATCTTTTTCATTCTGCATAGGTATCAGATGAATATGCGCATGAGGCACTTCCAAACCCAATACAGCCTGTCCTACCTTACGACAAGGAAATGCCTTGCCAATGGCCAAAGCTACCTGTTTGGCAAAAACATGCATAGCCGCTAAATCTTCATCAGAAATGTCAAAGATATAATCCACTTCCTGCTTGGGCACCACCAATGTATGTCCTTTCACCAAGGGATTAATATCCAAAAAAGCAAAAAAATTCTCATTCTCAGCCACCTTATAGCAAGGAATCTCTCCAGCTATAATTCTACTAAATATAGTTGCCATAACGATATAGATAAAATAAGGCAAGCCTGCAATAAGCAGACCTGCCTTCTGATTTATTTAAAATGATATATTCAATACTTCTAATTTAATCATGCCTTGAGGCACTTTGATGTCAGCTACATCACCCACCTTCTTGCCCAATAAGCCTTGAGCAATCGGAGTGTTAACAGAAATCTTTCCTTCTTTCAGATTCGCTTCACTTTCAGATACGATAGTATAAGTCATCTTCATGCCATTCTTTACATTCTTCAGTTCCACCTTATTCAGGATTTGCACGCTATCGGTCTTCAGTTTTGACTCATCGATAATCTTTGCATCGGCAATAACCATTTTAAGTTGGGCAATTTTACCCTCCAGCAATCCTTGAGCCTCCTTGGCGGCATCATATTCTGCATTCTCAGACAAATCACCTTTATCTCTAGCTTCGGCAATAGCCGCAACTATCTTGGGGCGTTCTACCGCCTCCAAATGTTTCAAATCGGCCAACAGTTTATTGTAGCCTTCTTCTGACATATAAGCCATTTTATTTCCTCCTTAATTTTTATATTGTTTTTTATATCGGTACTATATAACAAAAAAGAATTCCAACATGGTCAGCATGCTGGAACCCTCCTTTTATCATTTCTTCGGCAAAGATAGGCTTTTAATCAATGCCCGTCAAGCCCTAAAGTCTGTTTTGTAACATAATTTGAGATTTGGCGTATCTAAACGCATCCGAGTTTAAAGCATAGCTTTTACCGCTGCTTCCAAATCCTTAACCATCTCACCGCGGGCACTCAATTCATTATTCTTATTTACCAAGAAGAGAGTAGGCACTGAAGTTACATTATAAGTCGTAGCCAAAGATGAATAAATGCCACTAGCATCGCGCACACAGATCCAAGGCAAATTGTCTGCAGTAGTCTTCCAATAATGCTCGTCCGCATCCAGTGATACCTGATAGATTTCCAACCCCTGTGCAGCATACTTATCATAAAGATCGCGCAACAGATAATTATGCGTAGCCGATACTGCACTCTGATAAATCGTAAAATCCAAAATCACAGCCTTTCCTTTCAGATCAGTCAGTTTTCTCACATTACCCTTCATATCACGCAATGCAATATCTATCACTCCTGTTTCAGTAATCACTTCTTGAGGAATTTCCAAGACTTTTTCTTTTGGTGCACGCGTATTCTTCATTCCCTTTATAACTATATTATACAGATTTTTAGAACGCACGGCATGCGGATAGAAATTATTCAAGCTGGTTGCCACTGCAGCAAAACACTTGACGTCATCCTTATTATTTAAAGGATCGAAAATCAAATAGTCATTCAACTTCTGAAACAAGGCAAAATAAGCCGATGCTGCATTGGGAGCCGAGAATATATAATTCACTTTTACATCATCCTTGTAATTTTTCATTAACAGCGCCAAGCTATCTTCAAACACATCTACTCCTATCTGACGCGACTGCATGGCTTTCGCCAAAGCATCCACTTTGTTTTGAAGAGCCATTTGCTTCAAGGTAAGCTCCTTGATTTTAGAACTATTATCTGACCCTTCTACCACATAACCGGTAGACATTTCTGCAAAGGGAGCTGTGAAACGAATTGTTTCTGTAGAATCTACAGAGAAATTAATAATCTTATCCTCTACACGCAAACGATAGAATTCCGGCGATTCCGGACAAGTCTGCTTAAAAGAAAACGAGCCATTACCTTTCAACTTTACTGAGTCCAACGGCAAAATTCCCCCCAGCGCTGATGCTTCCAGGTAGAGCATTTTATCTGCAGCATCTGTAATCTGCCCCTCTACCTTGAACTTCGGTTCCGAATCACATGCACTCAAGACTGCTACCCCAAGCGCTATCATAAAGATTTTCTTCATATTGCTATTCTGTTTTCCTTTTTTCGAATGAGTCTGCAAATATACGTCTTTTCAAATTGAGTCAAAGCATTTTTCTCATTTCTTACTCGCTAAAAAGCAAAAAAGACTATTCTCGACAAAGTTTTCCACTCATTTTCACCTATTTATAAAATTAATATGTATCTTTGCACGAATTTTTGAAAGAAAACAAAATATTTTTATGATTAACCCTATTGTTAAGACAATCGAGCTTCCTGATGGAAGAACCATCACGCTCGAAACGGGAAAGCTGGCAAAACAGGCAGATGGTTCTGTAATGCTTCGCATGGGTAACACCATGCTTTTGGCTACTGTTTGTGCCGCCAAGGACGCAGTTCCCGGAACAGATTTTATGCCGCTTCAGGTAGAGTACAAAGAAAAATTCTCCGCTTTCGGACGTTTCCCCGGAGGTTTCACTAAACGCGAAGGCCGCGCTTCTGATTACGAAATCCTAACTTGCCGCCTCGTAGACCGTGCTCTCCGCCCCTTATTCCCTGACAATTTTCATGCTGAAGTATATGTAAACATCATCCTTTTCTCTGCCGATGGTGTAGACATGCCCGATGCATTGGCTGGATTGGCAGCTTCTGCCGCTTTAGCAGTTTCTGATATTCCGTTCAACGGACCTATCTCTGAAGTTCGTGTAGCCCGTATCAACGGTGAATTTGTCATCAACCCCACGTTCGAACAATTAGAACAAGCCGACATGGATTTGATGGTAGGTGCTACCTACGAGAACATCATGATGGTAGAAGGCGAAATGGACGAAGTGTCTGAACAAGACTTATTGGCTGCCCTCAAAGCTGCTCATGAGGCTATCAAGCCGCAATGTAAAGCACAAATGGAATTGGCCGAGCTGGTAGGTTCTACTGTAAAACGCGAATATTGCCACGAAGTGAATGACGAAGAATTGCGTCAGGCTGTTCACGATGCTTGCTATGCCAAAGCATACGCTATTGCCAGCGAAGGTAACCGCGACAAGCATGCCCGCCAGGATGCATTCGATGCTATTTGTGACGAATTCAAGGCTCAGTTCTCAGAAGAAGAATTGGAAGAAAAGGCTCCGCTGATCGACCGCTACTATCACGACGTAGAAAAAGAGGCTATGCGCCGTTGTATCTTGGATGAAGGCAAGCGCTTAGACGGTCGTAAGACTACTGAAATCCGCCCCATCTGGTGCGAAACCGGTTATCTGCCCGGCCCTCACGGCTCTGCTATCTTTACCCGTGGTGAAACCCAATCACTCTCTACCGTTACATTAGGTACAAAACTTGATGAAAAAATCGTAGACGATGTATTGACTCACGGTAAAGAACGTTTCTTATTGCACTATAACTTCCCCCCATTCTCTACAGGCGAAGCTAAAGCACAGCGTGGTGTAGGACGCCGTGAAATCGGTCACGGACACTTGGCTTGGCGTGCATTGAAAGGTCAGATTCCGGCAGATTACCCGTACGTGGTACGCGTAGTTTCAGACATTCTTGAATCAAACGGTTCTTCTTCAATGGCTACTGTATGTGCCGGTACTTTGGCACTGATGGATGCCGGTGTAAAAATCAAGAATCCGGTATCTGGTATTGCTATGGGACTTATCAAGAATGCTGGCGAAGACAAGTATGCCGTATTGTCTGATATCCTTGGTGATGAAGACCACTTAGGAGATATGGACTTCAAGGTGACTGGTACGAAGAACGGTATCACAGCCACACAGATGGACATCAAGGTAGACGGTTTGTCGTACGACATTCTGGAAAAAGCCTTGTTGCAGGCTAAAGAAGGTCGCGAATATATCCTCGGCAAACTGACTGACTGTATCGCTGAACCTCGTGAAGACTTGAAACCGCATGCTCCACGCATCGAGACCATGACCATTCCTAAGGAATTCATCGGTGCTGTAATCGGCCCTGGCGGCAAGATCATCCAAGGTATGCAGGAAGAAACCGGTGCTACCATTACCATTGAAGAAATAGACAATGTAGGCCGTATCGAAATTGCCGGTACCAACAAGCAATGCATCGACGACGCTATCCGTCTGATTAAAGCCATCGTAGCTGTGCCCGAAATTGGCGAGGTTTACACAGGTAAGATTCGCTCTATCATGCCTTATGGTGCATTCGTAGAATTCTTACCGGGCAAAGACGGTTTGCTCCACATCTCTGAAATCGACTGGAAACGTCTGGAAACAGTAGAAGAAGCCGGACTGAAAGAAGGAGATGAAATCGAAGTTAAACTGCTGGATATCGATCCGAAAACCGGTAAGTTCAAACTTTCTCACAAGGTGCTGCTTCCTAAACCGGAAGGATATATAGAACGCCCGGAAAGAAGAGAACGTCCGGAAAGAAAAGAAAAACGCGAAAAGTAAAAAAACGATAGCTGTACTCTAACAGCACCATCATTGCGTCAATTATGAATAAAGGTGTGTCGAAATCAATATCGGCACACCTTTATTGTTTGTATCAACAAAAAAAATCGGGAAGTACCCCCATACTTCCCGATTAAAAGAGTCAAAAATCGACCTTAATCAATTTATTAACTTAACACAGCGACAAAGATAAAGGAAATATCTGTTTCCTGACCATTTTTGTGCAAAAAAAATACAAAAATGTCCATTTTAGCACACTTGCTTCACTAGCGGTACTCCCGAACCGGCAAATCACCACGCAAAGCACCTAAAGCATTCAGCGCCAAAGCTTCCAGTTCATCTTCGCCAGGATAAATATGCACAGGAGCCAAAAAAGACACCCGCTCACTTAAGCGCGAGGCGATGTAGTGAGAATGTGCCATTCCCCCTGTCAGCAGAATAGCATCCACCTGACCAAAAAGTACCACAGCCGCCCCCCCGATTTCCTTAGCTATCTGATAAATCATGGCATTCAGCACCAGTTCGGCATGGGTATCTCCTTCGGCTATCCGTTTTTCAATAGCCGGAATATCGGTAGTACCCAGATGAGCCGCCAATCCTGCTTTGCCTGATATACGCTTCTTCAATTCTGCCGTAGTATATTGCCCCGAATGACAGATATCGATCAACTGCCCTGCCGGCAAAGTTCCTGCACGCTCGGGCGAGAAAGGGCCTGAGCCATCCAACGCATTAGGCACATCTACTGCACGCCCTTTACGATGTACGCCAACCGACACTCCGCCTCCCAAATGACAGACTATCAGATTCAGGTCTTCATATTTCACCGGATGAGCCGGATTATTTGCACTACATTCAGCTGCATACCGACGGGCAATGGCACGCTGATTGAGCGCATGCCAGATAACCACACGAGGCATCATCGGAGACCCTGTAATACGAGCGATTTCATCCAGTTCATCCACTACTCCCGGATCGGCTATAAAAGAACGACAGCCAGGCAGCATCACAGCCAATTCATGAGCTATCAGGCAACCCAAATTACAGGCGTGGCTACGCATGGCATGCCTGCAATCGTTCAGCATGGCATCATTCACCTCGTACACCCCACCGGGAATGGGTTTCAACAAACCTCCCCGCCCTATAATCGCATCAAACTCAAAAGGTATATCATGCCTTGCAAGAGCTTCCAGTACCAGTTGTTTACGAAATTCAAACTGGTCGATTACATGCGGAAACTGTGCTAATTCTTCTACAGAATGCCGAATACTATAAACTAACTGAGGCATCGTATCCTCATAAACGGCTATTTTCGTAGAAGTAGAACCGGGATTGATGGCTAATATTTTCATATACGGTTGATTTAAAGGTTCAACAAGCCCCTATATATCACTTCAAGTAGGAACCGCTGGTTAAGCAAGCCATGGCGATGCTGTAATACTTGGATAATCCGGAATCACTGCGCGAAGGCAATACCACCGGACATATCGGTCCTTGCAGCAGACCGGCCATATCGGCATGAGAGAACAGAGATACGGCTTTATAGAACGCATTGCCCGACTCAATATTGGGGAATATCAATACATCCGCCTCTCCATTGATAGGCGATACTATACCCTTTATATCGCCGCTGGTCTTTTCACAAGAAGTCTTCACATCTAGCGGACCGTCTATAATGACATTGCCAAACTCGCCAGCCTCAGCCAGTTCCACGATATTGACGTAATCTAAAGAATGCGGAAATTTCGGACTGACTTTCTCTGTGCAGTGAATCAATGAAATGCGCGGCTGTTCTATACCGAAATGATGGCAGGCAGTAATGGCATACTGAATCATCTCGATACGCTGTTGCAACGTGGGGCGAGGAATCACAGCCGCATCCGAGAAGAACAGCAGTTTATCGTAGGTAGGGATTTGCATGACAGCCAGATGGGTAAGCACCTTTCCTTTAGGCAGAAGTCCGTTTTCCTTATCCAATATAGCCCGCAGCAGATTATCTGTATTGATAATACCTTTCATAAGAATATCGGCTCCGCCTTCACGCACTATGCGCACCGCCTCGCGGGCAGCCTCATCCGGGTCTTCAATATGCAGTTTGTGAACATACTGAGGATATTGTTTCAATGTGGGATATTTTTCCAGATCTGCAGAGTTGCCTATCATCAGAAATTCCGCTATGCCCTCTTCCAAGGCACGTGCAATGGCATACTCTGTATTGGGGTCTTTGGCACAAACCACTGCAATCTTTTTCCGCTGGCGCAGGGATTTCAGATGAGCAGTCAACTGATCAAAATTCCGAATTGGTTCCATAACGTTAGATTTTTAGCAAATATCTAAAAAAATGCCGAATATACAACCATATTTTCCTGTTTTTTTTCCTGCATTTTCTATCAATCTGACAAGACGAAAATTCCTATTCAACCGAGTCAGTCGTTAGAAGAAGTTAAAGCCTTCTAGAATCTGTTTCGAATTATGTACTTTTGCAGAAAAATGAACTTTGTATGAGTAACAGCCTGATTTTCCCACCCTTTCTTCAAGAGGGCGACCGTGTAGTGATTCTCTCTCCTTCCGGAAAGATAGATAAATCCTTCTTGAAAGGTGCCCAAGAGCGATTGGCTTCCTGGGGACTGGATGTAATCGTTACGGCTTATGCCGACGGAGCAGACGGGAAATATGCCGGCACTGTGCGCCAACGGCTGAAAGACCTGCAACGGGCATTGGACAATGAGAAAGCCAAAGCCATCTTATGCAGTCGCGGAGGCTATGGGGCTGTTCATCTGATTGACAAACTCGACCTGACAGGCTTCCGCCAACACCCTAAATGGCTCATCGGATTCAGCGACATTACCGTGCTGCACAACTTGCTGCAGAAAAACGGATTTGCCTCTATCCATGCCCCTATGGCCCGCCACCTTACCGTGGAACCGGAAGACGACTTCTGCACCCTGATGCTGAAGGACATCTTATTCGGTCACTTCACTCCATACCCCAAAGATGACGTATCCTCACCCGACATTGCTTTCAGCTATACCTGTGCCGCCCACAAACTTAACCGGCCGGGTACTGCACAAGGCACCTTGCGCGGAGGAAACCTGGCCGTATTCTATGGATTACGTGGCACACCGTACGACATTCCGCCGGAAGGCAGTATTCTGTTTATAGAAGACGTGGGCGAACGTCCCCATGCCATCGAACGGATGATGTACAACCTGAAATTAGGAGGAGTGCTGGAGAAGCTATCCGGACTGATTATCGGGCAGTTTACAGAATACGAAGAAAACTATGCCCTGGGGAAAGATGTATACGGAGCCCTGGCCGATTTGGTGAAAGAATATGATTACCCGGTCTGCTTCAACTTCCCGGTGGGACACGTCACACTGAACGTACCGCTTATCAACGGTGCCCAAGTATGCCTGGAAGTAGACAAGAAAGAAACAAAACTAAGTTTTATACAACCTGAAACTAATCTTTAAATAATATGAAGCATAGCTATACATCCCTCGTTGTTTTGGCTACTCTCTTCATGGCCCTGACGGCCTGTAGCAGCCAGAAAAAGAATGCGGAACACAGTGAAACGGAAACGCCGACCGTATCGGCACCTTCTTTTGACGCCGACAGTGCCTGGCACTACGTAAAAGCGCAGGTAGATTTCGGTCCGCGTGTACCCAATACGGCAGCCCACCGGGCCTGCGGCGACTATTTGGCCCAAAAGCTGGAGCAGTTTGGTGCCAAGGTCTATAACCAATACGCCGACCTCACCGCCTATGACGGCACTCTGTTGAAATCGCGCAATATTATCGGTGCTTACAAGCCTGAAAGCAAGAAACGCATCGCCCTTTTTGCCCACTGGGATTGCCGCCCCTGGGCCGACAGCGACCCCAACCCCCAAAATCATCAAAGTCCGGTACTCGGTGCCAACGACGGAGCCAGCGGCGTAGGTGTATTGTTGGAAATAGCCCGACAACTGCAACAGCAATCACCTGCCCTGGGCATCGACCTCATCTTCTTTGATGCAGAAGACTATGGCGCACACACCAGCTACAAGGGGAAACACCAAGAAGAATTCTGGTGCCTGGGCTCTCAGTATTGGAGCCGTAATCCGCACGTGGCCAACTATAATGCACGCTTCGGCATCCTGCTCGATATGGTAGGCGGCAAGGATGCGTTGTTTCGCTATGAATACTTCTCCGAAGAATTTGCCAAAAATATCAACCGTAAAGTGTGGAAGGCTGCCGACCGCGCCGGCTTCCGCGGATATTTTGAAAAGACCAACGGTGGTGCCTGCACCGACGACCACCTGTTTGTGAACCGCATAGCCCGCATCCCGACCATCGACATCATCCCCTACAGCGAAACAGCCAGCTTCTTCGAACACTGGCACACTGTAAAAGATGATATGGATGCTATCGACCGCAACACGCTGAAAGCGGTAGGACAAACCGTAATGCAGGTTATCTACAATGAAAAATAACTCTAAAAACAGAATAAAGATGATGAGCATTAATGACATGCAAGACGAAGTCATCGCTGAATTCAGCGACTTCGACGACTGGATGGACCGTTACCAACTGCTGATAGACCTGGGTAACGAACAAGCCCCCTTGGACGAACAATACAAAACCGACCAGAACCTGATAGAAGGATGCCAGAGCCGTGTATGGCTACAGGCTGACCTGCAAGAAGACGGCACTATCCTCTTCCAGGCCGAAAGCGATGCCTTGATTGTGAAAGGTATCATCGCCCTGCTGATTAAGGTAGTGTCCGGACATACCCCCGATGAAATCCTTGATTCCGAACTCTATTTCATCGATGCTATCGGACTGAAAGAACATCTGTCGCCCACCCGCAGCAACGGTCTGCTCTCCATGGTGAAACAGATGCGTATGTATGCCCTAGCGTTCAAGGCCAAGGCTGGCAACTAAACCGGTTGGCTAAATCATAGAAGTGGCGACACCCTTACACTGACAGGGTGCCGCCACTTTCTTTATAGAGAGAATTTATTTCACCGGTTCCACTGTATAACCTTGCTGTTTCAGCAGGTTCAAGATTCCTCTTTCACCAACCAGATGACCGCAACCTACAGCAAAAAGCGTTGGTTGGCCATGCATGATGGCAGGCATACTCTCTACCCATTTTGTATTGCGGTGATAGATCAAAGCATCCTCTTCTTCCGGAAGTGCATCCACGGCTGTACCGAATTTTTGGTTCATGGCCTGTTCTAATTGTTTCAAATCCTGCGTCATGTAAGCGGTTGTCATGTTGCGGGCTTGTTGTTCCATATCGGCCAAATGATTCATGCCGGCAAGCAACTGGGCAGCCTGGCGTTGCAGGCTTTGGGCACCAAACAAAACACTCATCTGAAAATTCACCGTTTCTAAACCAGCCACCTTCTTTCCTTGCTTTTGAGCTTCCGCCTGACACCATCCGTCCAGCTGTTGCTGAGGATTAAATCCGGGGACTGCTCTCATGGCTATTATCACACCCAGTTGGGTAGTGAGAAAAGCGGGTTTCATCTTATCCATCATCTTCAAGTCTGCACCCATGAGTTCTTTCACCTTTACGGCCAAAGAGTCGTATTGTGCAGGGGTATATAGCGTGTGCAAGGTGGTATCGCCCGGCAAGAGGATGGCCTGCTGCATCTGTTGCATGGCAGCCGGAGTTTGCATTTCCGCCATAACAATTTCCCCATATACTTGCTCTACTTCGGTCATCGCTTGCTTAAACCCTGCAATACTATCCAATACGGACAGAGGTGCCAAATGATGCGTTCCTAATACATAAGATGCCTTAGGCAGATTCTTACCGGAAACTTTCCATAACAGCTGGGCATTGGCGCTCAGAACTACGATGCATAAAAGCATCACCATCGTTGAAATTCTTTTCATATTGTATTTTCTTTAATGATTTCTTTATTTATCGGACAAGTCTTTCTTCAACTGATCGATTTCCTGAATCAGTTCATCGTTGGTACGTTGCATATCCCGGTATGCCAACAAACCCATTCCCCAACCGATTAGTCCCCCAATCACAGCCAACGTAGAAAGCATCAAGCCACTTGTGCTGTTTCTAAATAATTCAAGGGCAAGAAATGACAGCCATATCATAACCAACGGAATAGAAATTATTTCTACCTTTTTACGTCTTTGTTTCATCTGTACCAAAGTTTGACGGGCTGTCAGCAAATCAGCTTCCTGCCACTGATTATTGCCCGTCTTATTGATAACCATTTCCACTATAATATCCAAAGCAGCAATCAACACGGTAGATACATAGAAGAGTAAAGACACTTGTCCTTCGTTATAAAAAGACTGAAAACAAAAAACAATCACCGGCAAGCCCAAGAACAATGCCCAATAATAGTATTTGTTGATGCTCTTCATCTTGGTTTTCATGACCGTACGTAGCAGTCGTTCGTTGTTGATTTCCTGAGATTCCAGTTTATCGGTAAGGATAGCAAACTGCTGTTTCAATTCTTCCATGTGATCCATTGTATTCTTTTCCATAATGATTCTTTTTAATTATTCGTGCATATTTTTAAGTTGCTCCCGGATGCGGGAAAGTTTTACGGATACGTTCTTGGTAGAGATCCCTACGATGGCGCCAATCTCATCGTAAGGCAGATTCTCCAACCAGAGCAGGATGATGGCTCTGTCGAACGGTTCCAGCTTGTTGATGCGGTTATAAAGCATCTTGATTTGTTTGGATTCCTGGTCCTTCTCTTCATACAGGTCGATGTCGATAGTCAGAGGAACCGTGTTCCGCTGTCTTTTCTTGCGGTCGAACGAAATACAAGTATTCAGACTCACCTTGTAAATCCAGGTTTTCAGTTCACTCCGGTGTTCGAAGTTACCGAATCCCTTCCAGAGGTTAATCGACACCTCCTGATACATATCCTCTACTTCCTCCTTATCTTTAGAGAACATGAAACATACCGTGTAGATGGTTGTCCGGTAGTCATGCAGCAGCTGTATGAAGGCGGCTTCTTTCTCTCCTTTCTTTTCCATTGTTTTGCATTTTAATTCGTTTCTTTACCTATTAGACGCACGATACATCTGAATTACTACAGAAAAAATAAAAAAAATACTTCGGCAAGTAAAATTACCGAAGCACTTGTTTTATTTCTATCCATGTCTGGTCAGCACTTTCCACCAACTGGTGCAGGCAACTATCCATTTCCAATACAATCCTTGGCAGAAGAACAACCAAATCATCACTCCATAAATGCGCAGAAGTTTTGTTTCCAATAACGGCATAATCCATGCAAAATAGATAACGCTAGCCAACACCAGCATAAAAAACAAAGTAACCAGCACAGAGCAAGCTGCCACCCAATACTTTTTTGTTTTCAACAGTTCCATTCTACTATTTTTTACCTATAAATTATTCTTGTTTCTTTTCCTATTAGACACGAATGTATCTGAATCACTACAGAAATTTACAGAAAAATCATTCCCCCTCCCGATATTCCAGAATATCCCCCGGCTGGCAATCCAATATCCGGCAGATTTCCTCTAGGGTGGAGAAACGGATGGCTTTCGCCTTTCCGGTTTTCAGAATGGAGAGGTTGGCAGGGGTAATACCAATCTTTTCGGCCAACTCGCCCAAAGACATTTTCCGGCGAGCCATCATGATATCAAGGTTCACTACTATCATAAAGTCAATACGTTTAGGTTAAACAATTAAATCGTCAGATCCTGTTCTTCTTTCAGCTTCACGCCCACTGCAAAAATTTCGGTAAAGAGAGCCAGCATGATATAGCAAAACAAAGGATATTCCAGTGTATAGCTTGCTACCCGATACCCTTCCAGCATGACTTGCGAAGCCATATAATCATAGAGCATCCATTGATACAATTCCAATACGAAAGCGGCAGCCATTACCGAATAGGCAAAAAATCGCATTCGGCGCACATTCTCTTGGGTAAATACCTCTCCACGCGAAACGGACAAGATGACCCGTACCACACAATAGAAGCCATAAAAACATAACAATGTAAACGGCATTATCAACAGCCATCCCCATCCAAACCAGGCAGGATATTTTAAGCCATCCACTTCGGCACGATCCATCACATAAGGCAGCAACTTTCCATCCACCTGATTCTTCAAGGTATCCAGTACAAGGGCATTTTCGGCTTCCAATTTCAGCGTAAACGGAGCATGCATCTTCAAATCTGCTTCGTTCCAACCATCCCTGAATCCACGGATACCATCACCCACTTCTGCTACCACAAACAACACCAAGGCCAATACGGCCAATATCTTAATTGCTTTCATATTTTTTGTATTTTAAAAATCAATAATCCGTTTCTTTCCTGTATCCTAATCCTGTTTATCGTCATTTCCTTTTGAAGATGAAGAAGATAAATAATATACAGTGGCCACACAATAGCCGATGGCTATTCCCACAGCTAGTTTACCCATGGCGGCTCCCAATACGATACCGAACAGCATGCCCCAATTCAGACAGGTTACATAACTCTTTTTCTTCATTGTATTACGATTCTATTACACGGTTAAATCCTGCTCCTCCTGCATCTGGATGCCCAATTTGAACAAACAATAGATAAACAAGAAGAAAACTCCTACCAAGATAAAAATCAGATACTGTGGTCTGACATCGTTGCTAGCTGAAGAGAAGTAATGAAGAGTCATCTGCACCAGCCCGTTGACTTCCAATGAAAAACCGATACCAGCAATCAGATTGGCATTCTGCATAGTAAACACCTGCTTCCTGCGTACATTTCGTATCATCAAAAACATTAGAATTCCGCAAATCAGTAGAGAAAGCAACGTAACATTCTCCGGCAAAATTTGCCAGATAAAATCGGGCGTATCGTCTTTCCCCAACCGATAACATAAAGTAAGGTTACCAATAATGGCTGTAAAAATACCGCAACCGGCCATAATGCCCAAACAACGCATAATAGATGTGGTTTCTTCTGCCGAGTATTTCTTTTCTATCCATTTAAATTTCATAATTCCATTTTTTAGAGGGTGATTAACTTTAACTTCATGATCGAATCCTATTATTTCTCAGCCAGCAACTGCACTTCCTGAGCAGCCCAGGTATCGTGGCTGACCATCAGGTTCCAGTCCTGCAGATGCCGGTTCCACTCAAAGGCAAAATAGTTCACATTGCCGGCCTCCAACTGATAAACTGCCTTTTCCTTCGCTGCATCGAAGGCGTGAGTTTTTTCATTCCACAAGGCATATTCCATAGTCACTTCATCGTCTGCATAGTGATAGTTCAAACAGTAATAGCGTTCATAAGCCTGCGCATCCACATTCCATTTCCAGGCTTCTTTCTGAGTCAGGCGGTTCGCTGCATCGTAGTGGAATTCATATTTCAGGTGCTGCTTCAGATACTTGCCCTCTTCTACGTGATATATCGTCTGCAAAGTTACCTGTTCGCCGTTCTTTTCTACATTATAAGCAAACTTGCTTTCTACATTACCAGCCAAAACATTTACCAGATTACTTGCTGCAAATACCAAAATCAATCCCAAAGTTTTCATACTATTCAAATTTTTAAGTTATACTTCCGTTTGACGAATTTCGATAAGTATTTATCGTTTTTCGATATGCAAAGGAAATACTATTTTTTGAATCAGCAAAGGAAAACAGCTATTTTTTATCGAAAAACGATAATATTTTATTTTAAAACGGCTATACAGTACCATTTCTATGCTTTTCTCATAGAAGAACTAAAAAAAATGGGCGGTGAATGCCGCCCATATCCATATCTCTATCCTTATTTTACAGGAAGTATTTCTATCCAATAGTCATCCGGATCATTGATGAAGTACAAACCCATACTTTCGTTTTCGAAACATACACACCCCATCTCTTTATGGTACTTTCTGGCTTCATCATAGTCACCTTCCACTCTGAAACACAGATGGCTTTCATTTTCGCCCAACTCGTAGGCTTCTGTGTGGTCTCTTAGCCAAGTCAGTTCAAGCAGGAAGTTGGAACACTGGTCTGTCAGATAAACTAAGATAAATGAGCCGTCGGCCGCTTCTTTTCTATGATCTTCCTTGAGCCCTAAAGCGGCTTCATAGAACTGGATGCTTTTTTCCAAATTGGTAACATTGATGTTGAAATGGTCAAAATGTCCTTTTACTTTCATACCTATTCTTTTTATTTGTTAGAAAACTTATGGTGATTAAAAACTATTATAAATCAGCAAAGACCTGCCCCCGGTGATGGATTTCGGGAGCATTGACAGCATGCAGCCGGGCATACTCCTGAAACACATTGGCAGCAGCATAATCATTCCAGAAATGCATCGGAAGGAAGGTGGATGTCTGTATGGCATGGATAAACTGTTTCCCTCCGCGCATATATTCTTTTCCCAGGCGCGGGTCGATTGGGAACAGGGCCACATCTACCTGATGAAATTTCTCTTGGATGAGATTCAGTTCCTTCAGGAATTTCTGTTCATCCCTCGTCCATTCCTCTTCCGGACTTTCATCCATCCAATGCCAGTTATTCAAATCACCGGCATGAAAGAGGGTTTTCCCCTCTACTTCTATCATAAATGAAATGCCTACATCGGTAGAGCCGAAAGCGGTGACCTTTATATAATCATCTGCATATACCTCTCCTTTTTTCAACCAGACGGCCGCCTCTTTCTCTATTTTTCTTCTTTTATAAATATCGTGCGAGAATATGTATTTAATATCGTCCTTTTGTTTTTTCCACTCCAGTACCTGTCTGTTAAAGTGGTCTGCATGAAAATGACTGGAAAGTACATACATGGGAACATTTTTAGACAGCAATGTATCATGAACAATGCCGCTGGATACGGATTCGGAGTCTTCAAAGAAATCGATTATAACCACTATATCGTGGGTCAGTATAGCAAATCCGCTATGATACAAATAGATTATTTCCATAGGATAATGAGGATATATAGTATATTCAGTGCCCCAATATACGGTTACCAGTTCTTCCGGTTCAGTTGCTTCACAGCCAGCACCAGCACCCCGGCCGATACGGCACAAAGCACCACAGTCCAGGCGGTGCCAATCAGTTCTGCCGTAGTTTCCACCTCCGGATACGTTTTCGTGAGGTATACCGACAGACTGTTATTGAAGATATGAATCAGGATACAGGGCAGCAGATTACGGGTCTTATAATACAGCCAGGCAAAAAAGAAACCGGCCAGCGTGGCACTGACCACCTGTACCGGATTGATATGAAAGATACCGAATATCAAACCGGACAAGAGAATAGCCGTAGTGGATTCATATTTCTCTAGCAAGACTTTCGTGATGGCACCGCGAAACAGCAGTTCTTCCAGAATAGGGCCTAACACTGAGATACAGAGAATGCCCAACCAACCCAACTGCAAGGATTCAAAAGTCTCTTTCATAAGGTCGGGCAGGAAAGTCATCTGCGACACCACGGTATCCGACAGATAGACCATGGCCACACCGCCCAGAAAACTCCAGATTAAGGTCGCTGCAGAAAGCGGAGCCAACTGCTCTCTCCAATCCTTCAGATAGCCGGCCATATAAAAGTAAATCATCATATAAATAAAGCCCAACAATAAGGTGGACGAGCGTTCATAATGCTCCACTTGGGCGATGTCCAAGCTACCGGAAGTAAGGTAGTTATAAAGCATGGTCAGCATGCCACCGGTCAATGCACCCAGAAACTGAAACAAAAAATAGACCAACACTAATTTAATTGCCGTTTTCATATTGTTCAAATTTATTTTAAGTCGTACTCCCCTGTAGGGAAATCCGATGAGTCACCGTCCTGTTTATCTACCGCAAAAGAAGTAATTTTCCGTTTACCAGCCTAATGAATAGCCTACCTTTTTCTTTTCTTATCAGAAACGAATACAAAAAAACGCTGCAACTGCCATAAAAATCCGAATACCCTTATATAAAATTATAAACGGCACTGCCGTTTATACAAACGGCGATGTCGCTTATATAAACGGCGGTGTCGCTTGTACAAACGGCGGTGCCGTTTATAGTTTTATGCCATGTTCTCGGAACAATTAAGTCTAATCCATGTGGAATACTTCGGGCAACGGAATAGTTACTGGCGAATTATCGGGATTTACCTCCATGATATCTGCCATATAATCCCACCATTTCTGAACAATGGGATTCGTTCCCATATCTTGCGAAGATTCTTCTCCTTTGGTCTTCTGACAGGCAAACAGAATGTTGGTATCTCTGTCCCAATAGATGGAATAGTCGTACACTCCGCCTTCAGAAAGCATTTTCTTTAACTCCGGCCAAATAGCGGCATGTCTTCTCTCATACTCTTTCTCGAAGCCTGGCTTCAAGAACATTTTAAAAGCTTCTCGTTTCATGGTACTATTATTATTATTTTTATAATGTATATAATTACACGATGGTATGGATTCAGTCTTCCACATGGAAGATAGGCGCAGTGGTCTTCTGCTCGGTACGATAGAACTGTACGGCACTGTCGTTCATCTTCGGATGCTGCTTTTTCAGCAGTTGAATCATCTCTGCACCCGCCCAAATCACCGGTCCATAACCATGGGCAGCATAGACATTTACCGGACGGTAATAATAGAATGCCGGGTCGAATGCCATACCGGTGCCTACACAAGTGCCCTCTACCTGTCCCTCATCATTGATTTGGGTAGAAACGGCGTGCCAACCCAATTGAGCCACAGGACCGTAGGCCATAGCATCCAGCCAGCCTTTATTGATGGCATGGGCTATACAGTATACATAAATGGCCGTAGCAGAAGTTTCCAGATAAGAGTCGTTCCTATCCAGCAACTGATGCCAAAATCCTTCCCCGCTTTGACAGGCAGCCAGTCCACGGACATGCTCGCGGAACAGTTGCATGATTTCATCGCGCTGCGGATAATTCTCAGGCAGCACATCCAATACCTCACACATGGTGAGCAACGCCCAGCCGTTGGCCCGTCCCCAATGAAAAGCCGGATGGTCTTGCATACCTTCTACCCATCCGTGACGGAACAGTTTTTTCTCGGGCACCCACATACGGTCGGCAAACTGCAATATCTGTCGAACCGATTCAGCCAGGCAAGCCTGCTTCTTGTCGCCCGCCAATTGTGAGTACCAGGCTATCGGAGGAATACCCATAAACATATCATCCAACCACAACGTATTGTGCTGAGGGCGGGTACGGGCAAAGGTTCCATCGGCCAAGCGGTATTCTTTATGCAAGATGAAATCCATATAATTCTCAATCAGTGGTTTCAAATCGATGGACGAATCTTTTAGTTGCATCTTTACCATGGCTGCACATACGGCACCGGCATCATCCAAAGCATGTGGTGTAAGAATCTGCTTCATCTGAGGGTCAATATTACCGGATGCTTCCAGTACCTTGCGAAAATGAGGAGCCACTGCTGCCAAAAAATTGAAACGTTCCTTTACATAATTCAGATACGAGGCATCGCCCGTAGCTTCAGCGGCAGCCAACATAGCCGAATACGTCACTCCCCACTCATAGCTGGCCAAGCGAAAAGCCCCTCTTTCCAACTGAGAATCGGCATCGATAGAAGCGTAATCTTCTACCACCTTGCCCGACTTCTTATTGACCACACGGGTAGGCGTACTCTGCTCCAGATAGTGAAGCACTCTATCCAGGTCGGCTTTAATATTCTCGGTAGTTATCACACCATACGGAACTTTATAAGCCGGCTGCAACAGATGCAGCGGAGTATTCGAGTCATTTACCACAGTTTTCTTTTTTTGGGCATATCCCCCGGCACTTGCAGCCAATAATAGGATACCCGTCATACTTAATGCTTTCAGATTCATAAACTATATCATTTTTTATTTGTGAAATCGTAACCTCTAAACAGCCCTTCGTGCAAGTCAGGACCAAAATAGAATCCCGGCTGGGTAGGCTGATTATATGCCACATTCTGAGTGGCTATACTGATGCGATAGACACGGTCTTCCAGGAAGGTGTGAAAGCGATAATCGGTAGATATCGGCGATACATACAGCCTCAGCGATTTACTATCCTCGGTACGTACCAATACTTCCTCGCGCCAATCGCCCGTAATATCTCCCTGTAGACAAGGATTCGATTTGGTACCGTTATTGAAAGCGCAATCTTGGAATTCCATGATGGGACGGCATACATCCTCTTCCCAATCATACTTACTGATTTTATTTTTATCCAGCAATTCACGCAATAAATCACCATCCCACCACACAGCCATATTGACCGAGATGCCCTTGATACTGGGACGAATAATTTCTCCGCGGAAATTCCGGATTCCCTTGGAATCCAGCGACCACATTTCTACACCCGGATGACGAGGGTCTATATCTGCTGCCATGCAGCGTCCCACATCCATCGGACTTTTCTCTTGAAACAGCACCTTGCCGGTAGCTGCATCACGGAAAGTAGAACCATCTTTCCGATTTTCATGACAGTCCCATACTTGAAGTCCTTTTAAATCCAATGAGAATTGAGTGAGATGTATGGCATCTCCATGCCCCATACGGGTAGAATACAATCCCTTACCGTCGTGGTCTATGGCACAAGAACCATAAATGATCTCGTCACAGCCATCTCCATCTACATCGCCCACGCGCAGGTTGTGGTTACCCTGCCCGGCATAGTCGGCACAGCCCGGCTGGTTACTGTCGAATACCCAACGGGATTTCAGTTGCTTGCCATCCCAATCATAAGCAGCCAAGACGGTACGGGTGTAATATCCGCGACACATCACCACGCTGGGATGAACGCCATCCAGATAAGCCACACAAGCCAGAAAACGGTCGCTGCGGTTGGCCCGTGTATCTCCCCAGTCGGCCAGCTTACCGCGAGCAGGTATATAATCAACGGTAGCCATGGCAGCACCCGTCAAGCCATTGAACACGGTCAGGTATTCATTGCCTGTCAGAATGCGTCCTTGATTCTGCGGGGTTCTGTCGGGGTGTTCTTTATTGACTATTCCTGCTTCACGATAATCAGCCTTCGCATCACCGATTACCTTGCCGGTTCCGTCTACCGTTCCGTCTGATGTTTTCATCACTACTTCCGCCCGGCCGTCACCATTCAGGTCGAATACCATGAATTGGGTATAATGTGCCCCTGCACGTACATTATGCCCTAAATCTATGCGCCACAGTTTTTCTCCCGTCAATCGGTAACAATCCAGCAGCACATTTCCGGTATACCCGTCGTGCGAATTATCGTGGGCATTGGAAGGGTCCCATTTCAAAATGATTTCCGGCTCGCCATCACCGTCTACATCGCCGATAGAAGCATCGTTGGCAGAGTAAGTATAAGAATCTCCGGCAGGAGTCACCCCATCGGCCGGTTTATCCAGAGGTATATCCACATAACCCAGCGGAGCATGGGCAGGCAATGTGTAGCTGCCGGCTACCTTGCCGGTTTCCTTTCCATGTACCACCGGTCTTACTTCATAGCAAGCCGAAGCATCGCCCGAATACGCATCCCGGTAAAAAGTTCCGGTAGAAGCCGGTACTTCGGCTATTTTCTGCCCGTTGCGATACAGATTAAACGCAGTATTCATAGGGTCGGACGACAAATAACGCCAAGATACTACTACTTGCGACGCATTCTCCCGAACAGCTACCACGCCACGACCTACCTGTGCAACGGCCGAGGTGGCTACTCCCAAGGCTATCAACCAGCCTCCCAATCTATTCCATGTTCTCATAATTTATTTCATTTGATAAATAAGATTCTCTTCTACAACTTCCTCTGCATTCACCACATTCTTTACAAATTTTGTCACCTCACCCACAGTGATATTTCTGATATCAACTTTCTGAATAGGCAAGCGGGCATCTCCCTTCAAATCATAAATGGCTTCTGTACGCTCGCACTCCACACTGTCGATATACAGTCCTTGAATGCGGGTAATGCTATCTTTATACGTGGGCACCAGATTTCGCCATTGATACAAAACATCCGTGTCTACTTCCACCACCCGCTGCATCTTGCCAGCCTTGATGTTCTTCATCCAAATATTCTCGATGAAACCACCTCTGCGATGGTTGGTCTTAGCATAAAACACCCGGAATACCGAATCGGCAGCCGTACAATGATGCATATAAATGTTTCTTACCCCGGCCGACATCTCGCTGCCAATGCCCAGCAACGTATGTCCTTTCAGTATATCGCAATGACGGATTACAATATTCTCACACGGTGTGTTCAACCGCCAGGCATCCTGATTTCTTCCGGACTTTATTACCACCGCATCATCCCCCTGGTCGAACACACAATTCTCTACCAAAAAATTCCGGCTCATTTCCAAATCTATACCGTCATTATTATGTCCATGAGCTTTTACGTCTAAATTGCGCACAATACCTCCATCGCACATATATAGGTGAATAGTCCAAAACGGACTCTGGCGAATCTTAAACCCATCGAGCAACACATTCCTGCATCGGTTCAAATGAATCAGATGAGGACGCAGATGATTCTCGCCCTCTGCCATCTGCCGCTGTTCTACCGGCACATCGGTAGATGCCTGAGTATATAAATTCTTCAGGGCATCCAGATGAGTTTGGGGCCGCTTGAACCACACCTTCCAGGTGTCCATCTTCGGCGCCAAGGTTCCAGTTCCTGTAATTGCTACATTCTCGCAATCAATGGCATATACCAACGGAGAATAGTTGTAGCATTCCAAGCCTTCCCACGAAGTCATCACAGCCGGCAAGTAATCCTCCGGATTATCTGTGAAACACAATACAGCACCAGTTTCCAAATGAAGATTTACCTGACTCTTCAGATGAATGGGACCTGTGAGCCATTGACCGGCAGGAACTACTACCCTGCCTCCACCTGCTTCATGACAGGCCTGCACAGCAGCTTTAATGGCCTCGGTATTCACCACTTCCCCCCCTTCTATCGCCCCATACTGTACAATGGAAAAATCTTGAGTCGGGAAAATGCATTCAGGAATGGAATCCATCGGGAAAGGAGCTTCTACAGACAACCAATTATATTTCATAGTAGGCTGGGTACACGATGCTATAGCACAAAAAGACACCCCCATTACTATTGATTTGAATAAAGATTTCCGCAACATATCTTATAGGATTGAATTAATTAATAATACATTCATACAGCAAAATCTGATCCAATACCACTCCCTCGTCCATACTTCTGAACACCAAGCGGTGTTTATTCCGAGGCTTCACTCGAAAACTGATGTGCCGTATGGCCTGATTGGAAAGTACATTCTGTTTCCATTCCTCACTACGCCCCCGAGATTCATACGAAATCGGTTCTGTAAGTTGGCTATCCAACTCAAGGGTAAAGCGCAGATGTTTGCCGTCTACAGGATGGGTAGGTAGCAGATGCACTTCCACCTGAAGAGAATCGGAAGCACAATCATCAAACTCAAAGACCAATGCTTCCCCCTTAGATACCTCTACTGCCTGTTCACTATACCCTAACCCTTCATACACCACCGGGCTTCCCTCTATGCAGTCTGTACCCTTCCAGCAATAGACCGATGGCTTTCTTTCCGGCAAGTCATCCTTTACCTCTCTTGGGTCTACCTGCTGAAACACCGGCAAACGCCTCGGCCGGAAATCCATAATACCCTTCCACTTCGGTGTATTATATTGCCGGGTTAAAGCTACGATACTGTCATACGCCTGTTCGCTTTCGCTCCAAGCGGCTTTGCCATGCCGAGCCAGTTGGGCAGTCAGCATTTTCCGATTCATCTGTGCGGCTGCCTGTACCGGATATTTTATCAACTGAAAATAAGCCTCCTGCCTATAGGCGGGTATTTCTGCCGCACATACTTCTACCGCATCAGACAGTTGCTGATAAGCCTCCATCCGCTCCCGTATCTCGGCTTCACTCCAAGGCAGATCACCGACAATTTTATAGGAAGGATTCCGTTCTTCCGTACGGGTATTCCCCATAAACTCCGGTTTACGGATAAATGATAGTCGAAAATGCTCCTGCATCAGCGGCTGGATATGTCGGGCCATACTACGCCCAAATTCCCGTTCCAGAAAATTCCGATAATGCGCTTTCACACCTTGAGTTTTGACTGCACTTATATTCCAGGCCATATCCAGAAAAAGTTCCATCTGATATTCCGACGGTTTGATATCCCCCACATTCAGCACCCACATTTTCTGTATGCCTCTTTCATAGGCTTCAGTCATCTGCTGATAAATCAAAGACGGATGGGTGGTGCCCAGCCAAAGATAATCATGCGGACGCCCCCAATAAGACACATGATAATACAGACCGTTTCCTCCCTTCCGCGCACGCTCTTCTGCCGTGGGAAAATGACGGATATAGCCATAATTATCGTCACACCACATCAAGATCACCTCATCGGGTACTTGCAAACCTGCCCGATAGACATCCAGCACCTCTTTATAGGGAATAAACACTTGCGGCACTTGAGTGACATCTTCATTCACATGCTTTGCCAACAACGCACGCTGATCTTTCAGCACCCGGGTCAGCACCTTTTTCTGTTCTTCTATCGTTTTGGCTCCATTCATGGCTCCATCATGCACCCCGCGCATACCCAGCGTATACAGATTATCCGATGAAGCCACTTCTTTTATACGTTTTTCCCAAAATGACAAAACTTCCCTACTGTTTTGTACATAGTCATAGTCTCCTTTTCCATCCCGTTTCCATTCACCATTGGTATTTCTCATCATGGGTTCACAATGGGAAGTTCCGATAAAGATACCATAGCGATCGGCCATTTCTTTATTGCCGGGAGTAAAATAAAAAGGTACCGTGCATTCATGCATGGCGGGCCAAAAGGTATTGGCACGCAAACGAAGCAACAATTCAAAAATCCGGGCATGTGTCTTAGGTCCCACCTGACCTTTCACCTCAGTTGGCTCATAATTCCGCCAACTCCAAGGAGTCAGCCCCCAATCTTCGTCATTGATGAAAATTCCGCGATATTCCACCGACGGCCATTGCACGATACGGGTATCGGCAGACAACACCAGTTTCTTCCGGGCGACCGGCGTTACATCGGCCCACCACTCCCAAGGAGATACCCCTAGCAGACGAGACAATTCCATAATACCGTATGCCGTTCCCCACTTATCGGTTCCGGCAATCACCAGTTTTCCGGCAGGATTCACCGCCAATACAAAAGCCTGTGTCTTACCATTCACTTCAGAAAAATCGATACCTGCCGATTCGAGCCATTCACTTTGCCCGATGGTTCCCACCCAAACATCACAACCTGCAGTGTCCGACAAGATTTCTGTAGAAGTTGCCAGAACTGCCTGCACATCGCGATTCAGCAGTTCCAAAGCCGTCTTCACCACTACAGCCTCTGACTGGGCACACGCTATCTTCACCCCATGCCCAGCCGACAACTCAAACCCTTGTCGGCTACAAGCGGTAAAGAATACTTGTACCAGCAATAATAGAATAACCCACTTTCTGTTCTTCATACTACATTTGACTTACTTACGCAGATTATAAAAAAGGTTTTATACTAGCCATACTTGGCATAGATTATTCAGCTACAAAAGTAAACAGTAAGGAACAACTATAAATAGAATAGCGTTCATTTGCATGTGAAATTGTTCACAAATGCATGTCGATATAGCCATAAGCATAGCAAACACCCCTAACATAAACAATAAAAGAGAGAGGGTGTACACTTTATTGAAGTGACACACCCTCTCCTCTAACCTTAATCAATCGTTATTAATATCCCGGATTCTGCATGGCTTTCTTTTCATCGCCACTCAAAGCAGAACCGCTCTCATTAGTAATTCCATCTAGGAACGACTGCGGAATAGGACGGTAATAGTGCTTGGCTGCATCAAATTCTCCTATTCCTCGGGCCACTCCGTCATTGAACTTATGCCAGCGGGCATCCAATGTCTTGGTACGTGCCAAATCTTCCCAACGCAACAATTCTCCACAGAGTTCACGAGTACGTTCATTCAGCAAGAAACACATCATCTTGTCTGCATTACTGCTACAATTCAATTCCTGATAAATCGGCATATCTACATCAGAATTATATACATCGTTTACACTATTCAATTTCATGTCAGCCTTGGTAGAAGCTGTCGTTTCTTGACCTTCCATATTATTGGATTCATAATAGGTGTTGTATTCTGAATAGATGGCACCATCGGCAGAAAAACCGCCCCCCTTACCCGAACAAGCAGGATTGTTCTTATAAGCCTGACCACCATCCACATTGACACTGCGGTCTTCACCATCGGCATAACCGGCACGATTGCGCAGTTTGTTAATCCATACCAAGGCATCATCATAATGAGATTCCCCCTTACGGATATAAGCTTCGGCAATCATCAACACATCGTCTGCCGAACGAGCAATGATAGCATCACGCGTGCCAAACTGAGAGGCAATAGCCACCCGATAACCATCACGGAATTTAGATAAAGCCACCGAACGCTTGTGAGGAATGATATTGTAATAGTTACCGGAATGCGAATCCAAGTTCCAGTTCTTGGCCTCACCTTTGAAATAGCGCACAAAGGTGTGAGGATGGCAGATAACACCGTTTTTGGTTACTTTCACATCGGCTGCACCGGTATTGTAATTTTCATAGCGCTCATCTCCCGGTTCATTCACGATATACTTGATACCTGTTTCGCCAGCCACAAAACGCTTGTCACCAGCCTTTACCCCTTGGGGAGCTTTTCCGCTATCAATATCTTCCTGAGTCCAGGTAGGTGCCCCTTTCGTATCGTTGGCTCCATAACAAGTGATGAATGATTTCCAGAAACGAGAGTCATTCACACGGTCGAACACCTGCATAGTGTATTCTGTAGCACTGACATAAGAAAACTCTCTACCACCGGATATATCACGTTTGGTACCTGCCATATCCTGATATACAGAAGGATAATACAGATGCATCTGATTACCATAACGTCCCCAAGTAGATTCATCGTTAGAGAACTGAGCTGCCAGAATCACTTCGCTCACCTTTTCATTGGCACCGTTAGGCTGCTGATAGTTCCACAGTTCACTATAATTCTCGCACAACGGATGGGCAGCTACCACTTCCTGCCCATACTGAATCACAGCATCCAAATCTGCATTTACATACTGAGCATTCCAACTGCTATACAATTCTGATGCACGGAACAGGTGCGCCTTTGCCAGAAAATGCGCCGCAGCCGACTGGGTGATTCGTCCTACCGCCTCTCCCTTTTCGGGAAGCAGCCTGTATGCTTCCTTAAAATCTGCTATTATCTGCCCATAAATCTGCTCTTCACTAGCACGCACAAAATACGTCTGCACACTATTCGAAGGAGCCAGCTTCAAAGGTACCCCACCGAAATGCTTCACCAATTCAAAATATGCATAGGCTCTTAAGAAGTAGGCTTCTCCTAAACGGGTTTTATAAGTAGCACTGCTCTGGTTATAATATTGGGGAATATTGGCAATCAACAGATTGGCAGGTTCCACCAAACCATAATAGTTATCCCACATCGACTGATTGGCACCCGTCTCTCCAGAATTCAAGTCCTGGCTATAATGATTCCAAGCCGGCATCACGTTGTTGGCATCTGTAAATTCATCTACACCCATGTTATGACACTGGATAGCCCATACATAATTGAATTTGAATTTCAGTTTCTGATAAGCACCCGTTACCAAATCATCCAAGCCCTCCTGCGTCATAAAATAATCGGTACTATGCTGCGTAATCAATTTTTCATCCAAAAAAGACTCGCTACAAGAAGTCATAGAGCCACCAACTGCCCCCACAAATGCTGCTACAAATAAAAATCTATGTAATTTCATACTATATATTCCGTTATATTATTCATTAAAATCCGATATTGATACCAAACACAAAACTCTTCAACGTAGTAGGTGCACCAAATGTACGCTTGTTGTTGTCATAGTTCATCAAGTCTGTATCCAACCAATCACAAGCTTTATAAATAGTGAAAGGGTTCATAGCTTGTACATACAATTTCAAACTGCCTATACCCACCTTCTTCAGTTGTTGGGGAGTGAAATTATATCCTAAAGAGATGTTACGTACCTTGATAAACGAGCCATCTTGATAATTCATAGAAGAGCTATATGTATCAGCAGCCTCACCATTAGAACCCGGCGCATAATATGGGGCATCTTCATTGGTACCAGCTATAAAGTAGTCTACTTTACGCTGCATATACCGACCATCCAGCGTCAAAGCTCCTTGCGGTACATCAAATCCCCAACGAGACAAAATGAAACATGATAATTCAAAGTTTTTATAAGTGAACGTATTGTTCCAACCTCCAGTCCAACGTGGACGCACATAACCTACAATCTGACGATCGTTCGAAGCATCAATGTCACCACTCTTATCCAAGTCTTTCACTTTAATCTGTCCCGGCTTACGACCATACTTAGCTGCTTCTTCAGCTTCTGAAGTCTTCCAGATGCCATCATATACATAATCATAATACACACCGATTTCTTCGCCTACAAACCAACGGTTGTTAACATCTTCTGTACGGCCGTTAGACAATTCATCAATCTGACTTCTATCCATAGACCAAGTCAAAGTAGTGTTCCAAGTGAAATCCTTTACTTGAATAGGCACCGCATTCACTTGCAAATCTATACCCCAACCAGATGTCTTTCCTACATTGGCAAACGTAGAAGTATATCCAGTAAGTGAAGGGATAGACATAGCCAATAGCAAATCATCTGTTTTAGTCTTATAAGCATCAATACTACCACTCAAGCGATTGTTGAAAAAGCCATAGTCGATACCTAAATTATACTGAGTAGTACGTTCCCAACCTAAATCGGCATTGGCCATCTTGGCAGGATTCTTGGCAGAAGGATCAGAAGGTACATAGCCTAAAGAAGAATCGGTCTGTCCCCAATTGTAATACAAACCAGTAATCGCACCTTTCGTGGCATAGGCTGCAATGGCCGCATTACCGGTCACACCAAAACCTACACGAAGTTTCAACTGGCTAAGCCAACTTAAATCCTTCATGAAATCTTCCTGATCGATACGCCAAGCTAAAGCCGCTGACGGAAAGCTAGCCCACTTATGACCCGGAGCCAACTGTGAAGCACCATCCCAACGCATAGAAGCAGTCAACAAATATTTATCCATAAAACCATAGTTTACACGAATCATATAAGAAGCCATCTGAGTTTCTGTAAGCCCTGTACCAAACGAGTTCAACGTACCGGCCGTACCCATGTTGTACCACAATTCATCTGCAGAGGCCACATTGGTAGCACGCATGTCACCCATTTCATAATGATATGCAGAGGCAGACTGCATCAAAGTAAGACCTACATTATGCTTTTCGGCAAAACGCTTGTTATAGTAAATTAAGTTATCCAATGTCCAAGAGCGTTTTTGCTCGTTCTTATATTGCGCTCCATTATTACCGTCACCATTGATACCTTCTGCTGCATTAGCAATGCCCAATGTATAATACTGGAACTCAGGTCCGAATTGTATTCTATAAGACAACCCTTCCAGCGGTTTCCATATTTTACCAAAATCCACCTGAGCATACATGCTGGCATTGGCACGGAATGTACGACGCTGATTGGTGTTATAATCCAACTCACGGATAGGATTGATGATATTTACATCACCGTTCGGATTACGAATATAATCACCGTTATCATCATAAGGAACAGTCCAGGGCAACATGCTTCTCAATGCATTATATAAATCGCCGGCACCTGTTACTGATTTAGAGAAATTATAGCCATAATCCTGGTCTGAATAAGAAGCATTGACAGAGGTTCCCATCTTAAAGTAGGGCAACGGAGTAGCATCAAACGAAGTTTTCAGCGTGAAGCGTTCATAAGACTGTCCAGGCTGAGTACCTTTCTGACTGAGATAACCGAAAGAACCATAGCCCTGAAACTTTTCAGAACCTCCGGATGCACTCAACGTATGTTCGTGTGTTATGCCGGTTTGCTTACCGTGCGATGCCCAATCATAGGAACCTACTTTAGAAGGATCGTACTTGCCATCGCTCCATGCCTTTTCAATATTGGCCCAAGAAGCCGCAACGCTTCCAAAAGCCATCTTATCGGCTTCATAATCGGGAGTAATCGAAGGATAAGAATTCATGTTGTATTTAGCCAAACGTGCATAATCCAACCATTCAGCAGCACTCATCATCTCTGTAACATCATGCAGCGTTTCGATGCTTACTGTACCCGAATAATTCAAAGTAACCTTTCCCTCCTTACCTTTTTTGGTTGTAACTAAAATCACACCATTAGCACCTCTCGAACCGTAGATAGCCGTAGCTGAAGCATCTTTCAAAATATCAATAGATTCAATATCCGACGGATTGATATTTTCGATACCACCGTTCTGAATAATCATACCATCTACTACGTACAAAGGCTTTTGCTCTGCATTGATAGAGCGCACACCGCGAATATTGATATCTCCTACTTCACCCGGACGCTGGCTGGAAGTAATATCCACACCTGCCGTTTTACCTTGCATACCTTCTAAAGCATTCTTCACTGGCATAGCTTTCAATTCTTTCTCGCCTACACGAGCCATGGCTCCTGTAACATCACTTTTCTTCTGTATACCATAACCTACTACCACCACTTCATCGAGCATTTCGGTATCTTCTACCAAAGTGGCCTTGATAACAGACTGCCCGTTAACAGGAATTACCAAAGTCTTATAACCTACAAAACTGATTTCAATAGATGCATCTGCGGATACATTTAATAGAGTAAAGTTACCATCAATATCTGTAATGGTACCATTCGTAGTGCCTTTTACCAAAACACTGGCTCCAATAACGGTTTCACCTGATTTATCAAGCACCGTACCTTTTATAGTCTTGCTTTGAGCACTGACTGCAACAGCCAAAACTGAAAACAAGGCAATGAAGAACAAGCGTTGGAAACAATCCAAGCAACTTAACCAATGAGACATTTCTCTGTTTTTCATACTTACAAAATTTAATTAAACAAAATTTCTAATGTTCAAATGTAAGTTGAAACTTTGACTGTTTTAATGGAAAATCGTACAAAAGCATGGATAATTTCACTCATAGAGTGATTTTCCATGCTTTTGTACGCAAAGATGTGTCAAAAAGAATAGTATCGCTGTCAATTTAATTATGCCTCTCTTTGAATCAGGTAAAAGGTATTTCCGCCCCGACAGATGTATGCAGACCGAAAGCGGCGGTTCGACAATACAAAGACTGGATTCTTCCTATATCAGCAACCCAGTATCTGCCGGATTTCAGTTTCGTCACGATGCAACTGTGTGATCAGTTCTTCCAGGGAGTTGAACTTCTTTTCATCGCGGGTGCGACGCACAAAAGAGAGACGAAGAGGATGTTGATAGATGTCTTGATGGAAATCGAAAATGTGGACTTCGATACTGCGATGAGTACCATTATCCAACGTAGGACGCAAACCAATACTAAGCATACCACCATAGCAGGTATCATTCAGATGCACCCATACGGCATACACACCATCGGCAGGAACGAGTTTATCGGGACAAGTAACTTGCAGATTGGCCGTAGGAAAACCTAGGGTACGCCCCACGCGATAACCGCCTACCACAGTGCCTTGCAGAAAATATTCATAACCCAGGCATACTTGAGCCTCGGCCACCCGACCCGACAGCAGGAGTTTTCGGATTCGCGACGAACTGACAGCAACTGCTTCATCGATGCCATAATAGGCCTTGGCTGGAAATATCTCCATTCCCAACCGGGCACCGTATCGCACATAATCGTCAAAGCCTTCACTGCGGTTGTGCCCGAAACGGTGATCGTAACCGATGACCAATGCCCGAATCTGATACCGTTCGTTCAGCAGTTTCATAAATTCGTAGGCTGAGAGTGCAGCCAACTGCGGTGTAAACTCCAACAGCACACAGTGATCCACTCCAGCCTTTTCGAGCATCGCCAATTTCTCGTCGCAAGTATTGAGCAAAGCCGGACAAACATCCGGACGCATCACTCTACAAGGATGCACCGGAAACGTAACCACAGCTGATGCCCACCCACGACCAGCCGCCACCGCACGCACCTGCTCAATAAGATACTGATGCCCACGGTGTACGCCGTCGAAAAAGCCGATAGTAGCTACGCTTGGACGATTAGCGGAAAAGGTGGCTCCAATCTTCATGTGCCTTCGGGGTATACGTATGAATGCCTAGGGCCTCTGCTGTGCGGCAATTATCGGCCGAATCATCTATGAACAAGGTTTCTTCAGGAGCAATGCCGGTTTCTTCCAGCACCCGTTGGAAAATGGCTGCATCGGGCTTTGCCATATGCATTTCATAAGACAGATAAATGTGTTCAAAATAATCTTCCACACGAAATGTCTTGTATCGGAAAGCATGTTCACACGACCACTGCCAATGGATATCATTGGTATTGCTTAGCAGATATACCATATAATCTTTACGCAAGCTCAACAGCAACTCCAATTTGTAGGCAGGTATCTCAACCAAAAAGCTGTTCCATGCCTCATCTATTTCGGCATCAGTCAACGGCCGGCCGGCCTTTTCACGAATAATGTTGCGAAATTCATCATTAGAAATCAACCCTTTTTCATACTTCTGAAAAAAATCCTGCTGATGATAGATATCCAGCATAGCTTCTACATTACTCAGTCCCAGCTGCTCGAAATGCTGAATACAGCGTGCACGGTCCAAATCTATCAGTACACCACCAAAATCGATAATCAGGTTTTTAATGCCCAACTTATGTCTCATCTCTTCTATTAGAATTAATTAATTGATAACGAGTCTCATTTTCTACGCACCCAGCGAATCAATTCGCCTACCCACAGCACCAATGATGTAGACCCCACAATCCAGCACCAAGTCAGCGCATCCAAGGGCTCCGTACGGAACACGGCTCCTCCCCATTGCACAATAAGGAACTGTCCGCCTAAGATGGCCAGCACAATCAGTTCCATACCATACGACTTGGTAATCCCTTTGAAAGCCGAATCTGTGGTTCCAAAAACACGCGCATTGAAAAGATTCCAAAACTGGAGCATCACAAAGAAGGTAAAGAAGATGGTAAGTTCGCGCACCGTCAGAGGGGTACCGTCTACAGTTTCAAAATAAATCAGCATACCCATCAATACTACGGCAAACAACAAGCCGACACCAAAGATGTTAAGCTGCATCGCTTTAGATATAATAAAATCAGTACGTTTTCTAGGTTTCTCCTGCATCACGCTGGCACTAGGTGGAATAGAAGCCAAAGCCAACGCTGCAAAGGTGTCCATAATCAGATTGACCCACAGCATCTGGGTAACGGTCAGTGGCAAATCGGTACCTACCAGCGAACCCAGCAGCACGATGAACAGGGCTACAAAGTTAATGGTAAGCTGAAAAACAATGAATCGCTGGATATTCTTATAGAGCGAACGCCCCCACATCACTGCCGTACCGATACTATTGAACGAATCGTCGAGCAAGGTGATATCACTGGCTTCCTTGGCTACAGAAGTTCCTGTACCCATAGACAAGCCCACCTGTGCATGATTCAAAGCTGGAGCATCGTTGGTTCCGTCGCCGGTAACAGCCACTACGGCTCCCTTCTGCTGCAGTAATTGCACCAGACGTTGCTTATCGGTAGGACGGGCACGCGACATGATTTTCAAGTCCATCACCCGCTCCAACGCTTCTTCATCGGTCAAGGCAGCAAATTCCACACCGGTAATCCGGTTGCGATCGGTATCTTCCGGTTTCCACAATCCTATCTGACGGGCTATTTCCGTTGCCGTGCCCGGTGTATCGCCCGTTACAATCTTGATACCGATACCTGCCGACTGACACTTTTGCACGGCAGCCGGCACATCCGGACGGATGGGATCACTGATAGCTGCCACACCCAGGAAAGTAAGGCCGTCCAGTTGCTTCATATCAATTTCTTCCTGCGCTTCCACTACCTTAAAGGCAAACCCCAAAGTGCGCATAGCCATATTCTGATAAGCCAGCAACTGCGCTTCTACCTGCGGACGGTATTCACCGGCATCCATCCGCTGCCCGTCCAGCCACACTTCACGGCACTTGCCCAATACGATTTCAGGGGCTCCCTTTACATAAAGCACTTTCTTGCCCAGTAAAGGTGATTCCACCAAGGTAGCCATATATTTCCGCTCTGTAGAGAAAGTCAACTGCTCCACTACCTGTGCCTCTTCACGCAGTTTCAAATAATCACGTCCCTGTGCATTCAGCCATAGCAGCAAAGCCACCTCGGTAGGATTTCCCACGCCTTTCGGCTTTTCGCCCGGCTGAGTTTCTTCAAGAAACGCCGTAGAATTGGCACTGATGCCCTCGGCTATCAAGCCGCTTAAATCATCTTCGCCCAAATTGCCCGGTTTCTTCAAACCATAGAAACAGGCTTCATGCACCTGCATCAGGTTTTGAGTCAGTGTACCGGTCTTATCGGTACAAATTACGGTAATGGCTCCCATCGTTTCACAGGCATGCATCTTGCGCACCAGGTTATTGGTGGCCAGCATACGGCGCATATTCAGTGCCAGACTCAGCGTCACACTCATGGGCAAACCTTCGGGCACCGCTACCACTATCAGCGTGACAGCCATCATGAAATAGCGCAGCGTGGCCTGTATGGCCGGCATCCAGTCGCGAAAGGTATGAAACGAAGAAAAATCATAGAACAGAATCACGTCTTTGATAAAGAATACGGCAAAAGCCACTCCGGCCACCGTAAAACCAATCTTACCGATAAGATTAGCCAGGCGTGTCAGCTGAATATTCAGCGGGGTCTGTTCTTCCGACTGCTCGGTACTTTGCCGGGCCACTTTCCCTATCTCAGTAGCATCTCCTACACATTCCACCTGCATCACGGCATGGCCGTCTACCACCGTAGTTCCGCGCAGCACGCGATTCGAAGCATAGGTAGCCTCTTCATCGAAATCAGCCTCCACCACCGTCTTGCTCACCACCGGTTCTCCCGTGAGGTTCGATTCATTGACCTGTAACGATACAGCCTCGAGCAATACTCCATCGGCAGGCACCTCCTCACCGGTTTCCAGCAACACGATGTCACCCACTACCACCTCCTTACGGGGAATCTCCTGCACGTGTCCGTTGCGCATCACTTTTACCAGCGTGTCTTCGCTGACTGCATTCAGCAAATCGAACTTCTTATTGGCATCATACTCAAAGAAAAAACCGATACCAGTGGCCAGCAGAATGGCTGCAATGATACCGATTGTTTCAGCATATTCATTTTCAATGATAGAAATAACCAAGGAGAAAAAAGCGGCTACCAGCAGTACACGCACCACCGGGTCTTCGAACTTTTCCAAATAAAGTTTCCAAAGCGACGGACGCTTAGGAGGTGTCAGCAGGTTTACACCATACTCTGTGCGGCTCTTCCGCACCTGTTCGTCGGTCAGCCCGACGTGACGATAATCATTTATTGTGCCAGTCATGCAAATATTCTCGTTTATTGTATTGAGCCGCAAAATTACAACAATTAATCGGTAAGCTAAAGTGATTTCATTTTTTTATAGGAAAAGCGTCTAACAGCAGAGGCTGCCTCAAGCCCTTGCCTGAGGCAGCCTCTGCCCTATCTGAAAGAGAATGACTGAGCTTTACGCAGCCTTCTTCTCCTTGATATCACTGCTGGCTTCCACCACATTCACCACATAGTCGCCCAGTTTTTCACATTCGGCCACGATATCCATGTAGTATACACCCATCTGATAATCGTATTCCTTGTTGTTCACATCCAGAATATTCTGATTCTTCAACTGATTGCGGTAGTTATTGATTTCATTCTCTATGTTGAACGACTTGTTCACATCATTCGCCTGATGTTCGGGATGCTCGATAACTACAATCATCTGCGACAAAGCCTCATCCGTAAGCTTCATCATCAAGTGAATATGCTCATATTGTTTTTCCGTGAAATCCTGGGTGGTCTGACGCTTACGGTTGATGGTGCGGGCCAGATTATAACAACTGTCTCCAATGCTTTCGATTTCGGTCACCTCGCGCAGCATGGCTCGAATCTGCAACTTACTTTCCGAGCTAAGCCGGCCTTCCGACACGGAGTTCAAGTAATTGGCAATCTCCAGCTCCATGCTGTCGCTGATGTTCTCGTACTTTTCTATGCGGCTGAACAACTTGGTAAAATCATCATCTTTCTCGGTATGCAGCAAATCCTGCACCATGCCAAACATACGGTGCGTGCGCTCGGCAAACAAATGAATCTCCTTACTAGCCTGCAAGATAGAAAGTTCGGCCGTAGAAAGCATACCGCCCGAGATGAATCGCAAACGATACTCTTCGTCTTGCTCCTTCATCGGAATAATGGCACATACGGTACGTTCGATAAATTTCACGAACCAAATCAGAATTAAAACGTTACAGATATTAAAGGCTGTATGGAAAGCGGACAACTTGAAGGATACGGCTACGGCCGGATCGGTGGTGCCCATTACATTCTCCACAAACCAGGAAACACCATTGGTAAACGGCACAAACAGACACAGCACCCAAATGACACCAAAGATATTGAAAACCAAATGCGCCAAGGCTGCTCTTCGCGCTTGTGTATTACCCGTCAAGGCTGCCAGATTAGCCGTAATAGTGGTACCGATGTTCTCGCCCAACACCAAGGCTGCTCCCAGTTCGAAGCTAATCCAGCCATTGGCACACATAATCAGCGTAATAGCCATCGTAGCTGCTGATGCCTGCACAATCATGGTCAGAATGGTACCAATCAGCACAAACAGCAAGATAGAGATAAAGCCCATGTCTGTGTAATCCTGTACAAATGCCAGCATATCAGGATTATGACTTAAATCTGGAGCATTGTTCTTCAAATAAGACAAGCCCATAAACAGGAAAGAGAAACCAAAAATGAATTCACCTAAAGACTTGCGATTACTTTTCTGAGAGAAGAGCAATGGAATGCCAAACGCTAGCAAAGGAAGGGCAAAAGCAGCAATGTCTACCTTAAAGCCCAAGGCGGAAATAATCCAGGCCGTTACCGTGGTACCGATATTGGCACCCATGATTACTCCAATGGATTGAGATAAGGTCAGCAAACCTGCATTGACAAAACTTACCACCATGACGGTAGTGGCAGAAGAGGATTGAATCAGTGCCGTAATCAGCACACCCGTGAGTACTCCGGTTACCCGGTTGGTCGTCATGGCGGTCAGGATTTTACGCAGGCGGTCACCGGCAAACTTCTGTAGTCCCTCGCTCATGATTTTCATGCCATAAAGAAACAAGGCCAATGAGCCAAGTAATTTTAAAAAATCATAAAAAGAATATTCCATCTTTAATTATTTAAGGTGATTCATTCTTTCATGCGTTATAATGTCCTATATTTAACGCAGTAACTCATTAAAAATCGACGGTTATGAAACACATGTTACAAATTTGTTGCAAAAATAATAATATTTCTAAAGAATTCCCTATCGGAAGCACACTTTTGGAAATTTATCAAGGATTTAATCTGGATTTTCCTTATCAAGTGGTCAGTGCCAAGGTCAACAATCGCTCCGAAGGACTTAATTTCAGAGTATTCAATAATAAAGACGTGGAATTTCTAGACGTGCGAGACCCTTCCGGTATGCGTACCTACGTCCGCACTTTGTGCTTCATCCTTTATAAAGCCGTCAACGACCTCTTTCCGGAAGGGAAACTGCTGGTAGAGCACCCTGTATCCAAAGGCTATTTCTGCAACTTACTGCTGGGACGCCCCGTTGAACTAGAAGATGTGATGGCACTGAAAAAACGCATGCAAGAAATCATTGCAGCCGACCTGCCTTTCATCCGCACGGAATGCCATACCAGCGAAGCTGTGCGCATCTTCAGCGAACGGGGTATGACCGATAAAGTAAAGTTGCTAGAAACTTCGGGGTCGCTGTATACCTATTATTATACATTGGGCGATACCATTGACTATTACTACGGTAACCTGCTACCCAGCACCGGATATATAAAGCTATTCGACCTGGTGAAGTATTACGACGGACTACTGCTGCGCATTCCCAATAAAGAAAATCCACTGGTACTGGAAGAGGTAATCAAACAGGAAAAGATGCTGGATGTGTTCTCTGAATACCTGCGCTGGAATTACATCATGGGGTTGGGCAACGTGGGCGACATCAACCAGGCTTGCGAAGAAGGCCACGCTACCGACCTTATCAAAGTGGCCGAAGCCTTGCAGGAAAAAAAGATAGCTCAGATAGCCGACACCATCTATCACCGTAGCGAACAGGGTAAGCAAGTGAGGTTGGTGCTTATATCCGGCCCCTCTTCTTCGGGCAAAACGACCTTCAGCAAACGGCTCTCCATCCAACTGATGACCAACGGACTGCGCCCCTATCCCATAGCACTGGACAATTACTTCGTGAACCGTGAAGATACTCCACGCGATGAGAAAGGAGAGTATGACTATGAATCGCTCTATGCCTTGGATCTAAAACTCTTCAACCAGCAGTTGCAGGCCCTGCTGCGAGGTGAAGAAGTAGATTTACCTACCTTTAACTTCACTACGGGCAAACGGGAATTCCACGGCGACAAGCTGCGCATTGACGACCACACCGTACTTATCCTGGAAGGCATCCATGCACTGAATCCGGAACTGACCCCGCAGATTCCCGATGAAAACAAATTCAAGATTTACGTATCGGCCCTGACTACCATCTCACTGGACGACCACAACTGGATTCCTACCACCGACAACCGTCTGCTACGCCGCATTGTACGCGACTTTAATTACCGCGGTTACTCGGCACAGGAAACCATTTCGCGCTGGCCCAGTGTGCGGGCTGGGGAAGACAAATGGATTTTCCCCTACCAGGAGAATGCCGACATCATGTTCAACTCGGCCATGCTGTTCGAATTTGCCGTGCTGCGCTATCATGCCGAGCCCATTCTGAGCAGCGTACCGCGCAACTGTCCCGAATATGCCGAAGCCTATCGTCTGCTGAAATTCATCAAATACTTTACACCGGTGCCCGACAATGAAGTGCCGCCTACCTCGCTGCTGCGCGAATTCTTTGGCGGCAGCAGCTTTAAATACTAAAGAAACAACTGAAATTCAACAGATTGACGCTTATCGACGGCCTAATCGCCACCGTGTCTGTGCCGTATCTGAGCCCTAACTGAGCCGTAACAGCTCCGTAACTTTTCCGCATATAAGTACCTCTGCGTGGGAAAGCTACGGAGCTGTTACGGCTCAGTTAGGGCTCAGATACGGCCCGGAAAGCAGCATTTGCATCTTTAAGAAGAATTGGCTTACTTTGCAGCGAAAACAAAAAACAAACAATGAAACAAACAGTTATCTTATTCGTGCTGCTTATATCCTGGCTGTGCCCACCGCTATATGCACAGGCTGAAAACCAGGCAAAAGCATTTAAACAGCAGGCCGAAGAAAGCCTGGCCAAAAAAGAATACACACAGGCCCGCTCTCTATTTCTGAAAGCTTATCAGGCCTATGCCAATAAAGGAGACTATACTCAGGCTGCTGAATGCGGCATTCAGACGTGTAACCTTTATCATCGAGAAAACTTATATAAAGAAGCGTTCGACATATTGCGCCAAACAGAAAGCATGGTAATTATCGGTGAAAGGAAATCTGGAAAACACCTGCCGAAACCGCTGTTCAATATCTACAAGGAACGCCTGCAAATGTATACCAAACTACAGAAAACAGCCCGTGCCAAAGAACAGATTGAGCGATTGGAAGCTACTGCTCAACGGGCTGCCAACGATTCGCTGAACAACGAGTTACTCTACACCAAAGCCAGTTTCTACTATACCTTCGGCATGACGGCTCAGGGCGATCAGGCCATTACCCAGCTTATCGGACAGTATACTGCCCAAAAGAACTACAGCAAAGTGAAAGATTGCTATCAGACGCTCCTGGACATAGCCCGCAAGGCCAATCAGGCAGCACTGATGGAGCGCACCTATCGGCAATACATGGCCTGGAACGATTCCATCCAGGCACTGACCGCACAAGACAAGCTGAATGCCTTGAAGCAACGCTACGACGAAAGCCTGCAGACCATACAGGACAAAGACCATTCACTGAACAGCAAGCAGTACATCATCATAGGACTCTGCCTGCTGGCTGCCATCCTGACCGGTGTGTTGATATTCGGCGCCGTCATCCTGATGCGCTTCATCGTACTGACGCGCAAGCAAAAGAAAACCATCAGAACTATTCAGGAACACCATGCACTGAAAACGGCCTTTATCCAAAATATTTCCATGCAAATGGAACCTACCCTTCAGACCTTGGATGCCCGTCAACCGGGCGTACAGGCATTGCATAGCTTTGCCCTGCATATACAGCAACTTTCCGAGCTGGAAAGCAGCCTTTCAGAGCCGTATGAAATGCAGGAGCAGAACATGGCCGCTTTCTGCGAAGGGGTGACAGCGCAGATTCAGCCGTTGGTAAAGACTGGAGTCAGCCTGCAAGTCAACGCACCGAAACTGTCTATCAGAATCAATGCCGAACATCTGCAACACATCTTGCTGCATCTGCTGAAAAATGCAGCTATGTACACACCGGAAGGAGGGAAAATTACGCTGGACTTCAAAAAGCGCGGCGCCCATACCCATCAGTTCATCGTAAGCGACACGGGGTGTGGCATTGCCGAAGAACAGCGCGAACAGATTTTCAAACCCTTTGCCGAAATCAAGGACTTGACACAGGGCGACGGATTAGGCCTGCCTATCTGCGCACTGATGGCTGCCAAAATGAATGGTGAACTGACGCTGGACACTGCCTATACCAAGGGGGCACGATTCGTGCTGGAGCTACATGCATAAAGCTATTGCCAAGCATACTGGCAATGACCAGCTCAAAAACAAACGGCGCAGATACTATAGATGCATCATGGAAGTATGATAGCTATAGTATCTGCGTCGTCTACGCATCAGGCATACGTTTATCGCAGTGCTTCCACCTCTTCAGGAGTCAGCGGAATCTTCTTACCCAATCGGCGCGCGCCAGTCTCAGTAATCAGATAATCTTCTTCGTTACGAATACCACCGAAATTGCGGTATTTCTCCACTTCATCGTAATTGATAAAGTCGGTAAACTTATGCTGTCCACGCCATAAATCAATCAGTTCGGGAATGAAATAAATGCCCGGCTCTACTGTATGCACAAAGCCCGGTTCCAACGGAATAGCCAAACGCTGACTCTTACGGCCGAACTGGGTACTCTTGGGTTGGCCGTTGTAACCTACCCACAACTCTCCGAAGTTCTCCATATCGTGTACATCCAGCCCCATCATGTGACCCAATCCGTGTGGATAGAACAAAGCATGTGCTCCTTCGCGCACCGCATCTTCAGCATTCCCCTTCATCAGTCCCAAATCTTTCAGTCCCTCTACCATCACCTGTGCCGAGAGGTCGTACACATCCATATAAGGAATACCTGGGCGCAAGGCCTGTACGGATGCCAGATGCATACGGTTCTGAATTTCGTACACCGCACGCTGGCGGGCAGTGAACGTCTTGTCGGCAGGCACGGTAGACGACATATCGCCGCAATAGCCCGAAGGCAATTCTGCACCGGCATCAATCAGGAAAAGGTCACCGCTCTTGATGCGATTACCGTGATAATGATTATGCAAGGTCTGGCCGTTGATGGTGGCAATCGTGGCAAACGACAGTTCGCAGTTGTTCATCTCGGCTATACGGTTCATCTCGGCCACTACTTCATACTCATACATACCCGGACGTATCACCTTCATGGCCGTGATATGCATGTCGGCCGTTACATTACAAGCCTTTTCTATTTCAGCTATTTCCTCTTCCGACTTATAATTGCGCTGCGACACAATGGCCTTAATCAAGGGTACTGACCCCTCCTGACGGGCAGGCGGAATACCCAGCCAATCCATCAGTTTCAATTTGTGTTCTGCCCTGTAAGGAGGAAGGTAATGAATCATTTCTCCTTTTTGCACTACGTGATGCAGGTATGTGGCCAATTCGGCAGCCGGACGAGTCTCGGCAATGCCCACTGCCGCCGCTTTCTCCTGCAAGGTAGGTTGGGTGCCCATCCAGACAATATGGTCGATGGTCAGCTCGTCGCCGAAAATAATTTCACGGTCTTCATCTACATCAATGATAGCAGACAAACCGGCAAACGACAAACCAAAATAGTAAAGGAAAGTGGAGTCTTGACGATAACGAAAAGTGTTGTCCTCATAGTTCAGGCCCTGCTCGTCATTGCCCAAGAACAGAATGACTCCTGAGCCCATCTTCTGTTTCAGCAAGGCTCTACGCTGTACATACGTCTCTTTAGCAAACATAATGTCTATTTTTAAAATGTTTTGCACCAAAGGTACGAAAAGAAGCGGATTTTTCCGTATGTTTGCAGTAGAATTTAAACCGTAATTCAGTAAATACATGGCACAAGGCTCCCGACAGATACAGACGCAGGCGCAGCAACAGATACAGACTCTGTCGCCGCAACAGATTCTGGTAGTGAAACTGCTGGAACTACCCACCACGGAGATGGAAGACCGCGTACGCGCCGAACTGCTGGAAAACCCGGCTCTAGAAGAAGGTAGAGAAGAATCTGCCACTGATGATTATACGGATGCACCGGAGAATACTTCTACTCAAGAAGACGAAGGAGACACCAGCTATGATTCTCTGAGTGATTACTTGAACGAAGATGACATACCCGACTATAAATTGCAAGAAAACAACCGTAGCCGGGAAGAACAACCCGAAGAAATACCTTTTTCCGATGCTACTTCTTTCTATGAAACGCTTAAAGAACAACTGAATGAATGTGAACTGACCGATCATCAGCAAGAACTGGCGGAATATCTGATTGGTTCGCTGGATGATGATGGGCTGCTGAGAAAGTCGCTTGACAGCATCAGTGATGAACTGGCTATCTATGCCGGAGTGGATGCCACTCCAGCCGAATTGGAACAAGTATTGAAAGTAATACAAGACTTCGATCCTGCAGGCTTGGGAGCACGGAATCTGCAAGAATGCCTGCTGATACAGCTCCATCGCAAAATGGCACAGACACCGGAACAACCGTTATTACAGATAGAGCAGTCCATTCTGACAGATTGCTACGAGGAATTCACCCGCAAGCATTGGGAAAAAATACAGCAAAAACTTAATCTGACCGAAGAACTTTGCAGCCAGGCTATCAAGGATATCTGCCGGCTGAATCCTCGGCCAGGTGCTGCCCTAGGCGAGACCATCGGCAAAAACCTACAACAGATAGTACCCGATTTCATTGTGGAAACCTTTGACGACGGCACCATCAACCTATCGCTTAATAGCCGTAATGTGCCAGAACTGCGCATGAGTCGCACCTTCAGCGATTTGGTAGAAGAACATACCAAAAATAAAGCCAATCAAAGCAAGGAGTCGAAAGAAGCCCTGCTGTTTCTAAAACAGAAAATGGACGCTGCACAAGGATTTATTGATGCTGTGAAACAGCGTCAGAATACCTTGATGACCACGATGCAAGCCATTATCGACCTACAACGACCATTCTTTCTGGAAGGCGATGAATCGCTGCTTCGCCCCATGATTCTGAAAGATGTGGCCGAACGCACCAAACTGGATATTTCTACCATCTCGCGGGTGAGCAACAGCAAATATGTGCAAACCAATTTTGGCATTTATCCGCTGAAATTTTTCTTCAACGACGGATATACCACCGAAGAGGGAGAAGAAATGTCGGTTCGTGAAATACGCAAACTATTGAAAGAATGCATCGAACATGAAGACAAAAAGAAGCCCTATACCGATGATGAATTGACAGAGTTATTAAAAGAAAAAGGTTATCCCATAGCCCGGCGTACAGTGGCCAAATACCGACAGCAAATGAATATACCGGTGGCCCGGCTTCGTAAATAATCCCTTAACAATAACAGCCAATGATGGAAAAAGACGAACATATACTGACAGATAGAACCTTAATCAAAATTTCCAGGATAATTTCGGCTATTTTTTCGCCGTTTTCTATCCCTTTTCTGGCTTTTTTGATACTCTTTCTGTTTTCCTATTTGCGCATCATGCCCATCCAGTATAAACTGATTGTGCTGGGAGTAGTGTACAGTTTTACGATTCTGCTTCCTACGCTTACCATCTTCCTCTTCCGGAAAATCAATCGGTTTACTACAGAAGATTTGGGAAAGCGGCAACACCGTTATGTGCCCTTTGTGCTAACTATTACCTCGTATGTATTTTGCTTACTGATGATGAAGCGGCTCAACATGCCTTGGTACATGACTGGCATTATTCTAGCATCACTCGTTACACTGATTATCTGTGTGCTGGCCAATTTCCGGTGGAAACTGAGTGAGCACATGGCCGGTGCAGGTGCCACCATCGGTGGACTCATCTCTTTCAGTGCTTTGTTTGGCTATAATCCTACCGGATGGCTCTGCCTCTTCATTCTGGTAGCCGGTTTATTAGGAACGGCCCGACTGATATTAAGTCATCACACATTGGGAGAAGTGCTAACAGGATTTGCTGTGGGATACATCTGTACTATCTTAGTACTTCATCCTGTCAGCAACCTGCTATTTCGCATTTTTTTATTTTAAAACAACCAGATATTAATAGATTAATTAACTATATAGTATTAACCCTTAAAACTAAGAAATTATGAATTTTCCGACAAATGTGAAGTACACGAAAGAACATGAATGGATTCGCGTAGAAGGCGACGTTGCTTATGTAGGTATCACTGATTATGCACAAGAACAGTTGGGTGACATTGTGTTTGTAGACATTCAGACAGTAGGCGAAACACTGGAAGCCGGAGAAACTTTCGGAACTATCGAAGTGGTAAAAACCATTTCAGACTTGTTCCTCCCCGTGGCCGGAGAAGTATTGGAACAAAATGAAACGTTAGAAGAACAGCCCGAACTGGTCAACCAAGACCCGTATGGTAAGGGTTGGCTCATCAAAATAAAACCGGCAGCCGATGCCAATTTCAGCGAATTGCTGGATGCGGAAGCTTATCAGGCGCTGGTCAATGAATAATCACTAAACAATCAAAAAGATGACCCCAATTGTAAGTATCATCATGGGCAGCACATCGGACCTGCCAGTTATGGAAAAGGCCGCTCAACTGCTCAATGACATGCATGTACCGTTCGAAATGAACGCTCTTTCAGCTCACCGTACCCCGGAAGCTGTAGAGGAATTTGCCAAAAATGCCAGCCAACGCGGCATTAAAGTAATCATCGCTGCAGCTGGTATGGCCGCTGCCTTGCCGGGTGTAATAGCAGCCAACACGACTTTGCCCGTTATCGGAGTTCCCATCAAGGGTTCTGTACTCGATGGCATGGATGCCTTGTATTCCATCATCCAGATGCCTCCGGGTATACCGGTGGCTACGGTGGCTATCAATGGCGCCATGAATGCCGCCATTTTGGCTGTACAAATGCTGGCACTCAGCGACGAAAACTTGGCCCAGACATTTGCAGCCTACAAAGAGGGGCTGAAAAATAAGATTGTCAAGGCCAACGAAGACTTGAAAGCGGTGAAGTACGATTACAAGACTAATTAATAAAAAACGAAACGTACGGGAATCTTCAAGAGACTCGTACGTCGTTTTTTTACACTCATTACACTCATTACACTCATTTCACCCATTTTAGGAAGGGTGTAAACATCAGCTAATTATCAACTATCAATTAAAGAACGTGGATTTATTCAATTATTCTCGCCGAGATACCTCGGTAGTTAATGTAGGAGCCACTCCTCTGGGTGGCTCCTATCCTATCCGGATTCAGAGTATGACCAACACTGCCACTCAGGACACGGAAGCATGCGTAGCACAAGCCAAACGTATAGCCGATGCAGGTGGAGAGTATGTACGTCTGACAGCACAGGGAGTAAAGGAAGCTGAAAATCTGATGAACATCAACGCAGCATTGCGTCAAGACGGATATATGGTGCCACTAGTAGCCGATATCCATTTCAATCCTCGCGTAGCAGATGTAGCTGCACTATTTGCCGAGAAAGTGCGCATCAACCCGGGTAATTATGTAGATGCGGCCCGCACCTTCAAACACCTGGAATATACTGATGAGGAATATGCACAAGAGTTACAGAAAATACGCAACCGATTTGTGCCCTTCCTCCAGATTTGCAAAGAAAACCACACAGCTATTCGTATTGGAGTGAATCATGGTTCACTATCGGACCGCATTATGTCGCGCTACGGCGACACGCCTGAAGGAATGGTGGAATCGTGTATGGAATTCTTGCGCATCTGTGTGGCAGAGCAGTTTACCGATGTAGTCATTTCCATCAAAGCTTCCAATACGGTAGTCATGGTGCGCACAGTACGTCTGTTGGCACACGTGATGGAAGAAGAAAACATGCACTTCCCGCTGCACTTGGGAGTAACAGAAGCTGGAGACGGAGAAGACGGGCGTATTAAATCGGCACTGGGTATCGGTGCCTTACTGGCCGACGGATTGGGAGATACCATCCGAGTATCGCTGAGTGAGGCCCCTGAAGCCGAAATTCCAGTAGCCCGCAAACTGGTAGATTATGTATGCCAACGTGCAGAACATCCCTACATTCCGGGAGCGGCTGCCAGCGATTTCAATTACCAGGCACCAGTTCGCCGTAAAACACAGCCGGTACGCAACATCGGAGGAAACAACTTGCCAGTAGTGGTATCTGTCCGTCTGGAAGGAGAGCCGGCTTTCCATCCGCAGTTCCTACCCGACTATCTCTATGTAGGTCACCAATATGAAGCCATTGCCTCTAAAGATAGTATGAGTGCATATCCTGACATGCAATATATCGTAGACGCTGACAGCTGGGAAGGCAAAGCGAATACCTGGCCGGCTTTCAAGCCCGACCAACTACCTTTTATCAGTGCCTGCCCTGCCGAACTGAAATTTCTGTTTCTTACATACATGGGACTGAACGATGAGGTGATTGCCTGCTTGAAATACCACCCGGAAATGGTGATTGTGGCACAAAGCAATCACCCCAACCGCTTGGGCGAGCAACGGGCTTTGGCTCATCAGCTGACTAATGAAAAATTACAGAATCCGGTTATCTTCTTCCAACATTATGCTGAAAAAGAAACCGAAGACTTGCAAATCAAAGCGGCTGCAGACATGGGAGCTTTGATTTTCGACGGCTTATGCGATGGTATTCTGCTCTTCAATCAATGCCAGGAAATACCTGCTTCTACCGTAGATACAACAGCTTTTGGCATACTTCAGGCTGGCCGTTTGCGCACTAGCAAAACAGAGTACATCTCTTGCCCCGGATGCGGACGCACACTCTACGACCTGACGCAAACCATTGCACGCATCAAAGCGGCTACCAGCCATCTGAAAGGATTGAAAATAGGCATCATGGGATGTATTGTGAACGGACCAGGCGAAATGGCTGATGCTGATTATGGCTATGTGGGGGCCGGACGAGGTAAAATCAGTCTCTACAAGAAGAAGGAATGCATTGAGAAAAACATTCCGGAAGAAGAGGCGGTGGACAAACTCATTGAGCTGATTAAGGCCAACGGCGACTATCAAGAAGTGTAAGGCCAGCGGTCAGCTGCAAAAAACAGCCTCCGAAAGTAGGATAATTCCCACTATCGGAGGCTGATTCTTTTTTATGATTATTACAACTTCAAATCTGAAAAAGTTAATGCTGAATCTCTATGTTAGAAGCATCTACAAATTTGCAGTTAAAACGCTGGCCGTTCACACTGTACCAATTAATCCGTTCATCGGGTGAAAAGCCATAGTTCAACGCCCACGTTTCATCGCTGTTTTCTGCGGGATCTTCCGGATCACGATAGCTCACTTCCACCTTGCTAGGCAACTTCTTGGATGCATGGCCCAGATAACCCGTCACTGCCAAGATACGGAACACGGCATCATCGGCCATTAAAGGTTCGGGAGCAAGCGTCAACAGCATGGTATTGTACTTATTATTGTGATCTATACCGTAGGTGTACTTCTGTTCACAATAGGTATATCCCTGCATCACACTCTTGATATTCAGCAGCTGACCTGTCTGACTGTAAGAATAATTATAGCTGCCGCTACCGGAAGTGGCTTCATCTTCGGCATCGCTAAAATGACCAGATAAATCAATTCTCTCCAAATATCCATTGGCCTGATAATTATAGCGATAATTCATTTCACCTTTTTCCCACCAATCTTCACTCGGTTCTTCCAAACTATACTTCAAACGATAACCTCCAATAAAGCCGTTTGCATCCAAGATAAAACGATCGGCTATCCAACTTTCTTTAGAGTCATCGAAATTTCTTTCTGCAGTAATACTGGTCAGTCTACGAGAAGCTGCGCGTGTACCGACGTAATTGAACACAAACGTACAACCATCCACTTCGGCATCACGGATAGTTCCATCTTCGTTGTAGTTGATCCTCATTCCAGATAATTCGGAAGGACGAACCCCGTCTACCACTGAAGGCGGTACACCAAAATCAATATCACCTCCCTGAGGAGCATCATCATCGTCGCTACAAGCACTCAAGCCACACAGAGAAGTGGAGCAACACAAGAACAGGGCTAATAAGCCTTGATAAAATTTAAATGTTTTCATAATCCGCTTTTGTTTAATGTTGAGAATATCAATTAAAAATCACTCACTGCAAATTTATTAGCTGTTCTTTGCTTTTTTCTGCTTATTCAAAGGTAATGAGAAGCCTACGTAAGCATTTACGTTGTTGGTATTCTTACCCAAGAACATATAATCGGTACCTACGAAGAGAGGACCCAGCTTCACAGCAGCGCCGAAAGTCTTACCGGCACCTTGCAGTACAGAGTAGCTTACTGCTACATTGAAGAAATTCTTCGGACGGATATTGGCAGAGAAAGTCAGCTCGTTCAACGTCTTAGGCTTGGCGAAACGACCCGTGTACAATGCACCAACTACCAACCAGTTATTCAGCAAGGCATATTCTGCACCTACCACCAAAGTGGAAGTCAGACTGGTAGTTCGGTCTTTCTCTACACCTTCCTGCACCTCCATCTGCAACATATCATAGTTCAGAATTTCGCCGCTGTTTACCTTATTTACAAATTCAAAAGCATCCTGAGGATTTTCAGGAGTGAACTGATAAGATTCATTGCCAGTGGCAGTAGCCAGGCTGGTGTGTTTTTTAGACCATTTGATAAATCCTAAGTCTAAAATAGAGGCAGATAGAGTTAAATGCTTGGTAAGTTTGAAAGAAGCACCCAAGTCGATGGCACCACCGTAGCCGGCCAAACCAAATTTACCAAAATCTATTTCATCGATATAACCGGTAGATGGGTCTTGATTCAGTTCCAGTAACTGAGAAGAGCTTTCCAAGGTAGCAGCTACCTGAATCTCAGCATTACCTCTGATAGCAGCAGTCTGTTCCGGAGTAATGTTTTCCAAATCTTCCGGCAAACCCTCTACATGGCTTTGTACATTGATATTTTGAATATCCAGCTTCAAGTTGGCAATACCAAGCAAACCTTTCAGACGTCCACCTACCGTCAGACGATTGGTAATATTACGAGAGAAACCGATACCTATTTCAGCGTAAGAATTGATGCGGATAGACTGACCACCTGTCATGGCACTCAAATTCTGCAACATGGTCCAATCACTACCGTCCAATCCATTCATGGTGTTCATGAACTCGAACATGGACCGGGGAATAGAAGCACCTATATCATTGCGCAGTCCGATATTGAATGACCAGAAGTTCTTACCCTTATACCATCCTGCCGAGATAATATCTGTACTAAGGTTTACATTCAGATTATTTATGTTATCCAAACGATTCATAAACTTCTGGCTGGTGAAATAATCCGCCTCATCGCTGTTGTCGATAATATCCATGATATCCTGGTAGCCCAATGAAGAAGAGTTGACCGTGACATTCAATGAACCGATAACGGGCAGGTTAAGATAACCGCGTCCTGGCGCCAATGCAGGATTTAATTGCTGACGATAATGAGTTCCTTCCATAAAATAAGAAGTACGAAGGAACTGAGCCTGAGCAACTACTGAAAGCCCCAGTAAAAGTGCTACTGTAAATAGTCCTTTAAAAAAAATAGAACTTTTCATTTCTTAGTCTGTTTGTATGCCTATGGTTCCCTCTTTCAGCATAAAATATCAAAAGCGTGAGAACCCTAAGGAATATTCCTTAACGCTTATTTTATATTTTTTTGCAAAAGTATAAAACAAAGCACAAACAGGCAAGTCGTTAAAAGAGGCAAATGCACATAAAAAGCCCAAATAAAGACTATTTGGGCTTATTTAAAGACTAAGTGGTTTTATTTTATTTCACGCTTGGCACAGTCAATAATTGTTTATACCGTGCGGAATCCGTCAACAATTTTACAGCCTCCTTCAAATCAGGATCCTCTTTCAATTGTTCTATAATCCCCCCGCGCTGATAATAATAACGTTTGATAATTTCAATGGCTATCATATTTTTTATTTCTTTAGAGAAATGGTCTAAATCACGGTCTAAATCATGAGTCAGTTTGCTCTCCAAGGCCTTAAACTCTGCCGAAGCACTAGCCAAATAACCTTCGAATTCTGCCATTTCCTTCAGATTCTTAAGCATCTTCTCCGTCTGTTGGTCATATTTAAAATCGGCTTTCTTCACCAACTGCTTGAAATCTTCGTAATCGGCCTCTGTAATCATAAACTCTTCGGGAGCCGCCACCGTGGGATGTTTCAGACAATATTCTGTGGCATAATCAAATATTAAATTATCATTGACCAAATAGAACAAGATATTGGGCAATTTCCCTTGTTTCACTTCTATATCCGGAGTTACTCCGCCACCATCTCTTACTTCCCGTCCGGCTGCTGTATGAAACACCGTTGTCAGGCTATCTGGCATACGCCCTACACTACCATCAGCATTACGATGCTTATAGTCAATGGCCTGCACACAACGTCCGCTAGGAATATAATATTTAGAAGTGGTCAATTTCATGGTACCTCCATAGGGAAGAGGACGCGTAGTTTGTACCAATCCTTTTCCAAATGTACGGTTACCTACAATGACAGCACGGTCTAAATCTTGCAATGATCCGGCTAAAATCTCTGATGAAGAAGCCGTGGCACTGTTGACTAGCACAGCCAAAGGAATCTCCAAGTCTAACGGTTCGCGCAGCGTCTTGTACGTATTACTTGCCTGAGCTATTTTTCCTTTCGTAGTAACTAAGGTCTTGCCGCGCGGCAAAAAGAAATTGGCTATTTCAATAGCCTCATCCAGCAAACCTCCGCCATTGTTACGAAGATCTATAACCAACGAGGTTATGCCCTGTTTCTTCAGTTCCAGAAAAGCTCTTTTAAATTCTTTGGAAGGGTTTCCGGAAAAGGTGCTTAGATTAATATAACCTATCTGAGAATCTTTCAATACCGTATAATAAGGTATAAGGGGCAATTGAATGGAACGGCGTACGATATCAAAATCCATTGGTTTTTCTGTACCCGGGCGTTGCACCTTCAGTTTAAACTCAGTGCCCACCTGTCCACGCAGCATCTCACTGATTTCCTGATTATTCTTTCCCATCAAATCTTTTCCATCAATCTCCAGCAAAATATCTCCTGCTTTCAGACCGGCTGTAGCAGCGGGCATACCTTCATAAGGTTCGGCTATCATAGAACGCTTCAACTTAGTGTTCCAGGTAATTACCGAGCCGATGCCTCCGTATGTATTTTTAAGCATCTGCTCTAATTCACTCTGATCGTCTTCGGGATAATACACCGTATAGGGATCTAATGAATATAGCATAGCATCAATACCTTCGCGGATAGTCTTATCTGCATTGATGGTATCTACATAAAAAAGATCCAGTTCACGCACGATGGAATGAAAAATATCCATATTCTTGGCCAACTGAAAACTCCGGTCATCGCTATTCTTAAAAGCCCAGAAGGCCAATACGCCTAATGCAACTACCAAAGCAGCTATCGAGCGTCTTCTTACACTGATTCTATTCATAGGTTTTCTATCTGTTTTCTGAGTTCTATCCATTTTTCTTCTGTAAGTTCTGCCCCTACCACCTGAATGACAGCTTGAGACAAGACGGAGCCTATGTGCGCACATCGCTCCAATGCATAACCGCTGGTCAGTCCGTAAAGAAATCCGGCAGCAAAATAGTCGCCTGCGCCCGTAGTGTCAACCACACTGTCTACCCGGCAAGCAGGAACATGAATCTGATCAGACCCTTTTCGTATCAAAGAACCCTGTGCTCCCAATTTCACCACTGCAATGCTACACATCTGCGCAATCTCTACAATGGCTTCTTCAGCTTGCTTGCCCGTGAAAGCTTTAGCCTCTTCTTCATTAGCAAAAAGCACATCCACATATTTATTTATTAATAAGGTAAAAAAGTCCAAATCTTCTTTTACAATATTATAGCTGGCCAAATCCAGACAAATTTGCAGTCCGGCCTCTTTGGCCAGTTCGATGGCATGAAGAATCAATGCATGGTCTTGCACCAGATATCCTTCTATATAGAAGTAATCACATCCTTTAAACATATCCAAAGCCAGTTCTTCGGCACGTAAGGTAGCCGCCGCTCCCAAATAAGTGGCAAACGTTCGCTCTCCATCGGCAGAAATAAAAGTAGATGCCACACCCGAGGGCAGTTCGGAAGAAAGCAACAAATGAGCCTCCGTTCCTTGTTTTTCTAATGAATGGCGATAAAAAGAACCTTTTTCATCATTTCCCACCTTTCCGATGAATCCAGTAGCTACTCCCAGAGCTGCCAAGGCCCCAATTGTGTTTCCTGCCGACCCTCCGGTAGATTGATGGACAGTCATTTCTTTAAATATATCGCTGATTATATGATACTTATCTTCACCTATCAACGTCATTCCGCCTTTGGGAAGTTGCATTTTTTGCAGCATTTCATCCTCTTTCAAGGGTGCCAGCACATCGACCAAAGCGTTCCCTAAACCAATTATTTTATCCATTTTTGAAAAATTTTCTGCAAAGATATTGCATATTTCAAAATATCCTATTACTTTTGCATCGCAATTGAGAAAAAAACAAGATTCTTCGTTAGCTCAGTCGGTTAGAGCATCTGACTGTTAATCAGAGGGTCCTTGGTTCAAGTCCAAGACGAAGAGCTAAATCAATTGCAACATTCTTCGTTAGCTCAGTCGGTTAGAGCATCTGACTGTTAATCAGAGGGTCCTTG
>Cinder_p2__coassemble_1484_pt1 | contig 28021 bp, 22 predicted proteins | sample Cinder_p2__metabat2_low_PE_021 | metagenome-assembled genome bin Cinder_p2
ACGCTTCAGCATGACAGTAGTCGATATCAGCTCTGAAAGTGTGCAACGGAGTTCTACCTTCCTTATACATCTCAGAACGAGCCATTTCAGCACCGTTCAAACGTCCTGAGATCTGAATTTTGATACCTTCCGCACCCATACGCATTGTATTGGCAATAGCCATCTTAATGGCACGACGGTAGGCGATTTTACCTTCAACCTGGCGAGCGATATTGTTAGCCACGATAACAGCATCCAACTCAGGTCTTTTCACTTCGAAGATATTGATCTGAATATCCTTATCGGTAACCTTCTTCAACTCCTCTTTTAACTTGTCAACTTCTTGGCCACCTTTACCGATAATAAGTCCCGGACGCGCAGTACAAACGGTAATAGTCACTAGTTTCAGTGTACGTTCAATTACAATTCTTGAAACACTTGCTTTAGCAAGACGAGCGTTCAAATATTTGCGAATTTTGCTATCTTCCAACAAAGAATCGCCGTAATTCTTGCCACCATACCAATTGGAATCCCATCCTCTGATAATTCCCAAACGGTTGCTTATTGGATTAACTTTTTGTCCCATTTACCTTAATTTTGATCTTCGTTATTACTCTTAGAACCAACGAACAATGTAACGTGGTTTGAACGTTTGCGGATTCTATAACCTCTTCCCTGCGGAGCGGGTCTCATTCTTTTCAAAGTAGCACCGCCATCAACATAAATCTTGGTTACGAACAATTCACCGCTTTCAGCCTTCCGTTCGTTTTTCTGCTCCCAATTAGCAATTGCAGAGCGCAGCAATTTTTCCACTCTGGCAGCAGCCTCTTTTGAAGAGAACTTCAGTACGCCGAGTGCACGGTTCACTTCCATTCCACGAATCATGTCAGCCACGAGACGCATCTTACGAGGGGAAGTAGGAACATTTTGCAACTTCGCAAAATACATGGTCTTAAGGGCCTCTTTTCTTCTTTCAGCCGATATTTTTTTTCTTGCTCCCATTATATTATTACTTTATTATTTCAGATAAATCCCGTTTAATTATTTTTTCTTGTTACCACCATGTCCTCTAAACGTACGAGTTGGTGCAAATTCGCCCAACTTGTGTCCTACCATATTTTCGGTAACATAAACAGGAATAAATTTATTTCCATTGTGAACTGCAACAGTATGGCCTACAAAGTCAGGCGAAATCATTGAAGCTCTGGCCCAAGTCTTAACTACAACCTTCTTGCCTGATTCATTCATAGCAAGAATTTTCTTTTCGAGTTTTACGTTAATATACGGACCTTTTTTTAATGAACGACTCATAATTTACTCAATTAATCAGATTACTTCTTTCTTCTCTCAATAATATACTTAGACGATTGTTTCTTCGGAGCTCTAGTCTTAAGACCCTTAGCATACAATCCCTTACGAGATCTCGGGTGTCCTCCGGAAGCACGTCCTTCACCACCACCCATCGGGTGATCAACCGGGTTCATAACAACACCACGGTTACGAGGACGACGGCCTAACCAACGAGAACGACCTGCTTTACCAGAACTTTCCAAAGCGTGATCTGAGTTACCTACACTACCGATAGTAGCTTTACAAGTGCTCAAGATCTGACGAACTTCACCTGAAGGCAATTTAATAACACAATATTTACCTTCTCTTGAAGTCAACTGAGCGAAGTTACCAGCTGAACGAACCAAAGCAGCGCCTTGACCCGGACGTAATTCAATGTTGTGAATTACGGTACCAACCGGAATATTCTGAAGAGGAAGTGCATTTCCAATTTCAGGAGCTGCATTTTCACCTGACATCAAAGTCGCACCAACTTGCAATCCATTGGGAGCAATAATATATCTTTTTTCTCCATCTGCATAGAACAACAGAGCGATACGAGCTGAACGGTTCGGATCGTACTCGATTGTCTTAACCACTGCAGGCACACCGTCTTTATTTCTCTTGAAGTCAACGATACGAATCACCTTCTTGTGACCGCCGCCAATGTAGCGCATGGTCATCTTACCTACATTATTACGACCGCCTGATGATTTCTTGCCAAAAACAAGAGACTTTTCTGGTACTCGTGCAGTAATTTCTTCGAAAGTACCAATAATTTTATGTCTTTGCCCCGGTGTTGTGGGCTTAAATTTACGTACTGCCATTTCTATTAAATATTGCTATAAAAATCAATCGTATCTCCTTCTTTCAACGTAACAATTGCCTTCTTGAAAGCAATCGTACGGCCGTTGATGATACCTGCACGAGTATAACGGCTCTTGTTCTTGCCGGCATACTTCATCGTGTTTACATCAACCACTGTAACGTTGTAAAGGGCTTCTACTTCTTTCTTAATTTCCAGTTTATTAGCTTCAGGACGCACAATAAAGCCGAAACGATTGTTCGACTTTTCAGTAATTGCGGTCATTTTCTCTGTCACTAACGGTTTAATAATAAATCCCATTATTCAAGCCTCCTTTTTACATTAAGATATTGTCAATAGCAGAGATTGCACTCTCAGCAAACACAACAACCCCAGCGTCCAATACTCTATAAGTATTTAACCCTGAGACAGTCTGCACATTCGCACCTTTCACGTTACGAGCTGACAAATATACGTTTTTATTTGCTTCCGGTAAAACAACTAACAGCTTTTTGTCAGAAACTTTAAGATTTTTTGTCATTGCAACAAAATCTTTAGTCTTTGGTGCCTCGAAAGAGAAGTCTTCAACCACAATAATAGCATCGTTCTGAGCTTTGTAAGACAAAGCAGATTTACGAGCCAAAGCTTTCACTTTCTTATTAAGTTTGAAGTAGTAATCTCTGGGCTTAGGACCGAAAACGCGACCACCACCTACGAGTACCGGTGAGTTCATGTCACCACGACGTGCACCACCACCACCTTTTTGGCGACCGATTTTGCGAGTAGAACCACTGATTTCACTTCTTTCTTTAGACTTGTGAGTACCCTGACGCTGGTTAGCCATAAACTGTTTTACATCCAAGTAGATAGCATGGTCGTTGGGCTCAATTCCGAAGATAGACTCATTTAACGTAATCTTTCTTCCAGTGTCTTCACCTTTAATGTTATATACGTTAACTTCCATTATTTCTCAATTATTACGATTGAACCTTTGCAACCAGGAACAGATCCCTTCACCAAAAGAAGATTATGCTCCGCGATTACTTTTAATACTTGCAGGTTTTGAACAGTAACTCTGTCGCCACCAAGTTGTCCACCCATGCGCATTCCTTTGAATACTTTTGCAGGGTAAGAACATGCACCGATAGAACCCGGCTTACGAGCGCGGTTGTGCTGACCGTGAGTAGTCTGACCTACACCACCAAAACCATGACGTTTCACAACACCCTGGAAACCTTTACCCTTAGAAGTACCAACTACGTCTACGAAAGTAGCATCGTTGAATAATTCTACAGTTACAGTATCACCCAGATTCAACTCTGTCTCAAATTCTTTGAACTCGGCCAAGTGTTTCTTGGGAGTTACTCCAGCCTTTTTGAAGTGACCCATTAAAGGCTTAGTAGTGTGCTTCTCTTTCTTATCTTGGAAGCCCAACTGAACAGCTGCATAGCCGTCTTTTTCTACAGTTTTCACTTGAGTAACAACACAAGGACCTGCTTCGATAACAGTGCATGGTACATTCTTACCATCGGCACTGAAAACGGATGTCATTCCGATTTTTTTTCCTAATAATCCTGGCATTTCACTAAATTTTTAATACTTACACTTTGATTTCTACTTCTACACCACTCGGTAATTCCAACTTCATCAGAGCATCTACTGTCTTAGCTGTTGAGCTATAGATGTCGATCAATCTCTTGTATGAAGAAAGCTCGAATTGTTCACGTGACTTCTTGTTAACGAAAGTCGAACGGTTTACAGTAAAGATACGCTTGTGAGTAGGAAGAGGAATTGGACCGCTTACGATAGCGCCTGTAGTCTTTACTGTCTTTACAATCTTCTCAGCTGATTTGTCAACCAAGTTGTGATCGTAGGATTTCAGTTTGATTCTAATTTTCTGACTCATTTGATATATGAAATTAAAAATGATTTTTTGATAAGGACCGTAGGCTAAGAGTCATTCGCTAGCCTACGGTTTATATATTTAGAGTAAATCAGTACGTCCCTTAACTTCTTCCAATACTGCCTTGGCAATAGAGTTAGAAACCTGGGCATGATGATCGTATGTCATTGATGAAGTAGCACGACCAGAAGTAATCGTACGCAATGCAGTTACGTAACCGAACATTTCTGCCAACGGAACCATTGCTTTTACGATACGAGCTCCAGAGCGGCTAGACTCCATACCTTCTACCTGACCACGACGCTTGTTCAAGTCACCGATAACATCACCCATGTTTTCTTCGGGAGTTACAACTTCCAATTTCATCATAGGCTCCATCAAAACAGGACCTGCCTTAGCACAAGCATTCTTGTAAGCCTGGATAGCACAGATTTCGAATGACAACTGGTCAGAGTCTACAGGGTGGAAAGAACCATCCAGCAAAGTAACCTTCATTGAATCCATCGGGAATCCTGCCAACACACCATTCTTCATGGCTGACTGGAAGCCCTTCTGTACAGAAGGAATAAATTCTTTAGGAATATTACCACCAGTTACTTCATTTACGAACTGCAATCCGCCTTCTTTGAAGTCTTCGTCAACCGGACCAACATTTACGATGATATCAGCAAACTTACCGCGACCACCAGACTGCTTCTTGTAAACCTCGCGGAGGTTAACTGTCTTCGTGATGGCTTCCTTGTAGTTAACCTGAGGCTTACCTTGGTTACATTCTACCTTGAACTCACGTTTCAGACGGTCGATAATGATATCCAAGTGAAGCTCACCCATACCAGAAATTACGGTCTGACCAGTCTGTTCGTCAGTCTTAACCGTAAATGTCGGGTCTTCTTCGGCCAATTTAGCCAAGCCGTTAGACAGCTTGTCCATATCCTTCTGAGTCTTAGGCTCTACAGCAATACCGATTACAGGATCGGGGAAGTCCATAGATTCCAATACAATCGGTGCTTCTTCATCGCAAAGCGTATCACCTGTACGGATATCCTTGAAACCTACACCAGCACCGATATCACCTGCGCTAATAACTTCTACAGGATTCTGCTTGTTAGAGTGCATCTGGAACAAACGAGATACACGTTCTTTCTTACCTGAACGAGTATTGTAGATATATGAGCCAGCTTCTACCTTACCTGAGTAAACACGGAAGAATGTCAAACGACCTACATACGGGTCAGTTGCAATCTTAAATGCCAAAGCTGAAGTCTTTTCGTCTTCAGACGGCTTACGATCTTCTTCAGCACCGGTTGAAGGATTAGTACCAATAATGTTAGGAGTATCCAACGGCGAAGGCAAGAACGCACATACATAGTCGAGCAAAGTCTGTACACCCTTGTTCTTGAAAGAAGAACCGCACAGCATAGGCACGATATCCATCTTCAGCGTTGCAGCGCGAAGACCGCGAAGAATTTCTTCTTCAGTGATAGTAGAAGGATCATCGAAGAATTTTTCCATCAAGGCATCATCATACTCTGCCACTGTTTCCAGCATTTTGCCTCTCCATTCTTCAGCTTCAGCCTGCAGATTTGCAGGGATTTCCTCTACATCGTAGTCAGCACCCATGGTTTCGTCGTGCCACAAGATAGCTTTCATCTTGATCAAGTCAACGATACCCTTGAAGTTTTCTTCAGCACCGATAGGAATTACAACAGGACACGGATGTGCACCCAAAATTTCCTTCATCTGGCGAACTACTTCATAGAAGTCAGCACCAGAGCGGTCCATTTTATTTACATAACCGATACGGGGTACATTATATTTATCAGCTTGGCGCCAAACTGTTTCAGACTGAGGTTCTACACCACCAACTGCACAATAAGTAGCTACAGCGCCATCCAATACACGAAGTGAACGTTCTACCTCAGCAGTAAAGTCAACGTGTCCCGGAGTGTCAATCAAGTTGATTTTATACTTATGACCAGCATAGTTCCAGAAAGTAGTCGTTGCAGCTGAAGTAATAGTAATACCACGTTCCTGCTCCTGAGCCATCCAGTCCATGGTAGCAGTACCATCGTGAGTTTCACCGATTTTGTGAGTCAGACCTGTATAGAACAAGATACGCTCAGAAGTTGTTGTCTTACCGGCATCGATGTGCGCCATGATACCGATATTACGAGTCAATAATAAATCCTGCTTTGCCATTTTATATCCTTATTCTTAATTGTTTAATAAACATCAATCACTGAGAGGATTAGAATCTGAAATGAGCAAATGCGCGGTTAGCTTCTGCCATTCTGTGCATATCTTCTTTACGCTTGAAAGCACCACCCTGCTCGTTGAATGCATCCATGATTTCAGCAGCCAGCTTGTCAGCCATTGACTTACCACCACGTTTGCGGGCAAAAATAATCAAATTCTTCATGGAGATAGACTCCTTACGATCAGGACGGATTTCTGTAGGAACCTGGAAAGTAGCACCACCCACACGGCGAGACTTTACTTCCACTTGAGGAGTTACGTTATCCAAAGCTTTTTTCCAAATCTCAAGAGCAGATTTCTCTTCATTCTGCATCTTATTCTTCACTGCTTCCAATGCGGCGTAGAAGATTTCGTATGAAGTATTCTTCTTTCCGTCGTACATCAAGTGGTTAACGAACTTGGAAACTTTTACATCATTAAAAACGGGATCCGGAAGGATAACGCGTTTCTTAGGTTTTGCTTTTCTCATTTGTTTGAAAAATAATGTTTTCGTTCTTGGTTGTCTATTTCTGTCTTCTTCAACTCTCCCTCTGGAGAATTTACTCAACCTCTAGCATTTCCAACAAACTAAAACGTAAGTTATTCTTTAATTAATTTTTATCGGCCGCTGATTATTTTTTCTTTGCGGGAGCTGCCTGACCCGGTTTCGGACGTTTTGCGCCGTATTTAGAGCGTCTTTGTGTACGACCAGCTACACCTGCAGTATCCAATGTACCACGAACAATGTGATAACGAACACCCGGAAGGTCTTTTACACGACCACCACGAACCAATACGATTGAGTGCTCCTGCAAGTTGTGTCCTTCTCCCGGAATATAAGAGTTCACCTCTTTACCGTTAGTCAAACGCACACGAGCTACCTTACGCATAGCTGAATTCGGTTTCTTCGGAGTGGTAGTATACACTCTCACGCAAACGCCACGTCTTTGAGGACAAGAATCCAAGGCCGGAGACTTACTTTTCTCCACCAACACTTCACGTCCTTTTCTTACTAATTGCTGAATTGTAGGCATTTTAAATGTTTTTAAGTTTATATATTGTTGTTTATATTAATTCAGAAACCTTACACTTTTGGGCTGCAAAGATACGAATAAGTTTTGAAAAATCAATGCACTACAAGTATTTATTCATTTTTAACATAGAAATTCATCGCATGGAAAGCAAAAATCAGTTTGTGCAATGACAATACGGTGTCAGAAACAAAGATTACTGGCAGACCCTGCAAATCCATGGTATCGGCAAAACAAATCCATGGATAGAGAAAATTCTACTTATTGTTTACGAAAAGAAACCTATAGTTTTCGGGGTGAGAAAGGACAGCTTTACCACCGCTAAAGGACAGCTTTTCTAATTAAAATAGGCAGCTTTCTAATTATCATTCACCACCAACAGCACTCCATCTCTCTTCTTCCACCTTTCACCTTTCACCTTTCAACAAATGGTTTTCAAGGCATTAAGGTGAAAGATGAAGGAAGTCATCAGGCCTCGCCATGTACACCGGGCATGGATACAAACACCCTATCCTCCGGCAAACGAATAGGTCCCATCACCGCTTCATACTTTTCGATATTATCTTGCAAGGCTCTCAGCAAACGCTTAGCGTGTTCGGGAGCCAGCACAATACGCGACTGAACATTGGCCTTGGGCATACCCGGCAACACACGTATAAAATCGAGCACAAACTCTGAACTGGAATGGGCTATCACAGCCAAATTGGAGTAAACTCCTAAAGCTACTTCTTCTTTTAATTCGATTTGCAACTGACCGTTATTCGTTTCTTGATTTTCCATAATCATGATAGTTTAATAATTGAACTTTGCACAAAAGTACAGAATCCTCCAGCAAACATACAAATATAATCACGATTTTGCATACAGTTTGACCCTGTATTCAAAAAAAACGATGAGAACCATCATGCATAAGGTTCAAGCCCCCCAAGGCCTCGTATAACCCTACCCCATCATAATAGTAAGTTCCCCTACTTTTGTCATACAAAATATCGATGCCCAAGTCCTCGCGCATATACTCCAAATAGTTGAACAAGGTCGAACGAGACAAATTAAGTTTTTGGGCAAAGTCTACCGCATTACCGGTACATCGGTGCTGAATCAAGAAATTCATATGCAATACTTTTTTTAAATCAACTCGCTTCATTGCATTTCAAATTATAGTTCGTTGATGCAAAGCTATTCCCTTTTCATTAATTTTTCATAGACCGGACATAGACTGCATATGGACAAATAAAAAAAGGTAATACGCTGTTTATTTGCGTATTACCTTTTTTTATTTTGCCCGATATGGACATCGGATGCTTTAAAAGTTCCACAGCCAGAGTTCCAAGGTGGTTCCAGCGCTCCAAGTCCCGGTCTTTTGAATGATGCGTTCCTTCAGCCGAAACTTCCGTTTCGAGACAGAAGCCGCTTCAATGGTCAGCATGGTAGCAATAGCAGAATTAGAGAAATGCAGCCTGATGAGACAGCACAATTGTAGTTCGTTTTCCGTTAACGAGGGGATGGCGGCTGTCAGCCGTTTGGTGAAGTGGTCGAAAAGCTGATCAACACTTCGTTTGATAGCCTCCCACTCCTCCTCGCGAATGTAGTGGGGTGAGTGTTTCAGACACCGTAGGGTCTCCGTCTTTCTCCAGCAAGAGACTGGAGAGGAACCATTCGCGGTCGTGCAGCCGCAGGTTTTCCTTCGAGAGCACATCCAGTTGCTCCAGTTCCACGGATTTCTCCTTCAGTATGGCCGACATACCATCGATGTCCCGTTGCAAGCCGCGATTTTCTTCTTCCAACTGTTCGTTGTGCCGAGCAATTTCGGTCAAAGTCTTCCGTTGCTCTTCCAGTTCTTCCTGCATTCCCTTGTCGGCTTCCATCTGTTCTTCCAGTTCCTGCATACGTTTGCGGTTCAGGCTGATGGTCTGTTCGTTTTCCTGAATGCGGACCGATTTGCTGCGGATTTCCTCTTCCGCTTCCTGTATACGCCGTTCCTTACGGAGCAGTTTCTTCTGATAAGCATAGACAAGGACTGCTATCAGCAGCAAGGCAGCAATCAGACCTACCAGAGCATTCCGAACTACGGTATCCTTTTTCATCTTCAAGGCGTTCTTCTCGTTGATCAGTTTCTGCTGATCATACTTCTCTTGAATTTCAATCAAAGCACGACTCTTATCTGCACGGTGCAGGGAGTCAAGATACCAAGACATTTCAAAGCAATGATCGGCAGCGGACCGATAATCTTTCTTTTGTTTATAGGCAAAAGAGAGACGTTGATGAACATCGGCTATTTGTGAAATACTGATATTACTATCACACAATGCCTGATTAAAATAATGAATAGCAGAATCTGGTCTGTTCAAATTAGAATATGTTTCTCCAATGGTAATGAATATGGAAGCTGTTTGCGCTGTTGGTTCTATAATCTTCGCTTTCTGCATAAAATATAGAGCAGAATCATAAATTCCTAATTTATTATAGGTTGCTCCAAGTTCATAACTTATTCCACAAATAGATTTATTTTCTTTATGTTGTTCCATTAAATAAAGAGCTTTCTTATAATATCTAACGGATTCTTTTAATTTGTTAGAGATACTAGAAATTCTTGCCTTAGATACAAATGCTGAGCTGATATAAAATGGATTCTGACTTTTTTGTGCAAACATCATTTCTTTCTGACTGGCTTCTAAAGCATACTCATTCAAATTTTGATAAGCGTATGTATCTGCCAATCCTCCATAGATCAAATGCCCCAACTGATAGTCGGTTGTCTTTTCCACCTCCTCCGCCGCCTGAAGGAAATACTTATGTGCCTCCTCTATTTGTTGCTGTTCTTTGCAAATGGCTCCTTTATAATACAAAGCCAAAGCCTTACGTTGCGTATCCCCCTGTTTCATAAAAAAATCATAGGCAATGTTTATCAAGGAATCCGACTGCTGCATATAGAGCTTGTAGCGTGCCTGTGTGGTAAACAAAGCCCACGTGGCATACTGTAGCCGGTCAGAAGGCTGAGGAACCGGCATCGATTGAAGCAGGCGGAGCGCACTGTCGCGCGATTCGTACATGATGAATTCGGCCTGTTGCAGTTCGGGAAGCAGGGAAGTGGCCGAATTCCGCACTGAGTTATGGCACGCAAACAGAACAATGCAGACAAAGACACTGATTGCCATTCGGATGGATATACTGTGATTCATAGACATTATTTTAGAAATAATCATAAAAAATAGTCGTATTTTATAAATGCAAAAGTAGGAGTTAAATTGAAAAATCACAATTCACACTAAGCAAAAACGCTTGTCTACTATCAAAATCGAAGAATATACAATCTCAATTATTAAATAATGCAAAATAACAGCTATCCCCATTCATTCCTTATAGACAGTCCAGCCTTATTGGACTCTAACTCCTTACATTTGCTGCTTGATGAATAATTATATCTTTAATTTAAATCATGCTAAAATAATATAATAGCAGGGGGGGGGTAAAAAAATAAAAGCATTAAATACTACCATATATTTGAAGACCATTAACATTCTATTAAATTCTAAAATGACAATGAAACGACTATCAACCTGCATATTGCTGTTGGCTACGGCAATATGCGCAAGCGGTCAGACACTGACCGGTAAAGTGACGGACGAACAACAGCAACCCTTATCCTATGCCAACGTGGTTTTCCTCTCCCTGCCCGACTCGGCATTCGTGACGGGAGCGGTGAGCGGCGAGAATGGCAGTTTCAGCCTGTCGGCAGAAGGCGGGAAAGGCGTGCTGAAAGTGTCGTGCATGGGTTATACCACTTTATATAAGGAATGCGGGCCGGGCGAACAGCTGTCGCTGCAACTGAAAGCCGATGCGCAACTGTTGGACGAAGTGGTGGTGAAGGGCGACCTGCCCAAGACGAGGCTGAAGAACGGAGCCAGCATTACGAACGTGGCCGGCAGTATATTGGAAAAGGCCGGAACGGCAGAAAAACTGCTGGACCGCATACCGGGTGTATCGGCCGGTGGCGGGGCGGTAAGCGTCTTCGGACGCGGAGCGGCGGAGGTGTACATCAACGGGCGCAAGGTGCGCGACTCCTCCGAACTGGACCAGCTGGCCAGCGACAACATCAAGTCGGTAGAGGTAATCAACAACCCCGGTGCCCGCTATGCGGCTTCGGTGAAGGCGGTGGTGCGCATCACCACCAAGCGTGCGCCGGGCGAGGGATTCGGCTTCAACAACCGGCTGTTGGGACAGTACCAGTACGACTGGACGGTGCTCGACCAGTTCAACTTCAACTACCGCTCGGGAGGCTTCGACCTGTCGGGCATACTGGCCGCTTCCGACGGGCATGCATGGAGCGAAAGAAACGTTGTGCAGGATACTTATCTGGACAAGCTGTGGAAGCAGCACATGCACATGGACGAAAAAGAACATTCGCAGAACCTCTACACCATGCTTTCGGCCAATTATACGTTCGGCAACGGGCATGCACTTGGAGTACGCTATAACTGGAAACGTCAACCCCGTTACGACAGTTGGGGAACACTGGACAGCGAAGTGCTACAGAACGGAGAGCAAGACGAACTGTTGCGGAGTGTCTATGAAAGTACTTCACGAGAAACCAGTCACACGCTGAACTTCTATTATGCAGGCCAAGTGGGAAAATGGAACATAGACTTCAATGCTGATGCCTTGTGGAACGGGAATGATACAGACGGATTTACCGATGAACAGGTTACTACCCCATCGGGAACGGAGACCGACCGTCGCCAGGTGAATACCTTCAGTCGGGCAGACAACAGCCTGTATGCCGGGAAATTAGTACTGTCGCGCGAATGGTTAGGTGGCGAACTTTCGCTGGGTGGCGAATATTCGCACAACACGCACGGCAACGACTATATGAATCCCGAAGGACTGTTAGAAGATGACCACAGCGAGATAAGGGAAGGCAACGCTTCGGGCTTCGTGGAATATGGACGTTCGTTTGGTTCGGTCTATGTGCAGGCAGGTGTGCGTTTCGAACATGTGGCAGCCGACTATTACGAAGGAGGCAAACGGGTAGAAAGCCAAAGCAAGCAGTACAATGACTGGTTTCCGTCGGCTACAGTTGTTGTGCCTGCAGGAAATGTACAGTTGGCACTGAGCTATGCTTCGGACATTGTGCGCCCGTCGTACCACATGCTGAGAGGGAACATTGTTTACAATAACCGTTATACTTACGAAAGCGGCAATCCACTACTCCGTCCGCAAGTGGCACAAAACCTAATTCTGAATGTCGTATACGATTGGACGCAACTGACGCTGGGCTATGTGCACACGAAAGACGCGATTGTCACAACCAGCATCCCCTATTCGGACACCGATTCTTCCATCGCGTTGCTGACCAATACGAATGCTCCGGCATACAATCATACGTTTGCTTCGCTCTCGCTTACTCCTACCATCGGCATCTGGTCACCGCAGCTTACGGCAGCAGTCGTCAAGCAATGGTATCACACGGATACTCCCTGGGGGCGACTCAATCTGGACAAACCGTTGGTAAGCCTTTCGTGGGAGAACAGCCTGAAACTTCCCGGCGGTTTCCTGCTAAACGCCGATGCTTCGTGGAGTTCGTTAGGTCATGAGGAAAATACGGAAGTGAAGCGACAGTTGTGGTCGGTCAATGCAATGCTTTACAAAGGTTTCCTGAACGACAGGCTTACGTTCCAGCTTCAGGCTACCGACTTGTTCAACAGTACCCGTTCGCGTTCGCTGGTGTACTTGGGCAGCCTGCGTACTTTCTATGCCGATGCCGAACCGAACAGCCGAAGCGTCAGCCTGACCATCCGCTACAAGTTCAACGCAGCCAAGAGCAAGTACAAGGGTACGGGTGCGGGCAGTTCGCAGAAGAACCGGATGTGATTGGTTGACAAGGGGAACGAGTTGACAAATTGACGAGGTTATAGGAGGAAAAGGAGAACTTGCTCCTGAATGACAGAAAAGAATATCAAAACAAAATAAAAAAACAAAATAAAAAGCAACTGATTATGAAACGACTATCAACCTGCATATTGCTGTTGGCTACGGCAATATGCGCAAGCGGTCAGACACTGACCGGTAAAGTGACGGACGAACAACAGCAACCCTTATCCTATGCCAACGTGGTTTTCCTCTCCCTGCCCGACTCGGCATTCGTGACGGGAGCGGTGAGCGGCGAGAATGGCAGTTTCAGCCTGTCGGCAGAAGGCGGGAAAGGCGTGCTGAAAGTGTCGTGCATGGGTTATACCACTTTATATAAGGAATGCGGGCCGGGCGAACAGCTGTCGCTGCAACTGAAAGCCGATGCGCAACTGTTGGACGAAGTGGTGGTGAAGGGCGACCTGCCCAAGACGAGGCTGAAGAACGGAGCCAGCATTACGAACGTGGCCGGCAGTATATTGGAAAAGGCCGGAACGGCAGAAAAACTGCTGGACCGCATACCGGGTGTATCGGCCGGTGGCGGGGCGGTAAGCGTCTTCGGACGCGGAGCGGCGGAGGTGTACATCAACGGGCGCAAGGTGCGCGACTCCTCCGAACTGGACCAGCTGGCCAGCGACAACATCAAGTCGGTAGAGGTAATCAACAACCCCGGTGCCCGCTATGCGGCTTCGGTGAAGGCGGTGGTGCGCATCACCACCAAGCGTGCGCCGGGCGAGGGATTCGGCTTCAACAACCGGCTGTTGGGACAGTACCAGTACGACTGGACGGTGCTCGACCAGTTCAACTTCAACTACCGCTCGGGAGGCTTCGACCTGTCGGGCATGCTGTTTGGAAGCAATGACCGGGACGAGTATTTCAAAACGGTCCGGCAGGATACCTACTTGGACAAGACATGGACGCAGCATTCCAACCTGTCCAACCGCTCGCACTCGCAGCATCTGGAAGGCATGCTGTCGCTGAACTGGCAGGTGAATCCCGCCCATGCGTTGGGCGTGCGATACAACTACAAGCGTACCCCCAAGTCGGCTTCGGACCTGTCGATGCATACCGACGTGCTGCTGGACGGAAAGGCGTATGAACAGGCGGAGAACACGAACGCTTCGGATGCCCGCCAGACAGACCATCGGCTGAACCTTTACTACAACGGCACCGTGGGCGGGTGGAACGTGGACTTCAACGCCGACGGCCTGTGGAACGAGAACAAGGGAAGAAGCCTCGGACGGGAATACACCCGGACGCTGGAGCTGCCGGAAGAAGCCAGGGACATCACCACTTTCGACGAGAGCCGGAACACGCTGTATGCCGCCAAGCTGGTCGTTTCGCATGCGCTGGCGGGCGGCCAGTTTGCGGTGGGCAGCGAATATACGCGAAACAACCGGACAAGCCTGTACGACAACCGCGAAGGCATCCTGCAAGGCGAGGATGACGAAGTGAAGGAAGAAATGTGGGCCGTGTTTGGCGAGTACAGCCGCCAGTTGGGACAGGGCAGCGTGCAGGCAGGCCTGCGCTACGAGCATCTGAAGAGCGACTACTACGAGTACGGCGTGTTCAACAAAGAGCAAAGCCGGAAGTACTCCAACGTGTTTCCTTCCCTCAGCCTGTCGCACCCCATCGGCCAGGTGCAGTTGCAGCTGAGCTATGCTGCCGACATCACCCGCCCCGACTACAGCCTGCTGAACAGCGCTCCGCGCTACGTCAACCGTTACACCTACGAAGCCGGCAATCCGCTGTTGCAGCCTACATTGAGTCACAACCTCACCTTGGACGTTGCCTGGAAGCAGCTCTACTTTTCGGGAGGCTACCGGCACATCAAGGACGGCATGACCAGCTTCTGCGACTCGTACTCGGCGGACAATCCCGCCATCAGCCTGCTGCGACCGGTCAATATAGAAGACTTCGACAAAGCGTATGCCATGGTGGCCTACAGCCCGAAGTTCGGCTGCTGGCAACCGCAGTGGGTGGCCAGCATGGAGCAGCAGTGGTACAAGGGGAGCACGCCCGAAGGCAGCCGGATGTTCAATCATCCGTTGGGCAGCTTCCTTTGGAAGAACAGCCTGGAACTGCCTTGGGACATCCTGATGTATGTGGACGCGACCGTAATAACCCAGGGAGATAGCGAGAACGTGCACAACGACAAGACCCAGTGGCGGCTGGACGCTTCGCTGTACAGGGAGTTTGCCGGGAAACGCCTGTCGTGCCTGCTGAGCGTGACGGACCTATTCAGCACCATGACGAACCACGCGACGGCCTATAGCGGAATACGCACCCTGACAATGGGCACCGACACGCGGCGCACCTTCACCGTGACCTTGCGCTACAAGTTCAACGCAGCCAAAAACAAATACAAGGGTACAGGGGCAGGCAGCTCACAGAAGAGCCGTATGTAAACGGGGATTGTCCACAGCACCCGCCTATCCTGACAGCATACAAAAACGCCGTATCAAAACTTGGAATCAAGTCTGATACGGCGTTTCTATTTATTTGAATAGCGGCAATGGTTATGCCTCTACTTTTTCATCTACTGCATAGTCGGTCACGGTTTTCTTGTTGGCCAACATACGATCGTATTCTTCTTTTGAACCAACAATAATCTTCTCGAACTCACGCTGTCCGGTACCGGCAGGAATCAAGTGACCACAAATCACGTTTTCCTTCATACCTTCCAGGCGGTCTACCTTGCCATTGATAGCAGCTTCGTTGAGCACCTTCGTCGTTTCCTGGAAGGAAGCAGCCGACATAAAGCTGGAAGTCTGCAAAGCAGCACGCGTAATACCCTGAAGAATCTGAGTAGACGTAGCAGGCACTGCATCACGCACCTCAACAGGCTTCATATCGCGACGCTTCAGCATACTGTTCTCATCGCGCAACTTACGGGCAGTTACAATCTGACCCGGCTGCAGGTTTTGAGAATCACCGGCATCTACTACCACCTTCTTGCCCCAGATACGGTCGTTCTCTTCCATGAAGTCGAGTTTGTCAACCGTCTGTTGTTCCAAGAAGCGGGTATCACCCGGTTCATCAATCTGAACCTTACGCATCATCTGACGTACAATGATTTCAAAGTGCTTATCGTTGATCTTCACACCCTGCAGACGATATACATCCTGTACTTCATTCACGATGTATTCCTGAACAGCCGTAGGACCCTTGATGGCCAAAATATCGGCCGGAGTAATGGCACCATCGGACAATGAAGTACCCGCACGTACATAGTCGTTCTCCTGTACCAGAATCTGCTTGGACAGAGGCACCAGATACTTCTTCACTTCACCCGTCTTAGAGGTAACAATGATTTCACGATTACCACGTTTCAATTTACCCATAGTAACCTCACCATCGATTTCTGAAACCACAGCCGGATTCGACGGATTACGTGCTTCGAACAACTCTGTTACACGCGGAAGACCACCGGTGATATCACCTGCCTTACCTACCGCACGAGGAATCTTCACAATTACCTCACCAGCTTTCACCTTCTGACCGTCTTCTACAACCACGTGTCCGCCTACCGGCAAGTTGTAGGTACGAATCAGTTCGCCATCCTCTGTCAAAATATGAGCAGAAGGAACTTTGGTCTTATCCTTCGATTCGATGATGATGATTTCGCGCAAACCAGTTGATTCATCCGATTCTACCTTATAGCTGATATTTTCAACCATGCTTTCGAATTCAATCTTACCGGTAGCTTCGGTAATAATCACTGCATTAAAGGGGTCCCAACGGGCAATCAACTTGCCTTTTTCCACAATTTCACCATCGGCAGCATACAGCGTAGAACCATAAGGCACATTGTGAGTAGACAGTACAATACCTGTATTTACATCCACAAAACGCACTTCAGCCAAACGACCTACCACTACCTTGGCAGCTTCACCCGTTTCATCTACGATATCTACCGTACGCAGTTCTTCAAATTCCAGACGGGCCGGATTCTTAGCCACGATGCTGGCATTTGCTGCGATATTCGCAGCCGTACCACCGGCGTGGAATGTACGAAGTGTCAACTGAGTACCCGGTTCACCGATAGACTGTGCAGCGATTACGCCGACAGCTTCACCCTTCTGAACCATACGGCTGGTAGCCAGGTTACGACCATAACACTTGGCACAAACACCCTTCTTGGATTCACAAGTCAATACAGAACGGATTTCTACACTTTCAATCGGAGAATCTTCAATCTTCTGTGCAATGGCTTCTGTAATTTCCTCACCACCGGCTACAATCAGTTCGCCTGTAGTAGGATGCACAATATCATGTACGGATACACGGCCCAGAATACGTTCATACAGTGTAGCAATGACCTCGTCATTGTTCTTCAAGGCTGTACAAACCAAACCACGCAATGTACCGCAGTCTTCTTCATTAATAATCACATCATGCGATACGTCTACCAGACGGCGAGTCAAGTATCCGGCATCGGCAGTCTTCAAAGCGGTATCGGCCAAACCCTTACGAGCACCGTGAGTAGAGATAAAGTACTCCAACACAGACAAACCTTCCTTAAAGTTAGAAAGAATCGGGTTTTCGATAATCTGACCACCTTCAGCACCAGCTTTCTGCGGTTTCGCCATCAAACCACGCATACCAGAGAGCTGACGAATCTGTTCCTTAGAACCACGGGCACCTGAATCAAGCATCATATATACAGAGTTGAAGCCTTGGTCATCTGTAGAGATTGTCTTCATCAAAATGTTAGACAACTCAGAGTTAACGTGTGTCCAAATATCAATAACCTGGTTATAACGTTCATTATTAGTAATGAAACCCATGTTATAGTTATTGATTACTTGCTCTACTTCATCATAACCTTTCTGAACCAGTGCTTCTTTTTCTTCAGGAATAATGATATCGCCTAAGTTAAACGACAAACCACCCTTGAAGGCCATGTAGTAACCCAAGTTCTTGATACCATCCAAGAAATCAGCTGCCTCGGACACACCACATACCTTGATTACATGGCTGATAATATCACGCAATGACTTCTTAGAGATAATGGTATTGATATAACCGGCCTTGGCAGGCACAATTTCGTTGACAATCACACGTCCTACTGAGGTATCGTGCATCATCTTGTCTACGATATTACCATTTTCATCTACATCCTTCACAATAACGCTTATCGGAGCATGAATATCACACTTACCCTCATTGTAGGCAATCAAGGCTTCTTCAGGACCGTAGAAAGTAAGTCCTTCACCCTTGGCACCCTTACGCAGTTTGGTAATGTAATACAATCCCAATACCATATCCTGTGCCGGCACAGTGATAGGTGCACCGTTGGCTGGGTTCAAGATGTTATGTGATTGAAGCATCAACATCTGTGCTTCCAAAATAGCTTCGTTGCTCAAAGGCAAGTGAACAGCCATCTGGTCACCGTCGAAGTCGGCATTGAAAGCCGTACATGCCAACGGGTGCAACTGAATAGCCTTACCTTCAATCATTTTCGGCTGGAACGCCTGGATACCCAGACGGTGCAATGTCGGGGCACGGTTCAACAATACCGGATGACCCTTCATTACGTGTTCCAAAATATCCCAGATAACAGGTTCCTTGCGATCTACAATCTTCTTGGCACTCTTCACCGTCTTCACAATACCGCGCTCTATCAATTTACGTATGATAAACGGTTTGTATAGCTCAGCGGCCATCAATTTAGGAATACCGCACTCACCCATTTTCAACTCAGGACCTACCACAATAACAGAACGAGCTGAATAGTCCACACGCTTACCCAACAAGTTCTGACGGAAACGACCTTGCTTACCCTTCAAACTGTCAGACAATGACTTCAGCGGACGGTTGGCATCGGTCTTCACAGCGCTGGATTTGCGAGAATTGTCGAACAATGAGTCAACTGCTTCCTGCAACATACGCTTCTCGTTACGGAGAATCACCTCAGGAGCTTTGATTTCTATCAAGCGCTTCAAACGATTGTTACGGATAATCACACGACGATACAAATCGTTCAAGTCGGAAGTGGCAAAACGTCCACCATCCAGCGGAACCAACGGACGCAATTCCGGTGGAATCACCGGCACAATGCGCACTATCATCCATTCAGGCTTGTTGCGTCCACGAGAAGCACGGAAAGATTCCACCACTTGCAAACGCTTCAACGCTTCATTCTTACGCTGCTGTGAGGCATCACTGCCTGCACGGTGACGCAACTCATAAGAAAGCGCATCCAAATCAATGCGAGAGAGCAAATCATAGATAGCCTCTGCACCCATCTTGGCAACAAATTTATTGGGGTCTGAATCATCAAGGAACTGATTGTCTTTCGGCAATTTTTCCAGTAAATCCAGATATTCACCTTCCTCAAGCAAATCAAACTGAGATATCTCATCAGACAGCACGCCCGGCTGAATAACTACGTAGCGTTCATAATAGATGATAGCATCCAGTTTCTTAGTAGGCAATCCTAAGAGATAACCTATCTTGTTGGGCAAAGAACGGAAGTACCAAATATGAGCTACGGGCACAACCAATTGGATGTGTCCCATACGCTCACGACGCACTTTCTTTTCCGTTACTTCTACACCACAACGGTCACAGACAATACCTTTATAACGGATACGCTTATACTTACCGCAATGGCATTCATAATCCTTGATAGGACCAAAAATGCGTTCGCAGAAAAGACCGTCACGTTCAGGCTTGTAAGTACGGTAATTGATCGTTTCAGGCTTTAAAACTTCACCGCTCGAATTCTCTAGGATCTCTTCCGGAGAAGCCAAACCAATTGAGATTTTCGAGAAATTACTCTTTATCTTGTTTTCTTTTCTAAAAGCCATACTTTTATATAGATTTGAAAATTGACAATGGAAAACTTAAAATGAAATTCTTCATTATTCTAGGTTGATGCTCAATCCTAAACCTCTCAGTTCATGCAGCAACACATTCAAAGATTCCGGAATTCCCGGAGTAGGCATAGGCTCACCTTTCACAATGGCCTCATATGCTTTCGAACGTCCTACTACATCATCCGACTTGATAGTCAGAATTTCTTGCAAGATGTGAGCTGCACCAAATGCTTCCAGTGCCCAAACCTCCATCTCTCCGAAACGCTGTCCACCGAACTGAGCCTTACCACCCAACGGCTGTTGAGTAATCAACGAGTACGGACCGATAGAACGAGCATGCATCTTATCTTCAACCATGTGACCCAATTTCAACATATAAGTCACACCGACTGTAGCTTGCTGCTCAAAAGCTTCACCTGTTCCACCATCATACAAAGTAGTCTTACCGTAACGGGGCAGACCAGCTTTGTCAGTCCATTCATTCAAATCGTCTAGTGTGGCACCATCAAAAATAGGCGTAGCAAACTTCACACCCAATTTCTTTCCTGCACTACCCAGAACAGCCTCAAATATCTGACCGATGTTCATACGTGAAGGCACACCCAACGGATTCAATACAATATCAACAGGAGTTCCGTCAGCCAAGAACGGCATATCCTCCTGACGTACTACACGTGATACAATACCCTTGTTACCGTGACGACCTGCCATCTTATCACCTACACCAATCTTACGCTTCTTGGCGATGTACACTTTAGCCATCTGAATGATACCAGCAGGCAGTTCATCACCAATGGTAATGGCAAATTTCTTACGCTTCAATTCAGCATCCAGTTCTTTATACTTCTTGATGAAGTTCATTATCAACGCACGAATCAGTTCATTGGTATGTTCATCTTTAGTCCAGTTGCTCAACTGAATAGCAGTGAAATCCAAATCGCTGAAATCTGAAGCATAGAAACGGGCTCCCTTAGCTATGACGTCTGCACCCATGTAGTCCTTCACTCCTTCAGAAGTATAGTTTTCTGTGAGTTTCATCAATTTATTAATGAGGACTTTCTTCAAAGCGCCAACTTTAGATTCGAACTCATCATCGATTTTCGGCAACAGCGCTTTATCGGCCAACTTCGAACTGCGTGTCTTAATCACACGTGAGAAGAGACGTTTGCCGATTACCACACCCTTCAACGAAGGAGAAGCCTTCAAGGAAGCATCCTTCACATCGCCGGCCTTGTCGCCAAAGATGGCACGAAGCAATTTTTCTTCAGGAGAAGGATCTGATTCACCTTTCGGAGTAATCTTACCAATCAAGATATCACCCGGTTCGATGCGAGCACCCACGCGAACAATACCATTGTCATCCAAATCTTTGGTAGCTTCTTCACTTACGTTCGGAATATCGGAAGTTAATTCCTCCATACCGCGCTTCGTTTCGCGCACTTCCAAAGAATACTCTTCCACGTGAACAGAAGTCAGCAAGTCTTCACGTACCACACGTTCGTTCAATACGATAGCATCCTCATAGTTATATCCCTTCCAAGGCATATAAGCCACCAGCAAGTTCTTACCCAAAGCCAATTCACCGTCTTCAGTAGAGTAACCTTCAGTCAGAATCTGGCCTTTCACCACACGCTGTCCCTTCACACAGATAGGACGCAAGTCAATCGTCATATTCTGGTTGGTACGACGCCACTTCGGAATACGGTATTCCTTCAAAGCCGGTTCAAAGCTTACGAATTCTTCGTCTTCTGTACGGTCATACAAGATACGGATGGTAGTAGCATCTACAAATTCTACTACGCCCTCGCCTTCGGCTGCAATCTGAGTACGTGAATCTCTAGCCAACTGACGCTCGATACCTGTACCCACAATCGGAGCTTCGCTTCTCAACAAAGGAACTGCCTGGCGCATCATGTTAGATCCCATCAACGCACGGTTAGCATCGTCGTGTTCCAAGAACGGAATCAAAGAAGCTGCAATAGAAGCAATCTGCTGCGGAGCCACGTCCATCAACTCTACTTCATCCGGAGCAATCACCGGATAATCGGCATCCTGACGAGCCTTGACACGGTCACGAATAAACGAGCCGTCATCATTCAAGGGAGCATTACCCTGAGCAATCAGTTTACCTTCTTCTTCCTCTGCAGAAAGATAAACCAAGCCTTCATCAGAAAGGTCTACCTTACCATTCTCTACCTTACGGTACGGAGTTTCAATAAAGCCCAAGTCATTTATCTTGGCATACACACAAAGAGAAGAAATCAAACCGATGTTCGGACCTTCCGGTGTTTCAATCGGGCAAAGACGTCCATAATGCGTATAGTGTACGTCACGCACCTCAAAACCTGCACGTTCACGAGACAAACCTCCAGGACCCAGCGCAGACATACGGCGCTTGTGGGTAATCTCGGCCAGCGGATTGGTCTGGTCCATAAACTGAGACAGTGCATTGGTTCCGAAGAAAGAGTTGATTACTGAAGAAATAGTCTTGGCATTAATCAAATCAATCGGAGTAAACACTTCATTATCGCGTACATTCATCCGTTCACGGATGGTACGAGACATACGGGCCAAACCGATAGCGAACTGGTTAGACAACTGCTCACCCACTGTACGCACACGACGATTACTCAAGTGGTCGATATCATCTACATCAGCTTTCGAGTTAATCAGTTCAATGAGATATTTGATAATCTCAATAATATCTTCTTTCGTCAAGACACGCACACTCATGTCGGTCGTAAGGTTCAACTTCTTGTTGATACGATAACGACCTACATCGCCCAAGTCATATCTCTTTTCTGAGAAGAAAAGGTTGTTGATAACCTCGCGTGCACTGGCATCATCGGCAGGATCAGCATTACGCAACTGACGATAAATGTACAACACAGCTTCCTTTTCAGAGTTACTGGGGTCTTTTTGCAGCGTGTTATATATAATAGAGTAGTCAGACTGATTAGGTTCTTCCTTGTGAACCAAAATGTTCTGAACACCCGATTCAAGAATTACATCGATATGTTCCGGTTCGATTACAGTTTCACGATCAATAACCACCTCGTTACGTTCGATAGAAACTACTTCACCGGTATCCTCGTCTACAAAATCCTCAATCCAAGTTTTCAAGACACGTGCAGCCAATTTACGACCAACGATCTTCTTCAAATTAGTCTTGTTCACCTTGACATCCTCAGCCAGGTTGAAAATTTCAAGAATATCCTTGTCGTTTTCAAAGCCGATTGCTCTGAGCAAAGTAGTCACCGGCAATTTCTTCTTACGGTCGATATACGCATACATCACATTGTTGATGTCTGTAGCGAATTCAATCCATGATCCTTTAAACGGAATGATACGTGCTGAATAGAGCTTGGTTCCGTTGGCATGAACACTTTGACCGAAAAATACACCCGGAGAACGATGCAACTGAGAAACAACGACACGTTCAGCACCATTGATAACGAAGGTAGCCTTATCAGTCATATAAGGGATAGGGCCCAGGAACACATCCTGAATCACCGTATCAAAATCCTCATGATCGGGATCCGTACAATATAATTTCAACTTAGCCTTTAAAGGAACACTATAAGTGAGCCCTCGCTCTATACACTCATCGATGCTATAGCGCGGCGGATCAATGTAATAGTCCAAAAACTCAAGAACGAAATTATTTCTTGTATCAGCAATGGGGAAGTTTTCAGCAAATACTTTGTACAATCCTTCGTTTTTACGTTTCTCAGGGGGAGTATCCAGTTGTAAAAAGTCTTTGAATGACTTCAATTGTACTTCCAAAAAGTCCGGATATTCTAGCGGATTTTTAATAGAAGCAAAATTAACTCTTTGATTTACAGTAGTTGAAGACATCTGTTAATGGATTTGTAGAACTTAATTTTAAATATATACACAAAAAGGTTAAGAACCCTTTTCGCCAAGGGTTCCTAACCGAATTACCTGATTTACAGGCCAATGTTATTTAAGTTCAACTTCAGCTCCAGCTTCTTCCAATGTTTTCTTCAATGATTCTGCTTCGTCCTTAGCCAAACCTTCTTTTACTACGCTAGGAGCACCGTCAACCATGTCCTTAGCTTCCTTCAAACCAAGACCACAAGCTTCCTTAACGGCCTTAACTACTTGAAGTTTAGCTGCACCAGCGCTCTTCAATACTACGTCGAAAGAAGTCTTTTCTTCAGCGGCAGCAGCACCACCAGCTGCAGGACCAGCAGCAACAGCTACAGCTGCAGCAGCAGGTTCAATACCGTATTCTTCTTTAAGGATAGTTGCAAGTTCATTAACTTCTTTTACTGTCAAGTTAACTAATTGTTCTGCAAAAGCTTTCAAATCTGCCATTTTTGTATGATTTTAATTGTTTAAATACTAAATAAATTGTAATGTAAAAATCGACCTATCGTTCGATATGATCTTCTGTTTTGAAGCTTACGCTTCGGTACGTTCACCAAGAGTCTTAAGAACTCCGTGAATGGTGTTTCCACCTGATTGCAGAGCAGAAATAACGTTCTGTGCCGGAGATTGCAGCAATGCCACGATTTCAGCAATAACTTCATTCTTACTCTTGATAGCTACGAGAGCATCCAACTGGTCAGCACCAACATAGAAGCCTTCTTCTGCATATGCAGCTTTCAGACCAGGAATACCATCTTTCGCTTTATCCTTAATCAACTTAGCCGGAGCGTTAGCTACATTGCTAAACATTACGGCTGTAGTACCCTTAAGGCATCCGTAAAGCGGAGAATAATCTTCTTCAAGGCTTTCTAATGCTTTGTGGAGAAGCGTGTTCTTAACAACCATCAACTTGATGTCTGCCTTGAAACAAGCAGCTCTCAATGCGCTGGTAGCAGCAGCATTCATCGCAGTAGTATCTACCAAGTAGAAATGACCATATTCCTTTACTGTAGCAGCAATCTGCTCAATAATCGTACTTTTATCTTCCTTTCTCATTATTACTCCGTTTTATTAGATTTCTTCTACTGTCTTCGGGTCAATCTTGATGCCCGCACTCATCGTGCTAGAAAGATAAATACTCTTAATATATGTACCCTTGGCTGCAGTCGGTTTCAATTTATTCAAAGTAGAGATGAACTCCTTCGCATTTTCACGAATTTGGTCAGCGCTAAATGATACCTTACCGATAGAAGTATGAACGATACCGCTCTTATCAACTTTGAAGTCAATCTTACCTTGTTTTACTTCTTTTACAGCTTTAGCAACATCCATAGTAACAGTGCCACTCTTCGGGTTCGGCATCAATCCACGAGGACCGAGCACACGACCGAGTGCACCAATCTTACCCATGATAGACGGCATAGTGATAATCACATCAATATCTGTCCATCCACCTTTGATCTTTTCAATATATTCGTCAAGACCAACATAGTCAGCTCCAGCTTCTTTAGCAGCAGCTTCAGCATCCGGTGTACAAAGCACCAAAACACGAACAACTTTACCAGTACCGTGAGGAAGTGATACTACACCTCTCACCATCTGGTTAGCTTTACGCGGGTCAACACCCAAACGTACGTCGATATCCAGAGAAGCATCGAACTTAGTAAAAGTAATATCCTTTACCAACTGAGAAGCTTCTTTGAGAGAGTATGCTTTCCCTGCTTCAATTTTTTCTGCAGCCAACTTTTGATTTTTTGTCAGTTTACCCATTCTAATTGAAGTTTATTAATTATTAACCGGGAACTCCCCTTTTACAGCGATACCCATACTACGAGCTGTACCTGCAACCATCTTCATGGCAGCTTCTACAGTGAAACAGTTTAAGTCAACCATTTTGTCTTGAGCAATCGTACGAACCTGTTCCCAAGTAATCTCGGCAACTTTCTTACGGTTAGGCTCAGCAGAACCACTCTTTACCTTAGTCAACTCAAGTAATTGAATTGCAACGGGAGGAGTCTTGATTACAAAATCAAAAGACTTGTCTGCGTAGTAAGTGATAATCACAGGAAGAACTTTTCCTGCTTTGTCTTGGGTTCTGGCGTTGAATTGCTTGCAAAACTCCATGATGTTGATTCCCTTAGAACCCAAAGCAGGTCCAACGGGAGGTGATGGGTTTGCCGCGCCTCCTTTAATCTGTAATTTGATTAGTCCAGCAACTTCTTTAGCCATTTTTTAATTGATTTATATAGAACATTAATGAAAGAATATTACAGCGTAACACCTGTACTATTCTTTTTCAACTTGCATAAAGCCCAATTCGAGCGGAGTCTTCCGTCCGAATATCTTGACCATGACCTTCAGTTTCTTCTTTTCAGTATTCACCTCTTCAATGATACCACTGAAGCCAGTGAAAGGACCATAATTCACCTTGACTGTTTCGCCCACTACATAAGGAATATTCAGCTCTTCTGCTGTTTCCTGCAGTTCGTCTACAGTACCCAGGATTCGATTCACCTCTGATTGTCTCAAAGGAACCGGCTTATCTGATCCACCTAAGAATCCGATAACGTTAGGAGTATTTCTCAAGTGGTGAGAAACCTCACCTACCAAAGCAGCTTCCACCAAGACATATCCGGGAAGATAACTTCTCTCTTTGACAATCTTCTTGCCATTACGAACCGAATACACCTTTTCTGTAGGGATTAACACCTGAGAAACATAGTCACCAAGGTCGCTGTGTTTCATATCAGCCTCAAGGTATTCCTTCACCTTAGCTTCTTTTCCGCTAACGGCACGCAAAACGTACCATTTCTTTTCTATCTCAGCCATCTTTCACTCCTTACATTAATGTGGATAAACAAACTCCATTACGTTCTGGAAACAAAAGTCCATTAAAAATACTACCACTGCAATAAGTAGGGAAGCATATAAAACAACTACTGCACTGTTAGTAAGTTCAGAATACGTAGGCCACGACACTTTATGAACAAGTTCGTCGTAAGTTTCTTTAAAATAAGCTACAATTTTCTTCATTTCAGAAATATTAGCACGGGAGGAGAGGCTCGAACTCCCGACACCCGGTTTTGGAGACCGGTGCTCTACCAACTGAGCTACTCCCGTTTGAACAGAATCAGTTCCCAGTACAAGACCGGGAACTGATTATATCTAATTGGATATTAGTCAAGAATTTCAGTAATCTGACCAGAACCAACTGTACGACCACCTTCACGGATAGCGAAACGCAAACCTACGTTCAAAGCTACCGGATAGATCAGAGATACATTGATTTCTACGTTATCGCCAGGCATTACCATTTCAGTTCCTTCCGGAAGAGTGATTTCACCTGTACAGTCCATAGTACGCAGATAGAACTGAGGACGATATTTGTTGTGGAACGGAGTGTGACGACCACCTTCTTCTTTCTTCAATACGTAGATAGAAGCCTTGAATTGAGAGTGAGGCTTAATCTGACCCGGTTTGCAAAGAACCATACCACGTTTGATTTCGTTCTTGTCGATACCACGGAGCAACAGACCTACGTTATCACCAGCTTCACCTTCATCCAGCAATTTGCGGAACATTTCAACACCAGTTACAACTGACTTCTTGTCTTCACCCAAACCAAGGATTTCAACTTCGTCACCTACATGAATAACACCAGCTTCGATACGACCAGTAGCTACAGTACCACGACCAGTGATAGAGAATACGTCCTCAACAGGCATCAAGAACGGCTTATCGATATCACGCGGAGGCAGAGGAATCCAGTTGTCGCAAGCGTCCATCAATTCCATAATCTTTTCTTCCCACTTCTCAACACCATTCAATGCACCGAGAGCAGAACCTTGGATAAACGGAGTGTTGTCACCGTCGAATTCGTAAGCAGAAAGCAATTCACGCATTTCCATTTCAACGAGTTCCAACATTTCAGGATCGTCAACCATATCGCACTTGTTCATGAATACAACCAGTCTAGGAACGTTTACCTGACGAGCCAACAGGATGTGTTCGCGAGTCTGAGGCATCGGACCATCAGTTGCAGCAACTACGATGATAGCACCATCCATCTGAGCAGCACCAGTTACCATGTTCTTAACGTAGTCGGCGTGACCCGGGC
>Cinder_p2__coassemble_1547_pt1 | contig 25556 bp, 22 predicted proteins | sample Cinder_p2__metabat2_low_PE_021 | metagenome-assembled genome bin Cinder_p2
CGAACGCCATTCCTTCTGTATAAAGATACCAGCGATGTAGTTTTGATCCAAACCTACAAAAGCAATCACCTTCCCCTCCTGTGAATAGACATACACTTCCGATTGGGGCAAAACTTCACGCATCATATCCAGATGACCCTCCCAATAAGAAGCTGAAATAAACGGATGTGCCTGCAGATTTCCCTCCAGCCATATCTGCAAGACAGTTTCCATATCCAACCTTTCAAATCTCCTTATCATTGCTATATTATTATTATTTTCTGTGAACCAATATCAAGCTACTTATGCAAAATAAAATAATATTCACAACATAAACAATCCCTCTTTTGCATTTTACTTAAAATACAAAGCATACTGACCTTTTAATCTCCTTCTCTAAACACAATTTCATATAAAAAAACATGAAGATAAAGTAAAGCATACTTGTCTTTTTGGAAATTATTCATATCTTTGTGACAAGAAGGTAAGCCATAGTGGCAAACCATAAATAACTAAGAGTTATGAAAACGATTTTATTTCCTCACGCTTTAAGACCTCTTGGGTGGATTCTATTTATCCCTACTCTCGTTTTAGGGATTCTCGTGTTGGCAGGCATTGTATCCTTCTCCGGCGAGATGGAAACCATCTGCAACGATGCCGCCATTATCGGCATTACAATCGGCGCCTTGCTCATCACCTGCTCACGTGAAAGGATAGAAGATGAAATGACTCGTACCATCCGTCTAGCCTCTCTGCTCAATTCCATCTACATTTGGGTAATCCTGCTGATAGCCAGTACCCTTCTTATCAATGGTATTGATTACCTCAATTTCATGGCCATCAATTTAGTATTGCTACCCGTGATATTTGTCATTCTTTTCCGTTTGGAAATGAACCGTTATTTAAAAATGAGTGAAGATGAAGAATAGAATCAAGGTAGAAAGAGCCGAAAAAGACATCACCCAACAGCAATTGGCCGATGCGGTAAGTGTAAGCAGGCAAACGATTGTGGCTATTGAGAACAACCGCTTTCTGCCTTCCACTCCGCTGGCGCTGAAAATCAGCCGGTATTTTGAGAAACCCGTAGAGTCTATCTTCATTCTGGAGGAAGACGATTAATTCAACTAAAAATAACTTATCATGAAATCAAAAGTTCATTTCAGCAACTACTGTAAAGCAGTGACACTGACGGTCATCATCGCTTTAGGAATGGTTATTTACCAGTCACATCTTCCTACCGGCAGTAGCGTTTTTGCCATTGTCATTTTTTTCTTCGTGCTGCTCAGAGGCTTATTTTATTGCCCGCTAACCCTGGAAGCTACCGACAAAGAACTCATTATACATCGTGCTTTGTGGAAAAAAGTGTTGCCGTATGCAGATATAAAATCGGCAGAACCCTTTCTACCTTCATCCGGAGGATTAAGACTATGTGGAAGCGGAGGCTTTATGGGGTATTGGGGCTATTTTCATGACACCCTCATCGGATACTATTTCGGGTATTATGCCCATTATAAAGAATGCTTCCTCATCCGGATGAAAAACGGCAAGCAGTATGTATTGAGCTGCCGAGAACATAAAGAAATACTGCGGTTTCTGCAAGAGCAAATCGGATAAATGAAACATCAGAGAGGGGGGGCACCATAACACCCCCCTTATTTTATATCTTACAGCAATTTGCTGAGTTCCTCTGAAGTAAGTCCTGTCAGTTCCGCGATATCCGCATCCGAAAAACCTTTGGACTTCATTTTTTTAGCCGTAGCCAATGCGTTTTCTTTGCTTCCTTCTGCGCGACAAGTAACGGTACAAAATAAATGATTTTTCAACGATTATCCTAGCGAAAACCGTTTTTCTTCTTCAGGCAGAGCCTATGCTACAGCTGCTTTTTCCCTTGAAAGAATTCCTCGCGTTTCCGGTGTTTCTTCAAGTCTTCCAGCCATTTTTCGGCTGCATTATAATAAATCATATCGCCCAGTTGTACTTCTCCTTTTTGAGGGGTAGTCTGCGCCTTCGAAGTATTCCCTTCAGGCCGGGTCTTCAAGAACGCCTCCAAGTATCGCTGTGCCCGCCGAGGATTATTCAGATGTCGGTAACTGATAAAAGCCATATCATAAAGCAGTTTATGATTGCTGCAGTCGTAACGGGCATAACGGGTTTCGAGGGTTTCCAGTTGGTCGAGATACAGCCCGGCAGCCTGGTAGCAATCGGCCAGTCCGATATACAAGCGGTTCATGGCACTGTCGGGCGGAAGTGCGTACGAAACAGCTTCTTCCATATACTCCACTCCTTTTACCCTCATCCGGGTTTTGGAACAAGCCTTGCCTAGATAATACAACAAATTGACATCTTTGGGTGCCTGCTTCCGGGCCAGCAGAAAAGCATCACAGGCTTCATAAAACAAATCGGAAGCATAAAAACTGATGCCCAAATAATACGTGGTATAAAAGGTACTGTCGCCTTGCTGAAGCAAGGATTCATACCGCCGGATAGCCATTTCATAATCCTGATTCAGACAATAGGCCTGTGCGTTCTGCTGATTCACCAGCACATGGGTACTGTCTATGCGCCGGTAGGCTTCGGTCACTTCAATGGCACGGGGGTAATCTTCCTTTTCAATATAAATCATGCCTTGCTTGGCAGCAGCCAGATAATCGGAAGAGTCGCACCGCTGAATCCATTGGTAGCAAGACAAAGCCTCTTCCCAGCGTTTCAGGTTCTGGTAGCACTGCCCCAACTGATGAAAGGCCACCGTAGAACTATCGCACACGACCAGTTTCCGGCTTTCTTCCAACGCCTCTTCATGCCTTTTCAACGACTGCAGCAACTGAATGTACTGCATCCTGGCATATATATGAAGCGAATCCAACTGCAAGGCCTTTTCGTAGTAATCCACGGCCTGCTTGTTTCGGGATAAAGCCTTGCAGCAGGCAGCCGATTCTATAAAGGCGCGCGGAGCCAGCGAATCCTGTATGCAAAGCTGTTCATATACCTGCAACGCTTCCGGCCAGCGTTTCAATTCTTTCAGTGCCGTTCCCTTCAGATAAAGCAAGGAAACGGTAGGATCTTCTTGTGCGATAAGTTGCAACGCCTGGGGATAATCATAATCGGCCATCGCTTGCCGGATGGCTTCCGGCTGGGCCAGAAGATGACAGGCAGTCATCAGCCCGATACATAGAACTAGTACATTTTTCATCATCATTGGCATAAAGAATGGGGTTAATGGATTGATTTTCAAATATAGTAAAAAAACAAGGAAAACCAAAAACCGGAAAAGATTTCAGGGCACCCTGTCCGTATCAGAATCGCTTCTGAGCCCTAACAGCTCCGTAACACCCCCACGCATAAGTACCTCTGCACGGAGATGCTACGGGGTTGTTACGGTGCTGTCAGGGCGGAGAGGCAGCCCGGAACCCTTACTTGAAGCGCGAGGTATCTACCGCCGCCCGCCGCTTTTCCTGATAGCCCCCGAAGCGGTAGGTAAACGATACGCCTACTTCGCGGAAGCAGGAATAGCGGTTGGTGACGTGCTGCGTACGGTAGCGGATGCGGGGGGCTATCTTCTGCGTCTCGAACAGGTCGTTGCCATACAGCCTCAGCACGGCACGCTTGCGGGCAAAGGTATAGCGGAGAGAAAGGTCCAGATGTCCCATGGCCGGTATGGTGTAGGTGCCTTGATTGGCTTTGCTCTGGAATTGGCCGGAAACGGTGAGTTTTACATCGGGACGGGTAGAAAGGGTAAACGTGTTGTGCATACTGCCCACCACAAACCACCGGCGGCGGTCGAAGGGAATGTCCCAGAAATCGCTGTCCTTCTCGCGCATCCAGGCTCCGGTCAGCGAAAAGCGGGCCTGCAACCAGTTTTTCACCCGGAAGGGCAGGGAAACCTGCAAACCGGCCTGCTGCTGAAAGTCGAAGTTGAAGTGCCGGTAGATTTCAACCAGGCGTTCGGGCGACTGATAGAGCGTCTGCTGAATGTAATCCTCGTTATGATTATACCAGGCTGTAAACACATACTTGTTTTGCAGGATGTACGACAGGGCCAACTGATAATTCTTCTCCGGCTTCAGCACAGGATTTCCCCAGATTTCAGAATAGCCGCCTCCGGAGTAGGACACCGCATCCTGCACCGCCCAATAGTCGGGATAACTTTTATCGCTGTTGGCCGATAATTGCAGCATATGCCCGTCGGCTGGCAGATAAGTCAGATTCAAGGCAGGGAACCAATCCCACTGGTTCCACACCGGGGTGTGATAATATTCGGCAGCCAAAGAGGCATCCAGCGTCAGCTTCTGCCCCCAGCTCTTCGTGAATCCGGCATAGAGGTTGACCGTCTGCTCCTGCTTGCGCGATTGCATATCCTCTGGCAACGTCTGTCCGTTTCGGGTGGATGCAACAGACTGTGCAGCCTTCCACGGCAGGTAAGTCTGGTAACTGTGGTCGATGCCGGTGGTATAGACGGCACCGTAATTCAAGCCCCATCCGTCGGCCCAACCATGCTCTTGCGACAAGAACAGTTTCCAGCGGTTGATACGCTGCCGGTCGGATGTTTCGAAGCGGAGCGTGGCATCTTCCAGGATGCTCTCCAGCCGCTGGTGCGAGGGAGTGGTGAAATAGGTAAACTCGGCTCCGGCCTTGGTGCCCGTAGGCAACTGATAATCCAGGCGGAAGTTGTGCAACTGCCCGGTTCCCCGGCTGTACAAATCAGAAACTTGCGTACCGCCGGTAGTCTGGTACAGATGTCGGTTAGTGAATTGTCCGTTGTAGACCATGCTCAGCCGATGATGTTCCGAGAAAGCATAATCGGCCCCCAGCCGAAGGGTATGGTCATTGTCCCGGCTGGCACTTCGTTCCAGTGTACGGATATCGTGTACCGTGCCATCGTTGATGGTATGCAGGGCTTCCTTATCTGTTACTCGCCATCCGTTGGCATGGCCATAACTATACAGTAAATCCACCGAAAAGTTATCCTTTGCATAGAGTAAAGACAAGCGTTCGTTAGTAGAACCGTTATGTTGCTGGGCATAGGAAGCATACACTTCTCCTTGCAAAGTGGTTTTTGGGGCAGTTGTACGCTTCAAGGTCAGATTAATCAGCGCACCCCGCACCTGATAGCGCGCCGGAGCCTGATACATCACCTCAGCATTGGCCAGTCGGTCGGCAGGCAGACTGCGCAGCATAGCCATCACTTGCTCATGGCTGAGGGTTGTCACCTTGCCGTCGATTACCACCGTGGCGCTTTGCATCCCCAAGGTAAAGCCGCCGTTCAGTTCGCTCACCCCCGGCAACTGCTTTACTGCCTCGTAAGCATTGTCGGCAGGCGACTGGCTGAGCAACTGCGGCAAGTTGTACACCAGCTTGCCCGGTTCGGCTTTCACCACCGGACGCTCGCCCGTAATCATCACTTCGGGAATGGTTTGAAAGAGGCTGTCCAGCCGGGCATCCTTAGTAATCAGGCTATCGGCACTCAACGTACGTTCCGCCTCGCCTGCCGTGTGCTGCAACGGTTGTTGCCCCCACAGCCCCGTGCAGGAAAGGCAGAGCCAGAAAGAGAGAATTTTACTTCGTTTCATAAGGTATTTGTTTTTAGATTCATTCATCATCCTTCATTAGTTTTTCTGCTGCAAAGTAAACCACTAATTCCCGAAGAGCAGGTGTTCCGATGCTTATGCAGTCTTATCTCCAAAGACCGGAAGTGTTATTTAATCTTATCAACCCTACAGATTTCTCTTCATCAGCCATTCCCCATCTGCATGAAGATGCTATCTTTGCCCTCTCGTTAACAAGCAAATGACTGTATGAAACTGCCTTTGAAACACATCGCCCTGCTGGTGATTCTCTCTCTGACCGGTATCTTCGGCTATCAGGCATACTGGCTCGGCGGACTGTACCGCACCTTAAGCCAAAACCTTGAGCAGCAGATTACGGAAGGTATGCGCATGGCCGACTATAATGAAATGATACTCCGGCTGGAACGGCTGAGTGCCGACAGCATAGAGCATGGCACCATCAGTGTGGATGCCGGACTGAACAACGATACCCCCTACCTGCAAAGCCGGGTAACACGAACCGAACAGTCGGACAATCCGGAGCATACTTCTTCGGATACCACGGTGACGCTCGCAGCAGAGAGCTTGGTGCCCCAAGAAGAATCCCGTTCATCGAAAGCCTTGCTGAACATGAACGAAGGAATGAGTGTGGTGTTTCAAAAGCAAGACAATATGCAGCGACTGGCCCATTATTTCCAGAAGGGAATACACGCCGGTATCGACGAACTGCTTCCCCCTTTATTGGCCGACTATGACAGCCTGCTGTGGGAACAACTGAAACCGCTGAACCTGCAGGTGCCCTACCAACTGCTGCAACTGCACTCCGGAGCCTATTACGACGGCAGCCGCGCCTATACCGATACCATAGCCGTATGCGGAACTCCCGGCTACCGCCCGTCTGCAGATGCCCGGCACTTCACCTGCTACCTGGATGTGCATAATCATCGTGCCTATGAACTGACATTGGAACCCATAGGAGGCATCGTGCTACAGCAGATGAAGGGTATTCTGGCCACCTCGCTCATCATCCTGCTGATTCTGGGCGGGGCTTTCGGCTACCTTATCCGTACCCTGCTGCAACAGAAGACCCTGGAGGAAATGAAAAGCGACTTTACCAACAACATCACCCACGAGCTGAAAACCCCCATTGCCGTGGCGTATGCTGCCAACGATGCCTTGCTGCATTTCGGACAGGCAGAAGACAAAGAGAAACGAAATAAGTATCTTACCATTTGCCAGGAACAGTTACAGCAACTCAGCGGACTGGTGGAGCAGATTTTATCCATGAGCATGGAACGGCGGAAAACCTTCAGCCTGCATCCCGAAGAGCTGAGGCTGAACGAGGTAATCCAGCCGCTGCTGGAGCAGCACCGCCTGAAAGCCGGCAAGCCGGTGCATTTTCAGCTCACCCTAGAACCGCCGGAACTGACCGTGCGGGCCGACCGCACCCATTTCAGCAACATCCTCAGTAACCTGCTGGACAATGCCATCAAATATTCTCTGCAAGAAGCGGATATTACGATACGAGGCAACCAACAGGGCGACCGGGTGATGATCAGCATTACCGACCACGGCATCGGCATAGCGCACGAACGCATCAAGCATCTGTTTGACAAGTTCTACCGGGTGCCCACCGGCAACCTGCATCCGGTGAAAGGATATGGCCTGGGGCTCTTCTACGTAAAGACTCTGGTGGAAAAGCACGGCGGGCACATTAGCGTGACCAGCGAACCGGGTAAAGGCAGTACCTTTACCCTCTATCTGTAGACCGACGACGATGGGACGTACTAAGAATAAAATCAATAAAGGACAAAAGAGCATGGAAAAGATAAATGTATTATTAGTGGAAGACGAACAGACGCTGGCCATGATTATCAAGGACACGCTGGAAGGACAGGACTTCATCATCCACACGGCAGGCGACGGTGAAGAAGGGCTGCGCCTGTTCTTTGAACTGCATCCGGACGTACTGGTGGCTGACGTGATGATGCCCCGCATGGACGGGTTCGAAATGGTGCGCCGCATCCGGCAGACCGATAAACAGACCCCTGTACTCTTTCTGACCGCCCGCTCGGCAGTCAACGATGTGGTAGACGGCTTCAAGCTGGGAGCCAACGACTACCTGCGAAAACCTTTCGGCATGCAGGAACTCATCGTCCGCATCCAGGCCTTGGCCGGCAAAGCCTTCTGCTGCGAGGAGACCGCCGCACCGGAGCCTGCAACCTACGACATCGGCAGCTATTGCTTCAACCCCACTACGCAGACACTCTGCCACCCGCAGCAAGCACTGGAACTCTCGCACCGCGAATCAGAGATCTTGCGCCGCCTCTGCCAGCATCGTAACGCCGTGGTCCACACACAAGACCTCTTACTGGAATTATGGGGAGACGACAGCTATTTCAATACCCGCAGCCTGCACGTATTCATTACCAAGCTACGCCACAAACTGAGCCGTGACGAACAGATCCGCATCATCAATGTGCGAGGCGTCGGCTATAAACTCATCGTATAATCAAGCCATATGAAATCCAGAATAGCAGAAGAGAAGAAAACCGTAGAACAGATGATTAAACTGTACTGCCGCCATAAAGAAGGCCATGCAGTGCTGTGTGATGCATGCATGGCTTTGTTACAGTATGCCCATACCCGTCTGTCGCGTTGCCCGTTTGGTGGCCAGAAACCTACTTGCCGAAAGTGTAAGGTGCATTGTTATAAACCGGAAATGAGACAACGTATGCAGGAAGTGATGCGCTATGCAGGCCCCCGTATGCTGTGGCATCATCCTGTGGCCGCCATTCGCCATCTGTGGCGCGAGTTGGGGTAAAAGGAACCCCAAAGCACAGTTAACTATGATAAGGAAGGAGGAGCATGATTATTTAATCACTTATCGTTAAGGACTGGAAAAAATGTTTTTTTTGAGAAGCCATGAATGGTGCTATGTTCACGCAATATTCAGTTAGTATCTACAAATTTTTCATGTTAAGCAGGTCAATTTATAGAAAGCAGATGTGTTTATGAGCGCAATCTTTCTAGTGATAGTCAGTTGAATTAGTAATAGCCAGAATATTCATCGAGTATAATAGATAAGCTGAGCAAACTATGATATTCTTCGTTTATAATCGAAGAAATTACTATATTTGCAGATATCTTCAAATATAAACTATATGTATATAATTGTTAGACAAAATTATTTGAACAAAATAGAAAAATATCTTGGTAAAGATATGATTATCGTTCTGACCGGGCAGAGACGTGTGGGTAAAAGTTATACGTTGAAGATGATTCGTGATATAAAAGCGAGTGATGAGAACAACAATATCATCTATATAGATAAAGAAAAGAAGGGCTTTGATCACATCAAGAACTATCAGGATTTAAACACTTACATTGATGCCCATTACCAAACGGGGAAAATGAATTATATTCTCATTGACGAAGTACAAGAAATTGAAGACTTTGAACGGAGCATAAGAAGTTATAGAACAGAGCCGGATGCAGAAGTGATTGTTACCGGAAGCAATGCCAAAATGTTGAGTAAGGAACTCAGTACGATTATTGGCGGAAGATATAAAGAGATTCATATACAGTCTTTGAGTTATAAAGAATTTCTACAATTTCATCATTTTCAAGACGGAGACGATGCCCTGACCAAGTATATCCAGTTTGGTGGCCTTCCAGGATTGGTCAAGATGGGATTGGATGAGGATGATGCGATGGAGTATCAAAAAGATGTGTTGAACACTGTTCTGTTAAAGGATGTAATCTCAAGAAACAATATCCGTAATGTGCCGTTCATGGAAAAGCTGACAAGTTTTATAGCAGATAACATAGGTAAGATAATCTCAGCTTCAAGCATATCCAGGTTTATGAAATCTCAAGGAACATCTGTTTCTCCTGACACCGTCATTGACTATACACAGTATCTGGAAGATGCATACATCATTCACAAGGTTAACAGATATGACATTCACGGGAAACGCCTTTTAGAAAGTAACGACAAATTTTACTTTGAGGATCATGGACTTAGAAATGCGCAGGCAGAAGGCACACGTGAAGGAGACATTGAAAAGATTATTGAAAATATCATCTATCAGCATCTGATTGGTTTGGGCTACAAGGTCAACGTAGGACAACTACAAGCAGGTGAAATTGATTTTGTTTGCACCAAGAAAGCGGGTTCCAAACGAATCTATATCCAGGCTTCTTATATCATTGCCAATGACGAAACGAGAGAACGGGAATTTGGAAATCTTCGTAATATAAAAGACAATTATCCCAAATATGTGATTTCAATGACTCCAGGTGTCACACGCAATGATGATAATGGAATCACACATCTGCATCTGAGAAATTTCTTGATGTCTGATAATCTAGACTGATCGAATATCGAAAGTGTAAGGTGCATTGTAATAAACCGGAAATGAGACAACGTATGCAGGAAGTGATGCGCTATGCAGGGCCCCGTATGTTGTGGCATCATCCTGTGACCGCCATTGGCCATCTGTGGCGCGAGTTGGAGTAAGATCATCCTTGGCGGATTCTTATTCGAATGCCAAGGATGACAAACTTATTCATTTCTTCAATAATACCGAAACAGACTCATAATGCTGTGCTGCATCAATGATTTCACATAACTGCGGCCACCGTTCCTTAGGCTCTATCTTGTGGGCATATTCCTTGACCGCTTCCAAATGCAGAACACCGTCTTGATACGTGGCTTGCGCCATGAAACAACCACATTCATTTTCCATACGAGTATTCAGTTTTTTAAGCGCATCGGCAGGTATCCTATAGCCGGCAGGCAATTTAACAGCTATCTTCCATTCATAAGTCCTAGGTGAAAGAGCGTGTACATCGACTGTGCGATTCCGGTCATTCTTTTCAAGTTGCAGTTGGTTACCCAACAACTTTCCTACAGAAAGAATATAATTTGACCCAGCTTTTTTTACCAGATTATTCAGCGTATACGTGGTTTCATAGCAAAATACAGCACTATCAGCCCGATTTCCAATATTATGGAGTCGATAACCCAGCATTTCTTTAGCATCTGCACCATGATACGCCTTGATTTCAGCCAGATAGTTTTCTTTCTCCGTTTCCTTTTCTTTCCGCAATGCTTCCTGCAGATCATCGGCATATTTCTTTTTTACCTCCTCTTCCCTAGTCTTCTCCACATCCAATTGTTGACGCAAAGAACGGTCGAGCGTCTGGTAAGGAACCAAAGCATTCTGCCTGTTTTCCTTCAATGTGCCTGTGTATTGTTCGTTGCGACAAATCTGCAATGCAGTACCTTGGATTTCCGCTTGAATAATAGTAGTGTTTATATTGTCGGCAGCACTACCGGCAGGCAGGGTAATGACCGTTCTTTCCTTAGGACGTTTCTTCTTAGGCAAGTCAAAATCTATCTCCAAAATAGCCTGTTGTCCCTGAAACCTGGCAGGAATCTCTCCGGGTACGTTGTAAAAAGAAGGAGCGAAGTAATATTTACGGACGCTTGGTACATAAATGAACCAGTCGGTGTTTCGATAGCTGATAAGCTGACTGATAGGTTCTTGGTGATGAGAAGTGGTGATACCTAAGCGATAGGGAATCTTTGCACAGAAAAACGTGAATTCCAACAACTGCACAAAAGCGTTCGGATTATACTTCCAACTGTTATCGCTCAGATACCTAAACACCAGATAATTATAAAGACAGGTTGCGGTGGCCAAGGTATCGTTCTTCATCTCTTTCAATAATCCGGTAGCTTTCTTGGTGGTTTTCCGGTCGCCCACGGTTTGGTAAGCATAACTGAAGCTAAAATCATCATCCTGAATTATTTTTGCATCCGGATTGGCTTGTACACCTGTCTTGCGGGCACTGGGTGGAATGTAGCTATATTTCATTTTGGGATTGGTGACACACATCACGATGCAGGGAGTCTGCCGCATAGGACTATACCACAACGTCGGTTCAGCCGGTGCTGCTTCCTTGGCCTCAGCCTGCAACACCAGATTTTTCTCCTCATTGATGCTCTGCTTAAAATCGGGAGCACCATTCAGACAACGGTATTGCGTAGTCAACTTAGGATCTATTTCGCAATAAATAGAATAAGACAACATGGGATAATTTTCTTGAAAGCTGAAATAATACAAATCCAGATTGTGATTTTCCAGATTGACATATTCATAGTAGAACACATCGATAGCATCACCAGGCTGCAGACCCGGAACAGCCAACTTCTGCCGTTCTTCCCGACCTTTTTTGCCTTCGGTGAGCGTCATGTAGTCATCGGTTTCTACCTCTTGTATAGTACCGTCTGGCTTAATGACCCTCACACCTAGCACATATTTTTTAGTTTCATCATATCTCCACGCTTTCTTACTGACATCTGTTTTGAAGTCAAATTCCGAGAACTCTTTTACAGCGGCTTTATCATTCAGCAGAATTAGTCTGCGGTATAGATTCCGGCAACTGACATCGCGATTGGTAGATCCAGTACCAGCCAAAAAAGAGCCCAATGCAAAGCGGGTTCTCTTATCTATTTCCAATCGGCTATGAGCAGCCAAAATAACAGCCGATTCTTCTTGATATACCGTTGGAACTTGCCGTTGCTGAAATGCAGGCAACTGCAATGCCCATACCTCTTTTCTGATTTCTTCAGCAAAAGCTTTATATTTTTCTCTATCATCAGCCCGAACCACAGAGGCGATGAGCAACAGGAAAAAGATTCCCATCCATACTTGTTTGGCAGATTGCTTCATAGACTTATATTATTTGAAGGTTGATACTGTATACAGTTTATTTGCTTAGAATCACTTGCTCGCTACAGGCTTCTGTCCACTGCTGCAATGCCTGATTCCAAGCAGACAATTCACTGTGCTGAATCATTTTTCTATTTATTTCCATAACCTTGCGAAAGAGAATCCGTCGGTTTTTCAATTGAAAAGAGCAAGACAGCATTCCCTGTGGAAGATGCAAAATGATACCTTGAGGCAGGTACGTACAGTTATAACCGGCAGGAAGAGTGATAAGCGTTTCCCTGATAATATGACAGCGCAACGGAAGCTGATAATCATGTATGCGCTTCAAAGTATCTACAGTGATGGCAAAAGGATCGTTATGAAGATCGGCTTCCAAATAGATTTCCTTATCGGCCATTTGTGCAGCATGATGCAAGCGATAATGCCCACTGAGACAAGTCCATTGAGCAATCGGCTCATTGCCCTGCCAAGACACCTCTTCGGCTTGTTGAAAGTGTTCCGTAGGACAGAATACCCTCTGTAATATTTCTTCCCGTTGGTCGGCAGAGCTATTTTGGAATTGATACATAAACAGTTCTTTTAACTGACCACTCCAATGCCGTTCGGCTGTACCTTGCAAAAAGGCTTCTCCACCTTGAATAGCCAAGGTAAAATTACAATGAATACTATCAGTGGAAGTAGCCGGCGGCAAAATCGGTAAAGACTGAACCAGACAATGCGCCCCATCTTCTATCAAAGCTTCTCGGCCTTGTATGCTTTCCGGTATGAATTCAATGGGAATATAATTATGCGTGGCATCCAGATAATATGTCTTCCCTTCATGGAATACCGTACATATCATGTGGTTGGTGGCCGCCAATATGGGATATTCCGTGATGCGAAAAGGAATGTCATCAGTACCTATATCGGTGAGACGGGCATCAAAACCTTGCGCTTTGAGCAAGGTACACAATAAAAGTGACATCCCCTTACAATCACCGTAACGCTTTCTGAGCACTTCTGCGGGCGTATCGGGTCTGAATCCGGAGATGCCAGCTTCAAAAGCTACGTAACGTATATTTTGCTGCACCCAAGCATAGGTTCGTCTAATCTGTTCCATAGGTTGGTTGCTGCCAAGCGTTATCTCCTGTATCAGTGCGGGCAGCTCCGGGATATGGCAATCTACCTGTGCCAATTGATTAGACCATTGATACAGGGCTTCATGATTGGTAAAAGAACCGGTTATCAGCAGATGGGGATAAACCTGCGCAACCGGCGGCATACCCTCTTCCTGCTTCATGCCAGGTAAATGAACTATGGTATAAGTAATCTGTGTATTCCCCTGACTGTCTTTGGCTGTGTTAACACGGATATTGGCAGGAAAATTCATTTCCTGAAACCGATAATGCGACAAAGAAGCCGGTATAGTAAAAGTGACCTTTTTCTCTTTTATGAAAAAATCTTCGGATAAATAGATTTTAGTAAAATAGCGCAAATCATGAAAGGTACGCTTAAAGGTGGTCTGACAAGACTTTCCTTTACGGTCTAACGTGATTTGAAAAAAGCACACTTTGGTATCATCGAAAAATATATTTTCCGGTGTGGCACTTTTATGCTGAGCTTTCGAACTATTCCCCCCTTTTACGCTGGCACCATCCAGACTGATGTATTCACCGTAAAAAGCAGCTGATTGAAATGTTGTTCCCATGCGGGAAGCCAGGTATGTGGTTTCTTTTTTATTACGAACTTGGGGAATTCCATCTTCTTCAAAAAATACGTAGCTGTCTTCGCATCGTTCGATGAGTATGTTATCGTCAGGTGTTTGTCCATAAAAAGGAAAACTAAAAACGATACCTACTAACAGAAAAACTAATTCTCTCAGTTTCATAGCAATAGAATTTTTAGAGGTATACGCAAAACTATGAAATAATAGGGAAAATACAAACTTTTTTCCGGACAATATCAAAGAATAAAGACAGATTCTTCAACCTATGTTGAGAAATCAACCGGCTGAACAAGAAAGTCACCTGCCCAGCGTAATGCTTTTACGGATGCGGCTCATGTGCGTAGGGGTAATCATCAGATAGGAAGCTATTTCTTTCAATGGCAACAATTGAAGAATTTCCGGACAGCGTTTCAATAATTGCAAATAGCGTTCTTCGGGTGTGAAGCGATATAAATCCAGATAACGGGTATACGACTGCATAAAAAGTTGTTCGGCTGCCATACGGGCTATCTGCATACCAACTGCACCCTCTTCCAACTTCTGCTTCAAGAGTTCGGCAGAACAGATATAAAGTTCACAAGAAGTAACCGTCTGCATATTCAACGTGGCTGGAATCCCATAAAGACAAACCGGATAATCACCAAAGAATTCATGCTCGAAAGAGAATCCCACATTATAATATTTCTGTTCCGACTGATTGAAACAACTGTATTTTAAAATACCTTGCTTCACAAATCCCCAGTAAGGCCATACCTCCCCCTCCCGGAATAAATAACTATGGCGTGTAAGATGATGAAGTGTGCCAGACTGAATACATAACTGCTTGAAGAATGCAGTATTGATGTGCGACATATAAGAGTTAAATCGGGTCATAAGTCTTTGTATTATAATTAACCGGTTCTATAGAGTAACACAAAGATAATTGTTTTGCGGATGATTTGATTATTTCAGCCAAATCATTATTTTTACAGATATCACCTTTTAAACGATAATATCGCTTGGCATAACCGAATCTGATGAAACCAATCCAGCCATCCGTCTTCCCAGTTTGCGGTTTATTGTCCGCAGGCTGCGAAGACGGATGGCTGGATTAAACCGCTACTCATCGTGCAATGCTACGGCGGGCTGAATGCTCATAGCCTTACGCGCCGGAAGGCTGATGCCGACTGCTATCATACTGCCTATCAAGGCAAAGCAACCCAAAGCACAGCACAACAGACGGTCCCACTCCAGCGTGGTGCCGTTATGCCAACTATTCAACTCGAAATAGGCCAACATCACCTCTATAAGAAGGGCCAGCGGCGTAACTACCAGCAGCAACAGGAAACCTTCGCTGAGCAAACGGCGGAAAATGCCGGCATCGGTAGAACCCAAGGCCTTGTGAAGGGCTATCTCTTTACGTCGCTGCTGCGTGCGGAACCAGAAGGTGCCGAGCAGCCCCAGGAAGATATTCAGCATCAGAAAACCCATACCAAATAGGTAATTACGCATTTCATTGCTGTAAATCTGCTGGAAAGTGCGGCGCTGGTCTTGAAAGCTGCGCACATCACTGATATACAGATTGCCCACCCGATACAGCTTTTCACTGTCGGCTTTCAGGTTCTCAATAAAGTTACGGTCTTGTCCTTCCTTTACCCGGATGCAGAGTTCGTTATCATCATTGATCCAACCCTCGGACAGCAGATTCATATTGTACACCATGCTGTAACTGGCATAGCCCTGCTCATAATCATGATAGCGCACATTCTGCAGGGCAGCTCCCAAACGGAAATGATGTGTGGTATCGCCAAACAAGTGAAATCCGTCTTTCCCTACTAAGGAAGTCAGTTTTACCCCGTATCGCTGTTCATAGAGATTGTCGGAAGCCAGAAATTCTCCTTTTTCCAGCATCGCCGCCAGCTGCTCAGGGGTTTCACCCCGGGTACCCTGGTAACGGAATACCCGTACAAAATCGGGCGTAACACAGCGACGAATCACATACCGGGGACTCTGCAACGTATCATATACTACACTGGCTCCTGAATTACTGCCATTATAAGGATAGGAGTTCTGTGAAAGGCTCACCGCTTCTACTTCGGGACGATGCCGCAGACGCTCGGCCAATTCACGTACCTCATCGCACAGTTTATGGGTTTCATTATAAGGCTGATAGTCGGCACTCTTGGATGTCAGCACTTCCATCTGCACCAGGTAGCAGTGCTCCGTGTTGAATCCACGAGGCTCCAGGTAGGTAGCGATGCGGCTATACAGCAGGTCGATGATGTACCACATCACCACACTCACCACTAATAGTTCCAAGGCCAGCCAGAGGTTGCTGCGCCATTCATTCTTCATCTGTTTCAACAGTTTCTTTTCCATATTCGTTCTCCTCCCTTTTTAATGCAATTTTCCTCCAATCGAATCTACAATCTTCATCCGCGAAGCCCGCCACGCCGGAATACCGGTACTCAGCAGATTCAGCACAAAACAGAAGGCCAAGGCCATAAGGAAGGTAGAAGGCTGAATCAGGATGGAGGCATCCACGGTGGGCGGTGCCAGCGTATAGCTGAACTCCTGGGCAAAAAGAAACTCACTGCCCACATAGGCAAAAAGAATACTCAGCAAAAGACCGAACAGCCCTGCCAATAAGGTAACTATCAGATTCTCGCCCAAAAGCTGTCCCATCAGTTCGGCACGCGTAGCACCAAAAGCTCGCCGCACCCCTATCTCGCTGACCCGCTGGCGAAGACGGCTCTGCGTCATGCTGCTCAGATTGATGGCCGGTACAATGAGCAGAATGAGGTAAATCATCCACCGCTGCCGGCGGTCGGCCTCTACATCAGGCTCATAATTGGCTCCGAAAGCCAGCACATCTTTCTCCTGCGTATAAGGGCGGTTGCGGTTGATGTAAGCATAGCCTGTTTCTTCCAGGCTTTTATTTTTGGCTTCCAACCGTCGGAGGGCTTCCTCGCGGACAGCGGGAAAATCAGCGGGGTCCTTGGCCAGGATGGTGCAAGACATCATTCCCATCAAGTCATCGTTCCAGGTATTGTGCACCTGATTGGTGGAAGTATAGGGAATCCACACCTGTGCATAAGCGATACTGGCCAGCGTACTGACATCCTTCACCACCCCGGCTACACGGTAAGGCACATAAGCCAAGAGAAATTCTTTTCCCACTACATCCGTAGTACTAAACAGACGTCGGGCCACGCTTTCCGTAAGCACCGCCATGGGCTGACCGGCCGTAAACGCAGCCTCATCGTAGGGTTTCCCTTGCTGAAAAGCAAAGTCGAACACCCGCCAAAAGTCGGCATCGGTTTCCAATATATCCACTGCAAACGAGGGTTCTCCCGGCAGGCTGACCGGCGTGGTGGTGGGAATACAGGTATAGATAGTCACTGCCTCGGGTGTCTTCATCGGCTTATAGATATCTTGTAGCGCATGCGCACTCCACGGACCGTTACTACTGTTTTCGGCCCCCCAATCTTTATGCGTAATGCTGGACATCTTCACGTGCAGAAAGCGGTCGCGATTGCTCTCTGGTGCAAAAGGGGCTGTCTTGACCTGCTGCATCATCACCACCAGCATAATGAGGAAGATGGCCAGGGCCGTACCTGCCACACTCACCGCACTGATGATAGGCTGCTGTCTGAGCTGTGCCCAAGCTTGTTTGAATAGCTGTTTCATACTGTCTTGTATATTTACATCGTTGTTGTATTTGTTTTATTCAGCGTCTCACCTATCAGATGACCGTCGAAGAAAGAAAGTGTGCGATACGTCTGCTTGGCCTGGTCGGCATTGTGTGTCACCATCACGATGGTACGCTGGTCTTCCTGATTCAACTGATGCAACAAATCCATCACTTCGGCTCCCATCTTGGAATCCAGGTTACCGGTAGGCTCATCGGCTAGGATAATGGCCGGATTACCGATGATGGCACGGGCAATGGCTACACGCTGACACTGACCGCCGGAGAGCTGGGTGGGCATGTGACGCATGCGATGCGACATACCTACTTTACGAAGTACTTCTTCCGCCCGCTCGCGGCGTTCTTTGGCCGACACATTCCGATAGAGCAAGGGCAATTCCACATTGTCGAGCACATTGAGCGAATTGATAAGGTGGAACGACTGGAACACAAAGCCTAAATTCCGGTTGCGGAAAGCTGCCAGTTCCTTGTCTTTCAAACCTTCCACCCGGGTACCCGCCAGTTCAATGGTGCCACTGGTGGGCGTATCCAGTAATCCCATGATATTCAATAACGTCGATTTACCGCAGCCCGAAGGCCCCATGATGCTGAGGAATTCCCCTTGAGGTACTTCAATGTTTACATTCTCCAAAGCCACCGTTTCTATTTCATCAGTGCGAAAAATCTTGCTGATATTCATTAACTTGATCATAATCTTCTATTTTTAAAGGGTTAATATTTTCAATCATTTATTCATCACGCAAAGCCTCGGTGGGCGGCACCCGGCTGATGCTTCGCGCAGGCAGGTAGATGCCCAGCAGCACCACCGCCCAGAGGATGAGCAGGATGACAACAGACACCACTCCGAAATGCCAGGCGAAATCATTCATCCAATAGGTAGAGGCTGTATCCAGATAGCTCTCGCTGGTACCGTTGCTGAATCCTTCATTCCAGGCATAGCTCAGATAGAGCAGGGAACCGACCGTCGAGGCACAGAAGGTCAGCAGCATTCCCTCGCCCATAAGCTGGCAGACAATACGTCGGGGTGTAGCGCCAAAAGACAGCATGATGCCCACTTCCTCGCGGCGCGTGCGGGTCTGCAGCCAAAAGGTACCCAATACCCCAAGACACAGGTTGATAAGGAAAAAGAAGGCCAGCGACAGGTTGCGGTAATAGATGGGATCGGAAATAGCTCGTTCACCCGCGGCAATCAACTCCTCGTACGACTGCACCCCGCGGGCATAGAGATTGCCGGCTTTCAGCCGACTCACCATCCATGGCCGGAAGTCGTGCAGAAAATGTTCCATGCTGACACCCTCTTTCAATCGGATGAGGATACGGGCATCGGTAGGAATATCGCTCACATCAATCGATAAAATCGGTTCGAACATCATCGGCACAGGGCGGGCATAGCTACGCTGCTTGAAATTGCCCACCGTGCCCACCACAGACAGATAGTTAGTATCTACATACACTTGTCCGGCTGCATCCTTCCGTTTGTGCTGTTCATAAAAACGCCTGCCTTGTCCATGCTTCGTATCGAAACAAAGAAGAGCTGTTTCTTCACTGATGACCAAGTCATCGGGACCGTAGGGATAATCCGACAGTTCGGCAAGAGTCCTTCCCGGTCCCGGCTGAAAACCGTAGGTCTCGAAAAAGCCCGTATGCGGCAGGAAGCCATTACCCATCATGGCACAAGGAAGAGAGTCGCCTTCGGGCGCATAGCCCGTCTGCATGGTACCCATAGAATTGGGATAAACAAAACCCAAGACAGGAGCTGTGCGCTCCACCCCTTCAAAATCGGCTGCCATCCGCACCAGATTCAGGTAATCATCCACCAGGCGGGCCGAATCTTCGGCAGCCGCCTCATAGCCCAGTGACGAAGGTTCCAGCTTGGCCAGCGACACCATGCAGAGACGGTGGGCATCATAACCCAGGGGAATCATCCGGCGGTCGTACGTCATCACAATCACGGGATCGAACACCACCCAGCACACCACACTCACCAGCACCAGTTCGGCCAGCAACCACGCATTGCGACGACGGCGTGCCCATAAACTTTTCCAGATCAATTTCATCAGATGATCCTCCTCTATCTATAATTTTTCATTCAACGATTTCACAATAGGTTGGCGTAAGGAATGCCAGGCAGGAAGCAAGGCCGACAGCACATTGATGAACAGACACACTAACAACGCTGCCAAGAATACCAGGGGAGCAAACAGCATTTCGGCCGACAGCGCCACCTCTACCTCAGCAGGAGGCAGGATAGCCCAGTCGTCCATCATCATAAACACCCAGTCGCGTCCCGCATACACCGCCAGCCAAGAGAGAACCAGTCCCAAGGCACCGCCCAGCAAAGTGAGCAAAAGATTCTCCCACATCACCTGCTTCAGGAGTACCTTCCGGCTGGCCCCGAACGATTTGCGTACGCCCATCTCTGCCAGACGTCCTTCCATGCGGCTGGCTATCATGCCGCTCAGATTGAGCGAAGGTACCAGCAAAAGCACCAACACGATCAACAGTAACTGACGTGCCGTGGCCCAAGCATCAAACTCATCCTGCACCCAAGACTGGAACACCTTAGTCAGATGCGTACGCGGCTGGTTATACAGATTCACCTGCCAACCGGCCTCTCCCAACTGCAGATTAATTTTCCGCACCAATTCGCTCACCTCCTGCTTCAAAGCCTCGGCCTGTGCATCGTCTTTCACCAGGAAAGTCAGGTCGAAAGGTCCTATATAAGTCAACTGAGGAATCCGCGCCTGGTCGTATCCGGGAACAACGGTATAAGGCAGATACACATCGGCAAACGAATCGGAAGTGAGGTAGCTCGCAGCACGCACCACGCCGCCTACACGGTATTCCACAAAATTCATGGAGAAACGGCGGCCTACGACTCCGGTTGCCGTACCAAACAACCGCTTGGCCAAAGCATCGGTAATCACCGCCACTGGCAGTCCGCCCTGCCACTCAGCTTCCGTAAAGGGTCCCCCATCATAGAAACTGAATTCGTAAATACGGAAGAAAGCGGGATCCACAAATTGGGTCTTCACCTTAAAATCGCCGCTCCTGTCGGCCGGCTGGATGTAGCTATTATCCGACCGTTCATCCATCAGCGAAGCCGACACCGCCTGCACATTTTCCAAGGTGTAGAACCACTCCTTCACCGCCTGATAAGAAGCGGAATGCTGCCATTGCGAACCATCCTTCGTAAAACTGATGATTTGGATATACAGCGTACGGTCCCGGTTCACCTCCGGATAGATAGGAGCTATCCTGACATAGTAAATAAGCACCATGACCAGTGTCATGGCAATGGCCAAACCCGTGCCTAAGATATACAATGCACTGAACAGCCGTTGCTGCTTCATCATCTGCCAAGCCTGTTTAAAATACAGTTTCCACATACATCTTTTATTTTATTTAATAAAGTCACCTCACTCCTCTAACTCCCTATATAACTCCTTATAACTCCTTATAACTCCGTTATAACTCCTCAACTCCTTATAATAACTCCTGAAAAAAATCACTTCACCTTCAACTTGCTCTTATTCCGATACTGACTCATATCGCTCACCACCACCCGGTCGCCCGGCTGCAAGCCGCTCACCACTTCCACAAATTCGAAATTACTGTCGCCCAGCCGCACCTTACGCTTCTGCAATTCATGGTCGGAGGTACGTACAAAAAGCTCGTACTCCCCTTTACCTACATAATAACTGGCATTGGCTATGCGCATCACATCCTCTTTCACCGCATTCATCACATAAACATCGGTTTTCAGACCGGAACGCAAGCGGCGGTGACTGTCGTCATGTAGCTGCACCGTAAACGAAATGACTCCATTCTTGGAAAGGGGTGTCACACTGCTCACCGTTCCCTCCAGCTTCTCACTGCCCACCTTGACAATGGCCTTGCCGCCGGCAGCTACCCGGTCGCCATAGGTATCGGCAATCTCGCCCTCTACCTTGAAATGGCTCAAATCAGAAATGATAGCCACCTGACTGCCCTCTGCCACCTGTGCGCCAATCTGATTATTGATATACGTCAGAATGGCTTTCCGCGGTGAACGCACTTGTGCATCATCGAGTGTACGTTTCATCTCTGCCAACCCCTTACGGAAGATACTGAATTCCAATTCCTGCACCTTATATTCCGCAGCCAGCACCTCTTGTTCGTTGGCATACTGCTGCTTCAACTGCTCATACTCCAGCTGAGCCACGTTATAGCTCAATTCTGCCTGATGCACCTTATCGGTAGTGCCCGACCCCAAACTGTCCAGGTAGCGTTCGTTACGCAATTCCACCTTCATGCGGTTCAGCTTCATGGCCGACACCTTAATCTGCATCTGCAAATCATTGAGCTTGGTCTGGTTGTTCACTTGCAACTGCTGCAGTTTATAGCTTCTCATCTGCTCCTCGTCGAGCAATTTCTTATACTCCGTCTCGGTGCTCTGCAAGTCCAGTTTCAGGATGGGCGTACCCACATCCACACTGTCGCCCCCCTTTTTATACACCTCCACTATCCGGGTGTTGATGGGCGAATTGATAATCTCCTCGAAAGCCGGCACCACCTTACCCGACGCACTGACACTTACCTCAATCGTGCCTTGGTCGACGGTGGAGAACACCAGATCTTTCTCCTTTACCCCTGTGCGCATCAGCGAAATCAGCACACCGATGATGACGATACCGCCCACTCCCCATAGGCCATAACGCATCAGTCTCTTATTACGTTCCTTCTGCTTTACTTCTTTCGGTATTTCTCTATCCATAGTCCTTTATTATTATTTTTTTATTTGAATACACATTGAGAGTACATTTCACTGGTTTATCCTGCCAATTCCGTGCCAAAAAATTACTTCTCTAATTTTCAGACAGATAACAAAAAAAGAGGTGTCCGAAAACGGACACCTCTGTACATTTTTGAAAAGCATAAACGAACACCTTCGCTTATTCCCGGTTCATCAGTCGCTGCCGGGCCATCTGCTCAAAGTGCGTACCCGGACGCCCGTAATTGGCATACGGATAGATGGAAATACCTCCGCGCGGAGTGAAATAACCCGTCACCTCGATGTATTTCGGATTCATCAGTTTAATCAGATCCTTCATGATGATATTGACACAATCTTCATGAAACGCTCCGTGGTTACGGAAACTGAACAGATAGAGTTTCAAGCTTTTACTCTCTACCATCTTCACATCGGGTATATAGCTGATACGGATTTCAGCAAAGTCCGGCTGTCCGGTAATGGGACACAGGCTGGTAAATTCCGGACAATTAAAACGCACCCAGTAATCGTTTTCGGGATGTTTGTTGTCAAAAGCTTCCAGCACTTCGGGGGCATAATCCTGCCGGTATTCTGTTTTTCTTCCCAGCAAAGAAAGCTGGTCTTTCAATTCTGTCATACGTTATCGATTTAATGTAAGTTTCGTAAAAAAAATAATTTTAAGATGCATTGCTCATGCAGCTAACTGCATCGGCACTTGCAGCCAGTTGCATAAGCACTTGCAAGCAGTTGCATCGGCACATGCAAGCGGTTGCATGCTACATCGCAGCCAGCTGCTAGAAACGGGACGCTTTTTGAGCCAAATACTTCTCCAAGCCCTGACGGCGCAGCGTACAGGCAGGACAATGGCCGCAGCCGTCGCCCGGAACACCGTTATAGCAAGTCAGCGTTTCGTGGCGTACCAAGTCCAGCACCCCTAATTCATCGGCCAATGCCCACGTTTCCGCCTTATCAATCCACATCAGCGGTGTATGGATGACAAACTGTTCGTCCATGGCCAGGTTCAACGTAACATTGAGCGACTTGATAAAAGCATCCCTGCAATCGGGATACCCACTGAAGTCGGTCTGCGACACACCGGTTACGATGTGATGAATGCCATGCTCACGTGCAAACACGGCCGCAATGCTCAGAAAGAACAAATTCCGCCCGGGAACAAACGTATTGGGCACTCCTCCCTCCGGCTTTTCCTGATCCATAGTAATAGTGGTATCAGTCAGCGAATTTTGGGCCAGCGAAGCGATGAACGACACATCCATCACCTGAAACTCCACCCCAGCCTTGCGAGCTATCTCGCGTGCCAATTCCACTTCTTTCTGATGTTTCTGACCATATAGAAAGCTCAGTGCCCATACTTTCTTAAATTCACGTTTTGCCCAATACAGGCAAGTAGTAGAGTCTTGTCCACCACTGAACACCACTAATGCAGTCTCTTTATTCATATTATAATTCATTGATTTTCCATACTTTATAAGATATGCCATCATCGTACACATCGCTTCCATCCATGCGCTTCACGGCATTGACCACCCGGATGGTAACCGGCAGCACCAATACCTCATACATGGATTTCAAAAGAATCTGTATACACATCATCCCCAGCAATTCCTGCCAGGCTATGATTCCTCCGAAAGCAATGGGGAAAAAAATCAGCGAATCGGCTGTTTCACCAGCCACTGTCGACCAGATGGCACGCGACGAAAAATGTTTTCCTCCACTGGCCAGCTTCATCTTGCTCATCACATAAGCATTCAGAAAGGAACCTACCAGAAAAGCCATGAGACTGGCCGCTACAATACGCGGCGCCATGCCAAACACAAAATTAAAGTGCGCTTCGCCTTCCCAAAAAGGAGCAGCCGGCAAAGCCACAGCAATCAGTCCCAAGGACACCACAAAGAAATTCATCAGAAATCCGCTCCAAATAATGAGACGGGCTTTCCGGAATCCCCAGACTTCGGCAATGCAATCGTTGATAATATAGGAAATAGGAAAGACCAATAGTCCGGCAGTAACGGTAATGCCTGCCACCTGAATGACTTTGGTTTCAAGAAGATTGGCTGCTATCAGGCATACATTAAACAAAATGCCCAAAAGCATAAAAGGTACAGATACTTGTTGCTTCATAACTCCTGTTTTTTACGTGGTGTTCTAGAATACACGACCGCTATTCACGGCATCACATGTTTTTTCGGACGGCAAAGATACAACAAGTTTGGTATCTTACAAAAAAACTGCCCCGGAAAGATGAACTCTCCGAGGCAGCCTGGTTTGTAATTATATAAAAGATTGGATCATGAATCAGAATTTATAGATAGCACTAACACCGAATACTTTATTGCTACGGCTATATACATCCTGGTCGCCGGCAGTAGGCAATCCCATCTGGGTGAGCATATCACCGCGCGGCTCAACCTTGGTATAATCACTGTACTTCGTCCAGAAATAAGCTACATCTACAGCCAGATGCTTGGTCAGATTCAGACGTGCACCGAAGCCCAAGGAGTAAGAATCACAAGAGAAGCTGGTATCCCCTTGAAAATCATCGCTCAATCCATAGTCGGTCTTCTGAAAACCACCGCTCACTGTCAAAAACTTATCAATATCCCATTCAATACCGGCCAAATATTCGTGAGTACCGTGAGTCAGAGCCTTTTCTTTGCTTCCAGCCATACCGGCATTCTTATCATCGAAGAAATGATATTCAACCGAAGCACGCAGGCAAGGCAAAAATTCATAACCGGCAGCTACTGAAAGGAAAGAGGGAATATCGCTCGGCGTATTTACACCATCCTTAAAAGGTGCCATAAAAGCTTCGGCCCCCGCCGGATAATTGAGTGTACGCGTATCATTTTCAATGTTCATATTGGCCTTAAACTCATATTTTGCAGCCAAATTCAACTTACCAAGCTTCACATCTACTCCGATAATCGGTGTCAATCCCCAACCGGTCTGATCACAATCAAGTTCTATCTTAGATTCATTCAGTTTATTCATCAACGCTCCAGCTTGCTGCTGCACCACCTGCTGAGCCTGTTCGGGTTTCATTCCCCCTTGAATCAACTGGCCAATCATCTGCTGAGCAATGCCTTCGGCTACTCCATTTTTCAAAGCGATATTCAAGAAG
>Cinder_p2__coassemble_1561_pt1 | contig 25013 bp, 14 predicted proteins | sample Cinder_p2__metabat2_low_PE_021 | metagenome-assembled genome bin Cinder_p2
CCTTGCAAATGTTTTACCTGTTTTTATTTGTATTTTTCCGGATAAGGGGCAGGCGAGTCGGACTTTCGCCGCATCAGAGCCGTTGCTGAAGCGCAACAGCTCCGTAGCTTTCCCACGTATAAGTACCTCTGCACGGAGAAGTAGCGGGTTTGTTACGGGGCAGTTGCGCTTCAGCAACGGCTCTGATGCGGCGTAGGGGAGGTGAATTTTTCCGGTTTTACAGCAGAAACAGCAGTAGCGGTAGGTAGTCTTTCAGTTCAGTGCGCAGCAGTTTCAGTGCCTGGCTGATGCGGTAATTCACCGTTTGCGGAGAAATCCCCAGTTTATTGGCTATCTCTCGGTGAGTAAGGTGGTATTTCCGGTTCAGTTCAAATGCTTCGCGGAAGTCGGCCGGCATGTGAGCCAAAGCAGTGCGATAGAGCCGGAAGAGTTCTCCGTTCAGATAGAGATCGGGGTCTTCGAACGCTTCTTGAAAATTATCGATGATTTCCTGATGCACCTTTCTTCGTATATCTTGCCGGGTAAGCAGATTTAGCGATTTATTCTTTACCATGGTAAACAGCAGGCTTTTAATCGACAAATCGGGGTTGATTGTTTCTTTATTTTCCCAAATCCACATCATGGTATCTTGTACGATTTCTTCTGCTTCGGCAAGGGATACATATTGAGAACTAAAGGCGCACAAACCTTTATAATAGAATCTGTAAAGTCTTTCAAAAGAACTTTGATCCCCAGCTTTTATTGCATGAATAGTATAAGCGTTATTCTCCATGGGCAATGTTATGATACAAAATTAGGCATTTTATTTTAATTCCAAAGTTATTTGGCTTTAAAAAGGTTTCTGTGATATTGTTTTTTTTACTTATCTTTGTGTCCATGACACCTGATACAGATTTTCTATGCTGTAGGCCGGTGGTGGATAAACGGGAAGGCTACTGAAGAAAAAAATGTTAAATGTGTTCTTTTTACAATTATTCTTTAGTATGTTCATCCTTTCAGTTGTATTTATATATGGTATGACGTAAGAAAGTCATACGATATAGGTAAAAGTAAACACAGGTATTAGGAATTGATATGGATGAAGCACAGTTATTGGCTTACTTGAATGGAGAACTTTCCCCGCACGATGAGGAAGAGGTGGAAATTTGGGTGGCTCAGGCAGAAGAAAACCGACATCGTCTGGAACAAATTTATTATACGTCTCATTTGGCAAACTCTTTTGAAGCTTATGAAGAAGCAGATACGGAAGCTGCGTTAAGAAAATTCCGTAGTTCGGTGGATTCTGAAAAAATGGGCTCCTTGCAGCGGATCACTGTATCGAATCCACACCGTTCGTGGTGGAAGCGCTATGGTTATGTGGCTGCTGCTTTTCTCTCTGGTTTGATGTTGGCTTCTGGCATCTGGCTGGCTACGATGAGCGGTTCGTCTGTCTATGAGGTAAGCACATTGCCCAAGCAGCGTGCCCGCGTAATCTTGCCAGACGGTACGGCGGTATGGCTGAATTCTTCTACAGAACTTACTTATAAAGGTGGAAGTTTGTTTGGTGAGCGCGAGGCTTACTTGAAAGGTGAGGCTTACTTTGAAGTAAAGAAGAACACCCTTCGTCCGTTTGTAGTGAATGCACGGGGTGTGCGTACCAAGGTGTTAGGCACTAAATTTAATGTACGAGCTCGCAGCAGTGAAAAACAGGTAGTCACCACTTTGTTTCAAGGTAGTGTACAGATGTATCATCACTCCAATGATGAGCAAGGCACTCTTTTGTCTCCCGGACAGACTTTTTGTTTGGATGTAAAGTCGGGTAATAGTGGTATATATGCATTTAATCAACCCGAAGATGTGTTACTATGGATAAAGGGTGAGTTGCGCTTTACCGATGAGCCGTTGGCTAAGATTATGGACTGCTTGTCGAAAGTATATAATGTGAAGATAAGTTTCGCAGATTCATCTTTGAAAGAGCAGCGTTTTACATGCTTGTTTAAGACAGATAATTCATTGGAAGAAATATTAAGTACCTTATCGCTTACGCATCATTTTGACTATGAGGTGAGGGATGAAGGGGTACAGATTCGTTCCATGGAATGATTTTCTGGGTTAGAGTATAAATGTTTAAAGTAATAGACTGGCAAGCTGTAGGTGTAATAGAAGGCACCTGCAGCTTTTTTTGTATGGTGGCAAAAAAAAGTGGTTGATTGGTTTAGTATATGTTTCCCTTGCATTGTATACTTATTGTACAGCAATCAAAAATGCATTTTATTGTTAACTTAATGTGAAACGAATATTAAAATCTAACTAAGAAATGAAGCAATCACTGAAAAACAAATGCCTTTGTTTTCTGCTCTTTATGTTAGCTTTGCCTATGTCTATAATGGCATTTGCTCAGGAACAAAGAGTGAGCTTGGAGTATTCTAACGCTCCTTTAACCAAGGTCTTGGATGAAATCGGACGGCAGACTGCCATGTCCGTAGTCTATAATGTATCGGATATTGCCGACGTTAGTCAAGTGACAGTGTTGGCTAAAGACGAGAAGGTAGAAAATGTGCTGGCCCGTATGCTGAAAGGTACCTCTGTCTCGTATTCCATAGCCAATGGTCATATTGTGTTGTCTAAACAGAAAGGAAATGCTGCTTCTCCCAAGCAAACTGGCGCTACAGTTAATGTGACCGGTAATGTGAAAGATGCGGCTGGTGAACCGCTGATTGGTGTAAGTATCTTAGTGAAAGGTACTACCAATGGAGCTGTGACCGATATCGACGGAAACTTCACCTTGCAAGCTGCTAAGGGAGCTACTTTGGAAATCAGCTACATTGGTTATGCTACTCAGACTATTACTGTAACAGGTGCTCCGCTGAACATTGTAATGAAAGAAGACAGTGAACAGCTGGAAGAAGTAGTAGTTACCGCTTTGGGTATCAAGCGTTCTGAAAAGGCTTTGTCTTATAATGTTCAGCAGGTGGGCGGTGATAAACTGACGGGTATCAAGGATGCTAACTTTATGAATAGTTTGAACGGTAAGGTAGCCGGTGTTACCATTAATTCCTCCAGTACGGCCGGTGGTGCATCTCGCGTGGTGATGCGTGGTGTGAAGTCTATTACATCCAACAACTTGGCCTTGTATGTAATCGATGGTGTGCCCATGTTTAATATGATGAACGGCGGCGACCAGGCATCTATCTACAGTACTCAGCCCGGTACGGATGGTGTAGCCGATATCAACCCTGAAGACATTGAGTCAATCTCTATGTTGACCGGTCCTTCTGCAGCTGCTTTGTATGGTAATGCAGCTGCTTCTGGTGTGGTGTTGATTACTACTAAGAAAGGTGCTGTGGGAAAGACTTCTGTTACGGTATCCAATAACACCACCTTCTCTAAAGTTTCTATGTTACCCGAAATGCAGAGTAAATATGGTAACGTTCCTAATAGCAGCTCTAGCTGGGGGGAAATTGTGAATAGTAGTTATGATCCGAAAGACTTTTTCAGAACTGGTGCCAATATTATCAACAATGTGTCGCTTTCTACTGGTAATCAGAAAAATCAGACTTACTTCTCGGCTTCTACTACCAATACTACCAACATTCTGCCGAACAGTGGCTATAACCGCTATAACTTTACGTTGCGCAACACCACCAGCTTCCTGAACGACAAAATGACGCTCGATATGGGTGCCAGCTATATCATTCAGAACGATAAGAACATGGTATCTCAAGGATATTACAACAATCCGTTGCCTGCCGTTTACCGTTTCCCACGTAGTGAGAATTTTGATGATGTGCGTATGTATGAGCGCTATAACAGTTTGTATGACTTAATGGAGCAATACTGGCCTTACGGTGAAACCTCCAGCGGTTTGGCCAACCCTTACTGGATTCAGAACCGTCAGATCCGTGAGAACCACAAGACTCGTTACATGATTAATACTTCTCTGAAGTATAAGATTTTGGATTGGTTCGATGTTACCGGACGTGTGAAGATTGATAATTACGAGAATCGTTATACTTATAAAGCGTATGCTTCTACCGGTCAGTTGAGCAGTGGTGACCGTGGTTCTTATACTGATATTTGGTCTCAGTCAAAGAATATCTATGCCGACGTTATCGGTACGGTAAACAAGCGCATCAATGACTGGTCTATCAACGTCAACATGGGTGCATCTCTAAATGACAGTCGTTATGAAACCATTGGATACGACGGTGGTTTGAAGCAAGCCAACTTCTTTGCTGTACACAACATTAATTTCAAGGAAGCCTGGAAAGCCAAGCAATCCGGCTGGCATGATCAGACTAGAGCTTTATTTGTAAGTGCTGAATTGGGGTGGAAATCTATGCTATACCTTACTGCAACCGGTCGTAACGACTGGGATTCCAGATTGGCATTCTCAGATTACAAGAGTTTCTTTTATCCTTCTGTAGGTCTGTCTGCTATTCTTTCCGAAGCTATTTCCATGCCTAAATGGATTACTTATTTAAAAGTGCGTGGTTCTTATACCGAAGTAGGTAACGCTTATAGCCGTTTCATGACTACGGTGACGTATCCGTATGATGAACAATCTCAGTCTTGGAACAGTCTGGCTCGCTATCCGAACCTGAAACTGAAGCCCGAACGCACCAAATCCTGGGAAGTGGGTGTGGATGCCCGTTTCTTCAACGACTTCAGTGCCAACTTGACATACTATCGTTCCAATACTTATAACCAGACGTTTAATGCATCCTTGTCTGCTTCTTCCGGTTACTCCAGCATTCCTTTGCAGAGCGGTAACATCATGAATGAAGGTATAGAAATGACGTTGGGATATGACAAGCAATGGAAAGATTTCTCATTCAATACATCATACACCCTGACTTGGAACCGTAATGAAATCAAGGGTCTGGCAGATAATGTATTTAACTATGCAACGGGCACTTTGCTCAACTTCGACCAGTTGGAAGTGGCTGGCTACGGTAAGACCGACGCTCGCCTTATCTTGAAGGTGGGTGGCACCATGGGTGATGTATATGCCAGCCACTTGCTGAAACGCGACCTGAACGGTTACATTCTGAATGACCCGGATACCGGTCTGGATATCGAAAAGCAGAAAGAAGATTTCTATTTAGGTTCTATCCTGCCCAAGGTAAATATGGGTTGGAATCTGGGATTCGGTTACAAGGGTCTGAACTTGGGATTGACTTTCACAGCTCGTCTAGGCGGTATCGTAATCAGCGAAACGCAGTCTAACCTCGATGCAGTAGGTGTGTCTAAAGTAACAGCCGATGCCCGTGATGCCGGTGGTGTGCCCATCAACCAGACCCTGGTAGATGCCAAGGAATACTATACCACTGTTTCCGGTAATGCTTACTACTATACTTACAGTGCCGACAATGTGCGTTTGGGTGAATTGAGTTTGAACTATACACTTCCTAAGAAATGGTTTAATAATAAGCTGAACATGACCGTAGGTTTTGTAGGCAAGAACCTTTGGATGATTTATTGCAAGGCACCGTTCGATCCCGAACTGACCACTTCTGCAGGCTCTAATTTCTACCAGGGATTTGATGCCTATATGCTGCCAAGTACCAGAAACTTCGGTTTCAATGTTAAATTTCAATTTTAATTAGACAGAGATATGAAACTTACAAAATATATGGGCGTAGGTGCAGCTGTGATGCTGATGGCTAGCTGTACTACCAAGTTCGAAGAATACAATACCAATCCTTATGAGCCTGCTGCCATTCCGGCTGTCAGTCTGTTGTCTACCATGTTTCAGGTATATGCTTCTCCTCAGCAGAACGATTGTCAGATGAATAACACCATGTGGGCGTGTCACAGTGGTCAGGTGACGACTCCTACAGATTGGAAAAAAGGTGATCAGCTTTTTGCCTATTATAATCCGGTGGAAGCTTTCAATGGTGCCAGTTGGGGAACTTATTACGGAAAAATCTACACCAATCTTTTCCGTATTGAGACCTTAACCAAAAAGAAGGGGGTGATATATGCCATTGCGCAGATTACTCGTGTGTTTGCCATGATGCGTGTAGCTTGCTTGCAGGGTCCGCTGCCTTATACGCAGGTGAAACAGGGTGCTACCGAAGCTCCGTATGATGATGAACCTACGGCATGGCATGCCATGTTCGATGATTTGGATGCCAGCATCGCTTTGCTGAAAGAGGCCGGCGGTATAGTGCTTCCCGACTTGCTGAACGAAGACCAGTTCTTTGCCGGAAACACCGGTAAGTGGTTGCGTTTTGCCAATACCTTGAAGTTGCGCATGGCCATCCGTATTTCGGGTATTGAACCTGAGTTTGCCAAACAGAAAGCGGAAGAAGCCGTGCGCGACGGTGTGATGGAAACTGTGTCCGACAGTTCTTGGGACACCAACAACAGCAACCTGGGTGTGAATGGCTTCAACGTGGTGGACAGTTGGGGTGAAGTGAAAGCCAATGCCTGTCTGGTATCTTATATGAACGGATACAAAGATCCGCGTCGTGACAAATATTTCACCGCACAGTCGGTGAATAAAGACGGTGGATTTATCGGTGTTCGTTCCGGTAGTACGGAATTGCCCAACACGCAGGCTTATGCCAAGTATAGCGGTCTGCTAATCGCTACCAACAAGGCGGCTCCCCAGCCAGTGATGTATGCAGCCGAAGCCTATTTCCTGCGTGCCGAAGGTGCTTTGAAAGGTTGGAATATGCAGGGTACTCCCAAAGATTTATATGAGCAAGGTGTCCGCGTTAGCTTCGAAGAATTCAAGTCTTCCGGGGTAGATGCTTACTTGGCTGACGCTACTTCTGTGCCGGGTAACTACAAAGATCCCAGCGGAAAAACAGGAGATGACTATACTAACCTGTCCACTATCACTATCAAATGGAATGAAGGCGATTCTAACGCACAGAAGTTGGAACGAATCCTTACACAGAAGTGGATAGCCTGCTTCCTGGATCCAATGATGGGCTGGGCCGACTACCGCCGTACGGGTTATCCGCAGATTTTCCCGGCCACACACTCTGCCAACAGCACGTGTTCACCGGTTCGCGGACAACGCCGTCTGCATTTCGCTGAAAGTGAATATAACACCAATAAGGCTAATACCGAAGCTGCTGTGAAGTTCATCAACGGAGGTGCCGATACCAACGGAGCCGATTTGTGGTGGGCGATGAAAGCTAACGGACAATATTGATTATTTTAAAAAAGAAAGTATATGAAAGGATTATTATATGCAGCAGGGGCAGCATTGGGCATCATGATGTTTTCTCAATGCAGCGACTGGACAGAGATGGAAAACAAATTCGAGGATCCCTACAATAACAAGGGGGAAGCCTATTATCAGCAATTGCGCGCCTATAAGCAGTCTGAACATCCTGTGATGTTCGGCTGGTTCAGCGGATGGACCGGTGAAGGTGCTAATATGTACAACATGTTGCGCGGCATGCCCGACTCCATGGATATCGTTTCTTTGTGGGGCGGTTCTTTCAATCTTACCAAGGCTAAGTTGGAAGACTTGCGTGAAGTGCGTGAGGTGAAAGGTACGCGCATCTTGTATTGCCAGCACATCACAGACATAGGTCGCAGTGTTACTCCAGAAGAGGTGGAGAAAGACCACATTGTCAACGGTCAGCAATATGGCTCCCGTGAAGAGGCCTTGGCTGCTTATTGGGGTTGGTATGGCCAGTATGGCGATACATCTGCCGAAGGTGTGGAAGCTGCAATCCGCAAATATGCCCGTGTGATAGTAGATTCTATCAACAAGTACGATTACGATGGCTTTGATATAGACTATGAGCCCAACTTCGGTTACGGTGGTAACATCAGTAGTCATGCCGGACGCATGCACATTCTGCTCGATGAGCTCTCTAATTACCTGGGTCCTAAATCCGGTACTGGACGTATTCTGATGGTAGATGGCGAACCCCAGACCTTGAACTCTGAATCAGGTCCGCTGCTCGATTACTACACCATTCAGGCATATTACTGTACAGGAGATAATGATTTGGATAACCGTTTCCAAAAGTTGATTAATACATTTGCTGCTGTAACTCCGGGTGAAACCCCGCAGGAAAAGGAAGCCAATATCTTGAAGAAAACCATTTGGTGTGAGGATTTTGAGAAGCATAAAAGTGATGGTGGACCGAAGTTTACTTCTCGAGATAAAGTTCAGACTTATTCTTTGAAAGGTATGGCTATGTATTACCGTCCGGGTATTGACGCCCGCATCGGCGGTGCAGGAGCTTACCGTTTCGACCTTTGTCGTCCAGTAAACGATTATGCCATCATTCGGGAAGTAATCCAAACCATGAATCCCGCCCAGGCTCAACAATAATTGGTTAATCTTAAAAATGAATTGATAATTATGAAACTGAAATATTTTTCTTCTTGTTTGGCATTGGGGGCATTGGCATTCTTGGCTACTGCTTGCAACGATGCTGAATATACCGAGATAGACAACGGACTATACATAGCGGAAGCAAGTCCGATGAATGCTTTCAATCAGCAGATTGAAATGCAGTTGGTAGACGATTCTAACATAGAACGCAAATATACCGTGCGCATGGCTCGGCCAGTAGGCGAGGATGTAACGGTGAAGTTGGAGTTCGATGAATCAATGATTACGGCTTATAATGCCAAACATGCGACCGATTATCAGATGCTGCCGCAACAGTTCTTGGAAATGAACACGATGGAAGCCGTGATTCCTGCCGGAGAAACAGCAGCCGCCAGTTTGTTGCTTACCATTAAGCCGTATACCACTCCAAACCAAGAGCAATATGCAGTGCCTGTGAAAATTGCATCGGTATCGGGACCGATAGCCGTGACCGGACGTGGCGACCGCTTGCTGCTGTTGCTCACCATGCCCAACAAGCAAAAGAGTGTGGTATTGAAGAGCCCGCATCAGACAGTAACCACTTTCAAAGGTAATTATGCGCTTAACGAATGGACTTTTGAATATTGGCTGAAAGTAAACAATAAGACCAACAATCCTACTGATCCCTGGTATGGAGCTGGTGATGGTGTGAAGGATCATGACAAGAATATCTGGAAGAGACGTATGATATTCTCTGACGGCGCTGCACCCATCTATCTGGGTGGTACCGAAACAATGTTGTTGAGATACTGGGCCGATGGTGCCAAATGCTATGCACCTACGTTGCAATGTCAGTTGGATGGTGCATACTTCGATAGCGAAGAGTTTTGGTATCCAGATACTTGGTTCCATATCACCTACACGTATGATGGTTCAAAAATGATATTATACAAAGACGGCGTGAAGAACAAAGAGTTGGAAGTAAGCAAGAAATTTACTTTCAAACAACTGGTTTTGGCCGACAACATGGCAGGTACCATGGAAATTGAACTGGCTCAGATTCGTTTGTGGAACAAGTGCTTGCCTCCATCTTCTATTACAGAAGGCATGTCTCGTCAGTTGCCGGACGGTACAGACGGTTTGGTAGGCTACTGGCCGTGCGATGAGGGCGAAGGTACTGTATTGAAAGACCATAGTGGTAAGGGTAACGACATCGATTTCGGTGCCAAAACTCCGAATTGGAGCGAAACAGTCTATAATTTCGCTCATCCGAACGGCAAATAATCGGAATACAGAAGTAATTTTATTCTAATTTAAATAAAACGCCTCTGTCGCTGGCTTAGTGGCGGAGGCGTTTTTTTAATACCCTATTTATCATGCGTAAACACATTCCTCTTCTTTCTTTTTTATGCTACCTGTTCTGTGTGGCATGTTCTTCGGGGCCTGCCGTAGGCACAGCGCAGGCCGACTTTCAGGTGGTGCCTTTGCCTAAACAAATAGACACTTTAGGACAAGGTTATTTTGAACTGACCGAACAGACCCGAATAGTCTATCCAGAAGGCAATGCTGAATTGCAGCGCAATGCTGAATTACTGGCTTGCTACATCCGCCAGCAAACCCAACTGGAACTACAGGTAACAGATGAGCCTAGTTCTATTTCGGATATTGTTTTGAATACTACGTTGGTTACCGATTCGAAAGAAGCCTATGAACTGAAGGTAACTCCGCATCAACTATCTATTAATGGCGCTTCAGGTAATGGATTGTTTTATGGAGTACAGACATTGAGAAAGGCTTTGCCTATACAGTCCACTGCGCGGATAGACATTCCGCTCGTAGAAGTAAAAGATACACCACGTTTTGCTTATCGGGGGGCTCATTTGGATGTTTCGCGCCATTTTTTTGCGGTAGACTCCATTAAACGTTATATTGATATGCTGGCTTTGCATCATATCAATCGCTTTCACTGGCATCTGACGGATGATCAAGGTTGGCGCATTGAAATCAAGTCTCATCCCAAACTGACAGAAATTGGGGCTTGGCGAACGGGTACTGTGGTAGGCCGTAACAGTGGAAAGTATGAGGAATCGCGCTATGGCGGTTACTATACTCAAGCAGAGATTCGTGATATTGTGCATTATGCGGCTCAACGTTACGTTACCATTATCCCGGAGATAGACCTTCCGGGACATATGCAGGCTGCATTGGCCGCTTACCCCGAGTTGGGCTGTACGGGCGGACCGTATGAGGTGTGGCGACAATGGGGCGTATCAGAAGACGTGCTATGTGCCGGTAACGACCAAGTTTATGCATTCCTTCAGGATGTATTGACCGAAGTGGTAGAATTGTTTCCCTCTGACTATATTCATATTGGTGGAGACGAATGCCCGAAAGTGCGTTGGGAAAAGTGTCCGAAGTGCCAGCAACGTATTCGTGAGCTGGGGTTGCAGGCCGATGGAAAGCACACAGCTGGACAGCGATTGCAGAGTTACGTTATTCATCGGGCAGAAGAAATGCTGAGTCGCATGGGGCGTAAGATGATAGGTTGGGACGAGACGTTGGAAGGTGGATTGGCTCCTCATGCCACGGTGATGTCATGGCGAGGCACAGAAGGTGCGGTGGAGGCTGCCCGTCTGGGTCATGATGCTATTATGACTCCCACTGCATTTATGTATTTTGATTATTACCAAACCTTGGATGTAAATGATGAACCGTTGGCTATCGGAGGATACGTGCCGTTGGAAAAGGTTTATAGCTTTGAACCCGTTCCCGATGGTTTGTCGCCAGAAGAGGCTGCCCATATCATTGGTGTGCAGGCCAATCTTTGGACAGAATACATTCCTACTTATCGTCAGGTGGAATATATGGAACTGCCTCGTATGGCTGCTTTGGCCGAGGTGCAGTGGAGACAACCTAATCAAAAGGATTATACTGATTTTCAAAAACGTTTGTCTGGTTTATTGCCTCTTTACAATTTGAACGGTTATAATTATGCACGCCATATTTATGATGTGACGCCTACTTATCAGGTAGATACATTGTCTCATACCATTCGAGTGACGCTTTCCACTTTCGATGAGGCTCCTATCTATTATACTTTGGACGGTAGTATACCCGATATTCATGCCACACGTTATCAAGAACCGTTACAGTTGAAAGAAAGTGCAGTATTGAAGGCTGTGGCCATTCGTAAAATCGGTAAGAGTCGTATGCTGGTGGAGCCCGTTACTTTCAACAAAGCCACAGCTAAACCTTTGACAGTGATTCAGCCGGTTTATGAAAAATACAAGTTTGGAGGCGTTAATACATTGGTAGACGGACTGAACGGTACGTTGAATTACCGTACCGGCCGTTGGATTGCTTTCTACAAGAATGACTTGGAAATTGTGGCAGATTTAAAGAAGCAGACTTCTATCCAGAAGGCATGGGTGCGTAATTATGTGGAAATCGGTGAAGAAATCTTGGATGCCAGAAAGTTTACATTTTTAGTATCTGAGGATGGACAACACTTCCGAGAAGTGAAATCGGCAGATTATCCACCTGTGACGCAGTCGGATACCAACGGTGCTTATCTGCATGAATTGACTTTTGAGCCTTTAGAAACTCGGTATGTGAAGTGGGTGGTAGCACCGGAATATCAGATTCCGTCCTGGCATTGGGGAAAAGGACGACCTGCTTTTATCTTTGTGGATGAAATAGGCGTAGAATAGCAGCAGTGCTTGGGGTTGTGGAGAAATTCCCCTATATTTGTATGCAATAGGAATCTTTCACAGCCTGTTTTATTATGATAATGTTATTTGTAAACCAACAGAAAAATAGAGAATGAAGCAATTTTTCTTAACTAAGTGTGTTCATTTGGCCAAACTCTTACTGGCCAGTCTGATATTAGGTGGATATGTACCGTCTGTATTGGCTGCCGAAGGCAGCACATTGCCGTATTGGCGCGATGTACAGGTTACTTCAGTGAATACGATACCTCCGCACGCTGCTTATATGACGTATGCCAATCGTGCGCAGGCATTGTCTGGTCGCTATGAAAACAGCTCGTACTACCAACTGTTGAATGGTACCTGGAAATTCTGGTATGCAGATTCTGAAGAACAGTTGCCGGCAGATGCAGTAGCAGCACAGGCCGATCTTAGCCGTTGGTCTGATATACAAGTACCTGGAAATTGGGAGATGCAGGGCTTCGGTACAGCCATTTATACCAACCAAAGTTATGAGTTCATGCCGCATGACCCTCAGCCTCCTTTACTGCCCGATCAGACACCGGTTGGAGTGTATCGCCGGGAACTTATCATTCCAGATGATTGGAAAGGAAGGGATTTGGTATTGCATATCGCAGGAGCCAAATCGGGTTGTTATGTGTATATCAACGGAAAAGAAGTAGGATACAGTGAAGATTCCAAGAATCCGGCAGAATATCTTATCAATGATTTTCTGAAGCCGGGTAAGAATGAATTAGCATTGAAAATCTTTCGCTGGAGTACAGGTTCATATTTGGAATGTCAAGACTTCTGGCGACTGAGCGGTATAGAACGCGATGTGTTTATCTATGCCCTACCCAAGGCTTCTATACAGGATTTTCGCATAACTTCCACATTGGATGATACGTACCGGAATGGTCTGTTTCATTTAGCCGTAGATTTGCGTAATCATCAGGTGGACGACGCAGCCTTACAGGTGCAATACGAATTATTGGATGCTGCCGGTAAACCGGTCATTACCGACCGTCAAGAGATAGTCGTAGAGCCCGGTAGAAAGCAGACGGTGGCATTCGATGCCGAGTTGCCCGATGTGCGCACCTGGACTTCTGAATCTCCGCAATTGTATCAGTTACTGATGACGGTGTATCGCCAGGGTGGGGTGAGTGAAGTGATTCCTTATAAAGTAGGGTTCCGTCGCATAGAAATCAAGGAAGTAGACCAAAAAGGCCCCGACGGCAGGAACTATGTGTTGCTGCTGATTAATGGGAAACCCTTGAAGTTGAAAGGGGTGAATATTCATGAACACGATCCTAAAACCGGACATTATGTATCGGAAGAACTGATGCGGCGCGACTTTGAACTGATGAAGCGCGCTAATATTAATACGGTGCGTCTTTGTCATTATCCGCAAGACCGTCGTTTTTATGAGCTGTGCGATGAATACGGCTTCTATGTGTATGATGAGGCCAATATCGAATCGCACGGTATGTATTATAATCTGCGTAAGGGCGGTACGTTGGGCAACAATCCGGAGTGGCTGAAACCTCACTTGTATCGTACAATGAATATGTTTGAGCGCAACAAGAACTATCCTTCCCTGACTTTCTGGTCATTGGGCAATGAAGGCGGTAACGGCTATAATTTTTATCAGACTTATTTATGGCTGAAGCAGGCAGATAAAGAAGTGATGAATCGTCCGGTGAATTATGAACGTGCCGAGTGGGAGTGGAACACGGATATGATTGTGCCTCAGTACCCCAGTGCCCGTTGGCTGGAATCTATCGGTAAGAAGGGTAGCGACCGTCCGGTGGTGCCTTCGGAATATGCACATGCCATGGGAAATTCTACGGGTGGATTGAAACTGCAATGGGATGCCATTTATACTTATCCCAATCTTCAAGGAGGATACATTTGGGATTGGGTAGATCAAGGTATTCTGACGCAGGATGAGCAGGGCCGTCCGTTTTGGGCATACGGTGGCGACTTCGGTACAGATATGCCTAGCGACGGAAATTTCTGTTGCAACGGTATTGTGAATCCTGATCGCGTACCTCATCCAGCTTACAGTGAGGTGAAATACGTTCATCAGAATGTAGCCTTTGAAGCTGTAGATGCATTGGCCGGGCAATTTAAGGTGACCAATCGCTTTTATTTCAAGAGCCTGAAGAATTATCAGATACATTATGCAGTGAAAGCTAATGAAAGAGTGATACGTAGTGGAAAATTGTCTATGGATATTGCTCCGCAGTGTAGTGATACGTTGCAAATCAAGGTGGCAGGACTGAAGCCTACGTCCGGTATAGAATATTTTGTGGATTTCAGCGTATTGAATATGGAAGAAGATCCACTGATACCTCAGGGGTATGAAGTGGCCAGAGAACAGATTCGCTTGCCGATTGAATCCTTGCCGCGGAGCTTCAAGACCAACGGACCGGCTTTAACCTGTAGAGAGGAGGGAGATTTATTGACGATACAGTCTTCCTGGGTAGACTTTGTTTTTAATAAGCTTACCGGTGTGGTAGAATCTTACCGTTATCGAGGTACTGAATACTTTAAAGACGGTTTTGGTATTCAGCCTAACTTTTGGCGTGCGCCCAATGACAATGATTACGGCAGTCGTATGCCGTTGCGGTTACAAGTGTGGAAGCAGGCCAGTCGTGATTTTCGGGTGACGGATGCCCACTTGGCCATGGATGGAAAGGATGCGCTGCTTACGATACAGTATGCTTTACCCGCCGGAAATGCCTACGAAGTGACTTATCGCATTCATCCTTCCGGTATCGTAGAGGCAGGATACCTCTTCACTCCGGTAGCTGGAGATTATCAGGCTGACCAAGCTCGTCTTCAAGTGCCGCGTGTAGGCATCCGTTTCCGTATGCCCGCCCCGATGAATCAAGTGTCTTATTTCGGTCGTGGGCCAGAGGAAAACTATACGGACCGGAATGCCGGAGTAGTGGTGGATGGCTTCCATACAACCGCTGACGCTTTATACTATCCGTATGTACGTCCGCAGGAAAACGGACATCACACCGATACCCGTTGGTTGTCTGTCAGTCAGAAAAACGGCAAGGGGCTGACAATTTATGCTGAGGATGTGATGGAATTTTCAGCGTTGCGTAATGCTGTGGAAGATTTCGATGCGGAAGAAGCTGTTCATAGAGACTACCAGTGGAACAACCGCAATGCGGAGGAGCGGAAACACGACGTAAGCACTGCGTATAATATCAAACCGCGGCATACACATATCAATGATATAACTCCGCGCGATTTTGTAGAGGTATGCATAGATGCCCGTCAGATGGGAGTAGGCGGTTATGACAGTTGGGGTTCCATGCCGGATGAACGTTATCTGTTGCCCGCTACTCAAAGCTATCGCCTGCAGTTGACGATAGTTCCTGATTAACAGCTATTCAGCGCCGACAAAGAATAGCTTGGCAAGGAAAAAAAGCATGGCTCGTAAGTGAAAAGTGGTAACTCGCTTTAGCTTCCGAGCCATTTTTATTTCAGCATTTCCATTCGAAATTCAAAGTCTGGCATGTTAATTGTTTGCCATAACTTCGTGGAAGGATTGGATAAGAATAGGCAGCAGCGGCAGATAATCTTTCAATTCTTCTTTCAGTAATTCCAGTGTCTTTTGCTTGTAGCGGTTGACCGATTTAACACTGACATTCAATTCTTCTGCTATCTCGGCATGTGTTTTTCCATTCAGACAACTCTCTATGAATACTTTGCGATAATTATCGGGTAGTTGCTGCAGAGTACTGTATAGCATCTGATAAAGTTCTTCCAAGGTATACACACTATCGGGTTCAGTTTCATAGACTGGAGCTTTTTGCTGGATATGTTCGGCATAGCTCCGTTCATACTCCTGATGCTTTAGATAATTCAGGCAACTGTTCTTGACGCACATCTTTATATATCCCACTGCTGTGCTGGAAAGGGGGTCGAAAGAGTTTTGATTCCATAGGCTGGCAAAGACATCAGATACGATGTCCTCACAGACATCTTTATCCTCAATGTATCTTCCGGCATATAAGCAAAAAGGTGCGTAATAGACTTCGAACAGCTGTTTGAAGTCTTTCTCCTTGCTATTGCTGAATAAAGATTTAATCATAGTCTATGGGGTTATTTGTTCTTTTGGCAGAACAAAGATGCAAAATTCTTATTATTTTTCCACCATCCTTTTAATAAAAACAATTTTTTTCAAAAAAAAGTGTCTATGCCTGTCCCTTTTCAATCGGAGAATTGTATTATCTATGTAACGCAAGTTTCAAACAGGTTTTAGTACAGGTACAGAGATTGTAAGAGATATGGAAAAATTAGAGATAGGAAGATTGCTTCGCAAAGCCCAAGTATTGACTGATGATATCCGAGAGATGGAGTCGGTTGATGTGGAGAAGGCTTTTGAACGGATGCGCAAGAAAGCGAAAGCTGGTCAGCGAAAACAGCAGATGGAACAATTGATGCGCTATGCTGCTATGTTGGCTTTGCCGTTGCTGCTTACTACCTTGACCTTTGGCTATCTCTATTTTCATCAGCCGGAAGTACCGGTGCAGTATGCAGAAGTAACTGCATCGGCAGGTTCGGTAATACGTTACGAACTGCCCGACCGTTCGGTAGTGTGGCTCAATGCAGGTACTACTTTGCGTTATCCTACTACGTTCCGTGCGGAGAGCAGAGATGTGGAACTGAATGGAGAAGCTTTTTTTGAAGTGACGGCCGATAAGGAACATCCGTTCTATGTAGCTACTCCTGACGGCCCTACGGTATATGTGCATGGCACTCGATTCAACGTTTCGGCCTATGCCGATGATGCTTCGGTCTGCACGGTACTGGAGCGAGGAAAAGTTAATGTACAGATGTCAGCGCAAGAATCGGTAGCCTTGCATCCCGGAGAGCAGCTGGTGTACGAGAAAGCCGATGGCCGATGGACCAAGAATGAAGTGGATGTCTATGAAAAGATAGCGTGGAAAGACGGTAAACTTATTTTCCGCAATGCTACGCTGGAAGAAGTATTCAAACGTCTGTCCAGGCATTTCAATGTAGAAATTGATTTCCGCAACAGACAGAATAAAGAATTAAGATACCGAGCCACTTTCCGGCAAGAGACCTTGCCCCTGATATTGGATTACCTTTCCAAATCGGGCAATTTGAAGTGGCATGTAGAAGAGTCCGTTCAGCAAGAGGACGGCACACTTAGTAAGACGAAATATATAGTAGATTTATATTAATAACTTAAAAAAATAGATAGCCTATGAGATAATACCAGAAGAAAAACAAAAAAGGAAGAAAGCCGTCCCCACAGCCTCCTTCCAGAGAAAAACACTTATTTTCCCGATGATGAGTCTACCAAACTGAAAATCGGGAGAAAGTCAACCTAGTTCATTATAGTAATAAACTTTAGTTAACCGCAAATGTATGAAAAATAATCATTCATTTAATGCATTATGCCTTAAATATACCTTAAAATTAAAATTGCCTTTACCCATGAGGATAAGTCTGATACTATTATTTGCTGTCTTCTTGCAGTTGTCTGCTAATGACAGTTTTGCTCAGCGTGTGCGTACTTCTTTAGGTATTTCCAAAGCTACCGTAGAGCAAGTGTTGAATAAAATCGAATCTACTTCCGATTATGTGTTCCTTTACAATGACAATACCATTCAGACCGACAGAATGGTGACATTGAATGCCGCTTCTACCAAGATTACGGACATCCTGAATGAAGTGTTTGCAGGTACCAATGTGACGTATGCTATTGTAGATAAACAAATTATTTTGTCTACCAAAAAAGCAACTCCTGAACAGAGTCAGCAAAAGGTGACCGGAAAGGTGAAAGACGCCAACGGTGAACCTTTAATCGGTGTAAGTATCTTGGTGAAAGGTACTACTAACGGTACTGTAACGGATATAGACGGTAACTTCTCATTGCAGGCCGACAAGGGAGCAGTGTTGGAAGTCAGCTATATCGGTTATGCCACTCAAACTGTTACCGTGACTGGTGCTCCGCTGAATCTAGTGATGAAAGAAGACAGTGAACAACTGGAAGAAGTGGTAGTAACAGCCCTCGGTATCAAGCGTGCCGAAAAAGCTTTGAGCTACAATGTTCAGAAAGTAGGTCAGGATGAATTGGTGCGCGTGAAAGATGCCAACTTTGTAAATTCGCTGAACGGTAAAATTGCCGGTGTAAGTATCAATAAGAGTGCTAGTGGTGTGGGTGGTGCTACTCGCGTAGTGATGCGTGGTGCCAAGTCAATCGAGGGTGACAATAACGCATTGTATGTTGTAGACGGTATTCCTTTGTTCAATACCAACATGGGTAATACGGACAGTGGTATCATGGGTGAAGGCCGTGCCGGATCGGAAGGTATCGCAGACTTTAACCCCGAAGACATTGAAAGCATCTCTGTATTGAGCGGTCCTTCAGCAGCAGCTCTTTATGGTAGTAGTGCAGCCAACGGTGTCATCTTGATTACTACCAAAAAAGGAAAAGAAGGAAAGTTGTCTATTTCCGTATCTTCTTCTACAGAATTTAGCAAGGCTTATATGACTCCGGAATTTCAGAATATTTATGGAAATAAGAAGAATTCTTATGAAAGTTGGGGCGAGAAGTTGAGTAATCCTAGTTCTTATGATCCGAAAGACGATTTTTTCAATACGGGTACTAACTTTATTAATTCTGTAACTTTAACTACAGGTACTAAACAGAATCAAACTTTTGCTTCGTTCTCAACTACCAATTCGGATGGTATTGTACCAAACAATAGCTACAATCGCTTAAATTTGACTATTCGTAACTCTACTACGTTTTTGAATGACCGACTCCAGTTGGATTTGGGTGCTTCGTTTATCAAGCAAGATGATACTAATATGGTGTCACAAGGTATTTATTGGAATCCTATAGTAGCTGCTTATTTGTTCCCTCGTGGTGAAAATTTCGATGATATCAAGAACTTTGAGCGTTATGATGACTCTCGTAAGTTTGGCGTACAATATTGGCCGGTATCAGATGCAGTATATGCTTCACAAAATCCTTATTGGACTGCCCATCGTAATGTAGCTGTTAATGATAAAAAACGTTACATGTTTAATGTTGGTCTGACTTTTAAGATTACCGATTGGATGAATATTGCTACCCGTTTCCGTATGGATGATTCTTTTGTACAGTTTGAACGTAAAGTGTATGCTTCTTCTAATCAGGTATTTGCTGAAGGAACTAAGGGCTTCTTTGAGTCTAGCAACTACAATGATCGTCAAGAATATGCCGATGCTATTTTGAATATTAACAAGAATATTCGTGATTTTAGTCTTGCTGCTAACTTGGGATGGAACTATTCTAACTATCATTCTTTGTTGAGAGGTTATAAAGGTGCTTTGAAAAGTGTACCTAATAAATTCTCTTATACAAATATTGATCCAACTAATGGACGTGTATTTGAAAAAGGGGGTGATAGCCGTGTACGTAATCATGCTTTGTTTGCTAATGTAGAATTGGGATGGAGAAGTATGTTGTATTTAACGTTGACTGGACGTAATGATTGGAATTCTCGTTTGGTGAATACCAATGAAGAGTCTTTCTTTTATCCATCTGTAGGTTTGTCTGCCATCTTGACTGAGATGTTTACACTACCGGAATTTATTTCATATCTTAAAGTACGTGGATCTTATACTGAGGTTGGTGCCCCTGTATCTCGCTCAGGTTTAACTCCAGGTACAGTAACTACACCTATCGAGGGCGGTACTCTTAAACCTACAGGTATTTATCCGTTTACAGATTTTAAAGCTGAACGTACTAAATCTTATGAATTTGGTTTAAGCTTGCGCTTGTTTAAAAAGTTTAATGCAGAAGTTACTTATTATAAATCAAATACTTATAACCAAACATTCCAGGGTACTTTACCGGAATCTACTGGTTATGATTTCATTTATTTACAAGCAGGTAATGTGGAAAATCGGGGTTGGGAAGCATCTTTTAATTACTCTGATAAGTTTAAATCAGGGCTGGCTGTATCTTCTACGTTGACCTTCTCTAAAAATATTAATGAGATTAAGGAAATGGTGGAAAACTATCAAACCGATTTATTGTCTGAACCTTTGAATATCTCTGAAGTAATGAAAGATAAAGGTCGTACTATCTTGAAAGTTGGCGGCAGTATTCATGATATTTATGCTACTCGTTTCTTAAAAAAAGATAGTCAAGGTTTTGTCAATGTATCATCTGATGGTAAATTTGAGATGGAAGACGGTGAACCTGTATTTTTAGGTAGTGTAGCACCAAAATTTAACATGGGTTGGAATAATAGTTTGTCTTATAAAGGTTTTGGGTTAAGTTTTTTAATTAACGGACGTTTCGGTGGCGTAGTTACTTCTTCTACAGAAGCTTTGCTAGATCGTTTCGGAGTATCAAAGCGTTCAGCTGATGCTCGTTTGAACGGCGGATTTACTATTCCTAATCAAGGTAAAGTAGATGCACAGCGTTATTTCCAAATGATTGGCACGGGCGATTATCAAACTTCTGCTTATTATTTGTATAGTGCAACCAATGTACGTCTACAAGAGCTGACATTTAGCTATACGTTCCCAAATAAGTGGTTTAAAAATATATTGAAGGATGTTACTCTATCTTTTACTGCCAATAATCCTTGGGTAATATATTGCGAAGCGCCTTTCGATCCAGAACTTACGCCTTCTACTGCTACATATGGTCAGGGTAATGATTACTTTATGCAGCCTAGTGTGCGTAGTTTTGGTTTTGGAGTGAAGTTTAAACTTTAATTTTAAAGAACTAATTTATTATGAAAATATTCAATCGATATAAATTACTGACTGCGGCATTTGCCTTGTGTACAATGTCTGCATGTGATTACGAAGATATTAATACCAACCCTTTCGAAATGTCTGATGTAGAAGGAAAATGGGATGGTGTAGCGGTAGGTGGATTGGTAACAGCTATGGAAAAGTCAATTTTTCCAACAGGTACGCAAGGAGATGATACACCACCTGTAAATGATTATCAACTTTCTTATAATTTGTCAGCCGATGCTTGGAGTGGATACATTGGTATCAATAATACGTTTGAGAGTGGCAACTGTCATCTTAACTATTTTATGGTAGATAGTTGGGTTTCTGCTACATTTAAAAATTCATATACGAATCTGTTAAGTTCTTGGCAGAAACTGAAGGCTGCTGCAGAAAAAGATAATACACCAGATGTAGCTGCCTTGGCAGATATTTTAAAGATTTCAGGTTGGCACAAGGTCTTGGAAAGTTTTGGTCCTATACCTTATACAGAAGCAGGTAAGGGTAATATTAATGTGCCGTTTGATTCAGAAAAGACGGTTTACATAGCCATGTTAAAGGATTTGGAAAATGCAGTAAAAGCTCTTACGGATAAAGCCTTGGCTGGAGGAAGCGTGCTGCCATCATTTGATTTGGTATATGAAGGGAATGCTGCTAAATGGGTGAAATATGCAAATTCGCTTATGTTACGTTTAGCAATCCGTCTCCGTACAACTCAAGACCCAGAGTTACAGCAACTTTCTAAGCAATATGCTAAGTTAGCATTAGAACATACTATTGGAGTAATGACGCAAGCTTCGGATGCTGCAGGTGCTGGCACTGGTGCAGGTATTGTGCTTCGTAATCCAATATGGTATATTTCTGAAAAATATAATGATGCCCGTGTAGGTACCTCTATCTTGGCCTATTTGATGGGTTATGAAGATCCTCGTTTATCTGCTTACTGTTTACCTGCCGATAGTAAGAGTTCTGTAGCTGTACAAGCTTTTGATGGAAAGAAATATCAAGCTATTCCTATGGGGCATTTTATTTCACGTATGGACGATAGTACTCCAATACCTACTGATGCTCATTTTTATTATTCTAAGCCAAATTTAAAATCAGAAACTCCATTATATTGGATGCGTGCGTCTGAAGTTTATTTTTTGCGTGCTGAGGCTGCGCTTTTCTGGGGTGAAGAATTTGGCAATGCTGCGCAACTGTATGAGCAGGGTATCACTACTTCTTTCCAAGAACATGGCATCTCTGAATCTGTAAATAGTTATTTAACATCGGGAAAAAAACCTGCAGCCAACAAGGTAAAGAATACATCTGGACAATGTGCAGCTTTTGATTATCCCGCTCCTACAGAAGCAACTGTAGAGTTTGCAGGAACAGAAGAGCAAAAATTTGAAAAGATTATCATTCAGAAATATATTGCTTTATATCCGAACGGTCAGGAAGCTTGGACGGAATTTCGTCGTACGGGTTATCCGAAACTGAATCCTATTTTGCCGGGTGGTAACCGGAATAGTGAAATTGATCCCGCTCGTGGTATTCGTCGTATGGTATACCCAGTAAGTTTCAATGGTACAGGTGAAACGCAAAAAATCTATCAAGATGCTTTACAGAAATTGGGAGGGGCTGATAAACCGAATGTAGATTTGATTTGGGCAAAGCGTAATTGAGATTTTTCAAATTAAAAAATGACGTCAAATTATAAACTGAATAATCAACTATGAATAATTTTAAGAAAATCATATCTTTCTTTTCACTGGCAAGTGTACTATTCCTAAGTGCATGTACAGATGTGGAATTGATTGAAATAGAGCATATAGGTGGAAAGAATACGCAAGATGGTGCAGAGTCTGAAGCTTACTATGCAGATTTGCGTGCTTACAAGCAGCAGGCTGTGAATTATGGCCGTCCAGTAGCTTTCGGATGGTTCTCTAACTGGGCACCCACCGGTGCTTATCGTCGAGGTTATTTGAGTTCCTTACCAGATAGCATGGATATTGTTTCTATGTGGAGTGGGGCGCCTAGTCGCTTTGAGATTACGCCTGAGCAGAAGGCTGATAAAGAGTTCGCACAGAAAGTAAAAGGATTGAAATGTTTGGAAGTATGTTTGCTGTCTTATTTAGGAAAGGGACGAACACCGGCTTCAGTTTATGCTGAGGTAGAGAAACAAGCTGCTGAAGAAAAATGGTCGGTGGAAAAACTTAATGAGGAAAGAAAAAAGGCTCGTTGGGCATTTTGGGGATTTGATGGTCAACTTGAAAGTGAAAGCCACTATGCTGCTTTATCTCGTTTTGCTAAAGCTATGGTTGACTCTTTAATAGTTAACGATTGGGACGGTTATGATATTGACTGGGAAATCGGAAGCGGTGTATTTGATATGGATGGAACTTTAAGTGAGAATAAACATCTTGTTTATTTGGTTAAAGAAATGAATAAATACATGGGTCCTAAAAGTGATCCTGAAGGTAAAGGACATAAGTTACTTTGCATCGATGGAAAAATTAATGGTTTGCTTAAAGATTTAGACGGTTATGTAGATTATTGGATTTTGCAAATTTATAATAAGAAAGCTAACTTAGATAGATATGTCAAATTATTTAAAGTAGATCCAAAAAAATTTATTGTGACTGAAAATTTTGAGCAGAATGCAGTTACGGGAGGAAGATTGTTGGAACACGCTGCACATATGCCTTCTAAAGGTTATAAAGGAGGAATGGGGGCATATCGTCTAGAAAATGATTACGATAATGGACCTGATTATAAGTGGATGCGTCAAGCTATTCAGATTAATCAGCAAGTATTTAATAAGTGGAAAGAGCAACAAACAGAACAAGAAAATAAGTGATAACTTTAATTTTTAATAAAAACATGAAAATCAATATATTAAATTGTTTTGCTTTAGGAAGTATGTTGTTATTGGCAGCTGCTTGTAATGACAGTGTAAGCGATTTGCTGGAGTCTAAGGTGTATTTCGAAATGAAGGAAACCACGGTTAAAGTTCAAGACGATGCATCTACTGTCCAATTAGATTTAGCTGCACGTATATCATCACTTGTTTCTACCGAGGTAGATGTAACATATTCTATTGCAGATAAAAATGCAGTGGATGAGTATAATACTCGTTTTGGTACAAATTATGAAATGTTTGATGTGGCTAATGTAAAGCTTAGTCAGACCTCTTCTTCTGTTCCTTCTGGGAGTGTTTATGCTACTGCTGTTAAATTAGAACTTACCAAGTTAGATGTAATGGAAGAAGGACAGTCCTTTGTCTTGCCGATTAAAGTACAGTCTGCTTCTCTTCCTACTATTGAGGCTACTAGTATAGCTTATTATTTTATCACTAAGCCTATTAAAATAGTGAATGCTGGTGATTTCAATGTAATGGAAGATGGTGGTTGTATTGATTTGAAAAATAATCCAGCGACAGGGGCTGGTTTTCCTGCTGGAACTATCTTTGATTCATTCACATATGAGGCATTAGTTTATATCAATCAGTTTGGTGGAAATATGACGGTAATGGGAACTGAAGGTCATATGATATTGCGTATAGGTGACCAACCAACTGGTGTTACTCCAAAAAATGAATTAGAAGTAGCAGGTCATATTGCTTATGGTGTGAAAGAACCTTTGAATACGGGGCGTTGGTATCATTTGGCGTTAACTTATGATAAGGCTGCCGGACAGAGTTGTATTTATATTAATGGTGAACTGAAAGCTAGTAAAGAGACTACTATACTTGGATTTGAACCTAACAAAGATAAAGAATTAGGCTTTAAGATTGGCAAACTGAATGGTTTTCAATGGGGTGAGCGAGCTTTCTTAGGTAAGATGGCTGAAGTTCGCGTGTGGAGCGTGGCTCGTACGGCTAATCAGATAAAGCAATATATGTTGGGTGTTGATCCGAAATCCGATGGATTGGAAGTTTATTATAAACTTAATGGATCAGAAAAATTAGAGGATGGATATCTGTATGATTCAACAGGTAAGATGAAAGGTAGTGTTTCTTGGATGAATGTAGTACCTTTGGATACTCCGATTGATATCAACTAAATAAGAAATCTACAAAAACGCTGTTATCCAAAAGTGATGATGGCGTTTTTTCTTTTAGATTTTTATATTTCTTTTAGATTTTTATATTTCATCTCTCTTTCTCTATTCTATTTGTATTTGATAATATTATACGCATATATATTTGCGAACGTTTGTATCAAATCATTCATTTACAAAATTGAATCCATGGA
>Cinder_p2__coassemble_1604_pt1 | contig 23887 bp, 15 predicted proteins | sample Cinder_p2__metabat2_low_PE_021 | metagenome-assembled genome bin Cinder_p2
CAAAACATATTTTTCAAACATGTTTCTTAAAGGCTTTCCTATCGTATACATTATATATATTGCGCACGCGAAAGCCCATCCAGTTTGTTTCAGATATGCAGTGTTTTTCCCTGAAAAGTAACCGCCATCTACCAGCAAATACTTACGAAAACCGTTCTCATAGATCACATTACCGCAGTAGTCGGTCTTAGTGGTCACTCCCCCAATCGTTGCCGTTGAACGAAGTTTCGTTCCGTCGGCTGCATACACATAACTGATGGAGTCACCACCAGCAAAGACTACCTTGCGGGGTAAATTTAAGATATTATACTGGATTTCACAAATATTCCTATTTAAATCTTTCGTAAGATTGCCGTTCGCATCATAGGCGAATACATCAATCTATTCACACTATCAATGAACCATGAAAAAAAAATCCTGCTTGCCGTGTCCGACAAACAGAATTTTTATGATAAAGAGAAACAAAATCAATCCCAGGTATCTATCTTCGTTCCTACTCTTTCAGGATGAAACAAATCAAACAGTACGGTCATGTTTTCCTGATCGAAAATGTAACCTACATCCGTATTCAGATAACTACAGAAATCACGTAAAAGTTGTTTTAAGAAATCCATATCTACCTTGCGCTGCTTGGCAAACCAGAACGTGATACGGCCTAAATATTCAGGCAATACGCGTTTAGGAACTAAGAGTTCTCCATCTAACCAGATTACGCCCCAAAATCTATTACCTATTTCCACATCGAATTTCCGTTTCTTTTTAAGCATCAGACAACCCGCAGGAAAACTTATCCAATCAACATAAGTAGAAACCTTATCTTTATCAAAATTATACCGTAAAGGTTCATGGACCCCACATCTATCCGGAAGCAAAATACCATCTTGATATTCTATAAAAAAACGCACCATTGCTTCCGCTTTCTCTGTTGATAGAGTACCATTCAAAGATTTTAAATATGACTGAAAATCTTCGATGGTAAAGTTCCAATCTTTCACAAACTCAATCATCCGAGCATCCGTCAGGTTTTCCCGAACTTCTATCTGCACACAAATATTTTTATGATCAAAATTTCCCATAACAAACAGCTATTTAGGTCCTATATCTTTTCGTCTGATTATCTCATCCGCTTCTACTTTTTTAGAAAGATGTGTCTTTTCACCGGTAATGATTGCAAACTTTTTACCTATTTCTTTTGCGGCCTGACGCTCTCCCCTAATTTGCTTAGTATTGTAAACAGCCTTGGTATCCTTTATCTCTATGAGCTTCGTATCGGTAACTGCATCAGGAATAACAGTTACTATTTCTTTTGTATCCGGCAAAGTAGTTGTTATTTTCTTCGTATTCTTCACCTCTCCGATACTTTCCAATACTTTCGCCTCATTCATCCTACCACGGTTCATGACCTGAACCGCATCAACCGCCTTATCCGCCGCCCGTGCACCTTTGATAGCAGCACCTGCACCACCCGGAACGAAAGGAATCATGGAGGAAGCAGCATCCAGTAGCACGCCGGCACCGTCTACAGCAGCAGCCTTATAGTTTCCGGACGAAAAGTTTCTCTTGAAACTGTCGATGCCGAGAATTACATTGAAGACATCCCAAACTGTCTCACCGAACTTACCCGTAGGGTCTACGTGCAGTACCGGATTATCATAGCAGTAAGCATACGGACTCCAGAAATAAGTTTTCTCTGCCGATGGGTCTACAGTAGTGAACCGCCCCAGCACCGCATCATACCGACGTGCCCCGTAATCATACCAAGGTAAAGACTTCTCCAGCTCCTTGCCGTTGTACTTATACGGCTGGGCATTGCCCGATGAAGCGAAGACACCACCGAAAGGATAGTAATGGTTCACCTCCTCCACCGTACCATCTGCACCCGCCACCACGCGGTTGTTCCCCTGATGGTCGCGCAGATAGTAATGGTACTTGCCGTCACTCAGCGTAACGTAACCGCCATCCACCAGCAAATACTTACGAAAACCGTTCTCATAGATCACATTACCGCAGTAGTCGGTCTTAGTGGTCACTCCCCCAATCGTTGCCGTTGAACGAAGTTTCGTTCCGTCGGCTGCATACACATAACTGATGGAGTCACCACCAGCAAAGACTACCTTGCGGGGTAAATTTAAGATATTATACTGGATTTCACAAATATTCCTATTTAAATCTTTCGTAAGATTGCCGTTCGCATCATAAGCATATTCATCCGCCTGATTGGCACCATCTTGAAAATCAGAAACGCCGGCATAAGCGGTAACAGACACTCCATCGTCTACACACATCAAGCGGTTCCCTTCATACGTATAATCCAAAGCATCCATCATCCCATACTCACCCGAAGACAATCTGCCGAAACGATGCAATCCCAGCATATTGCCATTCCGGTCATATCCTTTCGCACGCTCCGTAAAACGACCGGTGTGCAGCGCAAGATCACTACCTTCTCCATAAGATTTGTCCGAGAAATATCCAAGCAGTTTCTGAGAATCTTCACAAAGTATTTTTTACACAAAATAATGCCTCTCGGTTTTGCCTTCATCTCGTAGTTTTTAACTACTTTTGCGCCCAATGAAAAAATCAACATTATTTCTGTGGATGCTGCTGGCCTGGCTGGGCATTACGGCCCGGGCACAAGATTCGGCGAAATGCAGCCTGCTGACGTGCAGCGCCGGCGAGGAAATCTATTCGCTGTTTGGGCATACAGCCCTGCGCTACGAAGACCCTGCCCGGGGCATCGACGTGGTGTTCAACTACGGCATGTTCAGCTTCCGGGTGCCTCACTTTGCCCTGCGTTTTGCCTTGGGCGAAACGGACTATCAGCTGGGGGTGACGGAATTCTCACGGTTTGCCGCTGAATACCAGTGGGACGAACGCGACGTGTGGCAACAGACACTGAACCTGACGAGCCGGGAGAAACAACGGCTGTGGGAGGCACTGACCGAGAATTACCGGCCGGAGAACCGCACGTATCGCTATAATTTCTTTTACGACAACTGTGCTACCCGACCCCGCGACCGCATAGAGGCCTGCGTGGACGGACGGGTGGAGTATGCCGCCGCACAGGACACAACGGCCACGGTATGCACCTGGCGCGACCTGCTGCACCGGTATACCGAGGGGCATCCGTGGGCCCGGTTCGGCATCGATCTGTGCATCGGCAGCCGGGCAGATAAGCCGGCCAGTTATCGTGAACAAATGTTTGTGCCTTTCTATCTGCAACAATACCTCAGAGGGGCCTGCATCGTAACGGAACAGGGCGACCGGCGACCGCTGGTGAGCGAAGAAGTGAAAGTGGTGGATGCCGCCCATACGGCGCAGGAAGAAAGCCTGCTGCCATCGCCCATGCAGGCGGCACTGCTGCTCTGGGCAGGGGTAACGGTACTCAGCATCTACGGGGTGCGCAGAAGAAAATCACTGTGGGCACTGGACGGGCTGCTCTTTGGCACGGCAGGCGTGGCGGGATGTATCCTGGCCTTTCTGGCTGCCTGCTCGCAGCATCCGGCAGTGAGCCCCAACTGGCTGCTCCTGGTACTGCATCCGCTGCACCTTTTCTGCCTGCCCTGTGTGCTGATAAGGGTGAAAAAGAAAAGGCTGAGCCGCTATATGGCCGCCAACGGCGTGGTTTTAACACTTTTTATCGTGCTTTTGGCGCCGATTCCTCAATTTATTCCGCCCGCTGTATTACCTTTGACGCTGTGTTTGCTGGTGCGGTGTGCAAGCAACTGGATGCTGGCCCGCAAAACGGTGGCAAACCAACCTGTAAAACAAGAATAAAATGGCATGAAAAAAGGATTAATTACTTCCCTATTGGCTTTGACCTTCAGCGGACTGTCGGCACAGACACCGACACACAGCCCCAAGCTGGTGGTGACACTCACCATCGACCAGCTGCGCACGGATTACCTGGAGGCTTTCTCGTCGCTCTACGGTGAGCGGGGATTCAAACGGCTGATGCGGGAAGGAAGGGTGTACAGACAGGCTGAATTCCCCTTTGAACAGGTGGACAGGGCCTCGGCTGTGGCTACGCTCTACACCGGAAGCACGCCTTCGCTACACGGAATCATAGCCAATACGTGGCTGGATACATCGACCCTGCGGCCCAAAAGCTGTGTGGACGACCCGGCCTTCATGGGAAACTATACCAACGACAACAGTGCCCCCACGCAACTGCTCACGTCGACTGTGGCCGACGAGCTGAAGATTGCCACCGGCAACCGGGCACTGGTGTACTCTATAGCTCCGGTGCGCGACGCGGCCATCCTGGCTGCCGGACATGCCGGAAACGCTGCCTTCTGGCTGAACGATACCAGCGGGAAATGGTGCAGCTCTACGTATTATCCGGAATTCCCCTGGTGGATGAATGAATACAACGGACAACAATCGCCCGACTACCGCATCCGCGACATGGAATGGACACCCGTGCATCCGGCTGAGAGCTACCGGTTTCTGCCGGAATGGCGGACCGATGCCTTTAAATATCGCATGGACAACGACCGCACCAACCGGTTCCGCCGGCTGATAGCCAGTCCGCTGGTGAACGATGAGGTGAACCGGCTGACGGAAGAGGTGCTGAACAAGAGCCTGCTGGGCAAGGATGAAGTGCCCGACCTGCTGGCACTGTCGTACTATGCAGGAAACTATAACCACCGCAGCATCCTGGAATGTGCCATGGAGATGCAGGATACCTACGTGAGGCTGGACAAGAGCATCGAGCATCTGCTGGATATGCTGGAGAAGCAGGTAGGACTGCAGCACATTGTGTTGTGCATCGCCTCTACGGGCTATGCCGACCCGGAAGCTGCCGACCTGGGACTCTACCGGGTACCGGGCGGAGAATTCCACCTGAACCGATGCGCCACGCTGCTCAACATGTACCTCATGGCTACGTATGGCGAAGGGCAATATGTGGATGGGTATCATCAGCTGCACATCTACCTGAATCATAAACTCATAGAAAACAAAGGGCTGATTCTGGCCGACGTGCAAGAGAAAGCGGCCCAATTCCTGGTGCAGTTCAGCGGGGTGAACGAGGTGTACTCGGCCGACCGCCTGCTGCTGGGCTCGTGGTCGCCGCAGAAAGACCGCATCCGCAACGGCTTCCACCGCAAGAACTCGGGCGACCTGCTGATTAAGGTGCTGCCCGGATGGACGGTGGTACAAGAAAACAGTTCCTATAGCCGGGTGGTACGCCTGGCCAACATTCCTGCACCGCTCATTCTGCTGGGTGCCGGCATTCAGGCTGAAACGCTTTCGGCACCGGTCAGCGTAGAGCGGCTGGCCCCTACCCTGTCGGGGATGCTGCACATCCGCGCTCCCAATGCCTGCCAGGCTTCCCCACTCTTCTAAGAAACTTTTCGAAGAAGCGGAGGGATTTTTATCCGGAGTGCATTTTAAAACTGCCACTTTTTCAGAGGGATATTCCGGTGTTTCAGTAGGATGATTTGCTACTGATACTGCCTCAGGTGTTTGTAAATGAAGCAGAAAAACCTTATCTTTGCCTCGCAAGAGAAACCCGATGAAAAGAAGAGTTGATGCCTTCTGTACCCGCAGTATTCTGTTCTTTCTGCACAGCAAGGAGCAATGAAAGCTAAAGAAAAAAAATGAACAGGTATCTTAACCAATAGAATAATAAATAAAAAACAATATAATAATGGGATTTAATGAATTTTTAAGCTCGATTTTCGGCAACAAAGCATCCCGCGACATGAAGGAAATCAAGCCCTGGGTAGAAAAGGTGAAAGCTGCCTACCCCGAAGTAGCCAAACTGGACAACGACGGCCTGCGTGCCAAGACGGAAGAGCTGAAGGCTTATATCCGTAACTCGGCTGCCGAACAGCATGCCAAAGTGGCCGAACTGAAGGCCAGTGTGGAGAACACCGAACTGGAACAGCGCGAAGCCCTCTTTGCTCAAATCGACAAACTGGAAAAGGAAATTCTGGACCTCTATGAGAAAGCATTGGACGACGTGCTGCCCACGGCATTTGCCATCGTGAAGGATACGGCACGACGCTTCTCGGAAAACGAGGAAATCGTGGTGACGGCTACCGACTTCGACCGTGAACTGGCCACTACGAAAGACTTTGTACGCATAGAAGGCGACAAGGCCATCTTCAAGAACCACTGGCTGGCCGGCGGTAATGAAATGACTTGGAACATGGTGCACTACGACGTGCAGCTGTTTGGTGGCGTGGTGCTGCACAAAGGCAAAATCGCTGAAATGGCTACCGGTGAGGGTAAGACACTGGTGGCTACCCTGCCCGTATTCCTCAATGCTCTGACCGGAAACGGTGTACACGTGGTGACGGTGAACGACTACCTGTCTAAACGTGACTCGGAATGGATGGGTCCGCTTTATATGTTCCACGGTCTGAGCGTGGACTGCATCGACAAGCATCAGCCCAACTCGGATGCCCGCCGACGCGCTTACCTGGCCGACATTACCTTCGGTACGAACAATGAATTCGGCTTCGACTACCTGCGCGACAACATGGCCATCAGCCCGAAAGACTTGGTGCAACGCCAGCATAACTATGCCATCGTGGATGAGGTGGACTCGGTATTGATAGACGATGCCCGTACGCCGCTGATTATCTCCGGTCCGGTGCCCAAAGGCGACGTGCAGCTGTTTGAACAGCTACGACCGCTGGTGGAACGCCTGGTGGAAGCACAGCGCGGACTGGCTACCAAATACCTAGCTGACGCCAAGCGTATGATTGCCTCGGACGACAAGAACGAGGTGGAGGAAGGCTTCCTGGCTCTGTATCGCAGCCACAAGTGTCTACCCAAGAACAAGGCCCTGATCAAGTTCCTGAGCGAACAGGGTATCAAGGCGGGTATGCTGAAGACGGAGGAAATCTACATGGAGCAGAACAACAAGCGTATGCACGAGGTGACCGACCCGCTCTACTTCGTCATCGACGAGAAACTGAACAGTGTAGACCTGACCGACAAGGGTATCGACCTGATTACCGGAAATGCAGAAGACCCCACGCTCTTCGTATTGCCCGACATCGCTGCACAGCTGTCGGAACTGGAGAACGAAACCAATCTGACCGATGAGGAACGCCTGGCCAAGAAAGATGCGCTGATGACCAACTACTCCATCAAGAGTGAACGCGTACACACCATCAACCAGCTGCTGAAGGCCTACACCATGTTCGAAAAGGATGATGAATATGTGGTGATAGACGGTCAGGTGAAAATCGTGGACGAACAGACAGGACGTATCATGGAGGGAAGACGCTACTCCGACGGTCTGCACCAGGCCATCGAAGCCAAGGAACGCGTGAAGGTGGAAGCGGCTACGCAGACCTTTGCCACCATCACCCTGCAGAACTACTTCCGTATGTATCACAAGCTGTCGGGTATGACGGGTACGGCTGAAACAGAAGCCGGCGAATTCTGGGACATCTACAAGCTGGATGTGGTGGTGATTCCAACCAACCGACCCATTGCCAGAAATGATATGAACGACCGCGTGTACAAGACGAAACGCGAAAAGTATAAAGCCGTAATCGAAGAGATAGAGAAGATGGTACAGGCCGGACGTCCGGTGCTGGTGGGTACCACATCGGTGGAAATCTCTGAGATGCTGAGCAAGATGCTGACCATGAGAAAGATTCAGCATAACGTGCTGAATGCCAAGCTGCACCAGAAGGAGGCAGACATCGTGGCTCAGGCCGGACAGAGCAGTACGGTGACCATCGCCACCAACATGGCCGGACGTGGTACCGACATCAAGCTGAGTGCCGAGGTGAAGGCAGCCGGCGGTTTGGCCATCATCGGTACCGAACGCCACGAATCGCGCCGTGTGGACAGACAGCTTCGCGGACGTGCCGGACGTCAGGGTGACCCGGGTTCTTCGGTGTTCTTCGTATCGCTGGAAGACGACCTGATGCGTCTGTTCTCGTCAGACCGCATTGCTTCGGTAATGGATAAGCTGGGCTTCAAGGAAGGGGAAATGATAGAACACAGCATGATTTCCAAATCCATCGAACGGGCTCAGAAGAAGGTGGAAGAAAACAACTTCGGTATACGTAAACGACTGCTGGAATACGACGACGTGATGAACAAGCAGCGTACGGTGGTGTATACCAAGCGTCGCCACGCCTTGATGGGTGAACGTATCGGCATGGACATCGTGAATATGATCTGGGACCGCTCGCTCAGCGCGGTGGAAGCTCCCGACTATGAAAACTGCAAGATGGACATCCTGCAGACGCTGGCTATGGAGGTGCCCTTCACGGAAGAGGAATTCCGCAATGAAAAGAAGGAAAAACTGGCCGACCGCACGTTCGACAAGGCAATGGAAATGTTCAAGCGCAAAACGGAACGCATGGCACAGATAGCTTATCCGGTTATCAAGCAGGTGTACGAACAGCAGGGCCATATGTATGAGAATATCCTGATTCCGATTACAGACGGCAAACGGATGTATAACATTTCCTGCAACCTGAAAGCGGCGTACGAAAGCGAATGCAAGGAGGTGGTGAAATCGTTCGAGAAATCCATCTTGCTGCACGTGATAGACGAGGCATGGAAAGAAAACCTGCGCGAACTGGACGACCTGAAGCACTCGGTACAGAATGCCAGCTACGAACAGAAAGATCCGCTGCTTATCTATAAGCTGGAATCGGTAAATCTGTTTGACGCCATGGTGAACAAGATTAACAATGAAACGATTGCTATCTTGATGCGCGGTCAGATTCCGGTACCGGAAATTCCCGAAGAACAACGGCAGCAGGCTCCGCAACAGCCGGAACAGCCGCAGCAACCTCAGCAACGCATAGAGGTGCGTCAGGCTGCCCCGGAACAACGCCAGGACATGAGCAAGTATCGTGAACAGAAGGTGGACCTGAATGACCCGAACCAACAGGCTGCAGCTGCTCATGATACACGCGAACAACCTCACCGTGAACCGGCACGCGCTGAAAAGACAGTGGGTAGAAATGACCCTTGTCCGTGCGGCAGCGGAAAGAAATACAAGAACTGCCACGGCAAGAATCAATAACGGGCGTTTCGCTCAGACGAAAAGCGGATGCCAAGAAAGAAGCTGCATCAAGCAGTTGTCTTACTTATGATTCCTGCTTTTCTTACAAGTAATAGAAAGAAGTCAGAGGGGGTGACAAAGGCTCTCTTCTGACTTCTTTTTTTATAGCCGACAGTAAGCAGGTGTCTATGAGCCGACGTAGAATGACCTGCCATCCGGATGAACTTTTCCCCCCCACGGGGGATAAATTTCCCAGAGGCGGGTGATGGCTCCTTAAAAAAAATAAATGAGAGAACTCCTTTTTGCGAATGTACGGAAAAAGCGTATTTTTGCTCATCAAGTATGAATGATACAAAAATAGAAAGAATGAATAAACAACTATTGCTGGCCGGTGCATGGGCACTGCTGATGAGCAGTTGCCAAAGTATTCAACCCTTATCCATCGATTATATGCTGCCCGCAGAAATCAGTTTTCCTGCCGAACTGAAGAAAGTGGCAGTGGTGAATAATGTACCTGCATACCATGAAAAGGACTTCCTCATCAGACAGGAAGAGAAAGCTGCCACCCCAACCCAAGGACCCATCTTGACCCAATTCTTTCGGGGAGACGCTGACCGGACCACAGAAGCACTGGCTGAATGCCTGGCCGACGGTAATTACTTCGAAGAGGTGATAATCTGTGACTCTACGTTGCAGACAAAAAACAGCGGTGAGACAAACGGACAGCTGACGGCCGAACAGGTGGAGAAGCTGACGTATGAACTGGGGGCCGACTTTCTGCTGGCACTGGAAGATGTACAGATAAAGGCGGTACGCAAGGTGGAGTATTCGCCCATGTTTCAGGCGTATTTTGGCAGTACCGACCTGAAAGTGGTGCCTACCGTGAGAATCTATCTGCCGGGCAGAACAACCCGGCTGCATACCATACAACCTGCCGACAGCATCTTCTGGGAGGAAATAGGAGCCAGCTTTGAGGAAGCGGAAGCGCAACTGATCAGCAACCAGGAACTGGTGGCACAGGCTTCGGAGTTTGCCGGGAGCATTCCGGTGAAAAAGATGTTGCCCCACTGGGAAACGGCCAACCGCATACTCTTTACCGGAGGCAGCGTAGAAATGAGGGATGCCGCCGTATATGTGCGCGAACAGAACTGGACGGAGGCTCTGACGCTTTGGGAACAAGTATATGAGAAAGCAAAAGGCAAGAAAAGGATGAGGGCTGCACACAACCTGGCACTGGGCTACGAAATGCTAGACAACCTGCCAAAGGCTTTGGAATGGGCCAAGAATGCACAACAACTGGCTTTCGATGCAGACAAGGTGGAACAGAAAAAAAAGGCAACGGGAATAGAGGCTGCCGAGGTGCCCAACTATGCACTGGAAAGCCTGTATGTGACGGAACTGGAAAAAAGAACCAGCCAAATGGCACTGCTCCATACGCAAATGGAAAGATTTCATGAATAAAAGCATTTTTCTACGATATTCTTTTCGTTTCTAATATTTTTATATAACTTTGAAAATCCTAAATTTTAAAATGATATGAAACTTAGCGAACCGTCATTAGCAGCCATAGAAACAGCCCTGAACAAAGCTGTAGAAAAATATACGACACACAACGGACAAACCATTGTGACAGATATACACCTGCAACCTAACCCTAATTCGGGCGAACTCATTATCTTTGATGACGAAGATGCCGTATTGGCTCAGACATCCGTAGATGAATGGAGTGGCTATGAAAATGATGATTTTCTGGAGCATTGCGAACGGCTGCTGGTCTCCCTGCTGAATGATATGAAGCAGAAGGGGTATTTCGATAAAATCAATGTGCTGAAGCCCTACTCTTTCGTACTGGTGGACGATGAAAAGGAAACGGTGGCCGAACTGCTGCTGATGGACGATGATACGCTGCTGGTAAACGATGAACTGCTGAAAGGACTGGATGAGGAACTGGATGCTTTCCTGAAGAACCTGTTGGAAAAATAGAATCAATCTTACCCTTCTATAAAAAAGCGGAATCCTCCTGCATCTTTTAAAACCGGACAACCTACAAGGCCCGGAGCTAAAAGAAACGGGAGGATTCCGCTTTTCTCTATGCAGGCCTGGAAGCTGCTTACCATTTATTCAGAAAGCATTTTATCCAGTTTTATCTGAGTTTATTTTCAGTCTTATCCCTGAAACATAACGCTCAGCAAAAGCAGGAATACAATGAAAACCGCTGCTTACAGCAGGAACACGAAAAGAGGCTGCCCCCTGACTCGAACGAGAACAGGGAGACAGCCTCTTTACGATATATATGCGCTACACGCTCTGCACGTGCGTTATGCTTTCTTCAAGGCAGCAATGCTTTCTTGCAAAGACTTGATGATGCTTTCGGCATCGGCCTGCTTCTTACGCTCCAGTTCGATGACTGCGGCAGGAGCATTGTTGACAAATTTCTCGTTGCTGAGTTTCTTCAATACACCTTGCAGGAATCCTTGCTTGTGCTTCAGTTCGGCTTCCATACGAGCTATTTCGGCCTCTACGTCAATCATGTTGCCCAAGGGCACGGCATATTCGGTAGTACCTACCATGAACGATGCTGCACCGTCGGCCTTGGCCTCTACCAACTGAATGGAAGAAAGGTTGCACATCTTTTCGATGACCGCGCTGAAAGCAGCTACCGGGTTCTCGCCCACTACTTGTAATTCGAGCGCTTCCTTCTGAGCAATGTTCTTCTGCAAACGGATGGAACGTACATTACTGATTACTTCCTTCACACCTTCGAAGGCAGCAATGAGCGACTCGTCGGCAGCAGCCAACGGAGCCATCGGACTTACCATGAGGCTTTCACCGTCTTTACGATCTACGATGTGCTGCCACAACTCTTCCGTGATGAACGGCATGAAGGGGTGAAGCAGGTGAAGCAGGGTATCGAAGAAACCGATGGTGGTATCGTATACCTCCTTGCTGATGGGCTGACCATAGGCCGGCTTAATCATTTCCAGGTACCAGGATGAGAATTCGTCCCAGAACAGCTTATATACAGCCATCAATGCTTCACTGAGGCGGTATTTGCTGAAGAGGTCGGCCACTTCGGCAGCTACGGCATTCTGCTTGGCAGCAAACCACTTCATAGCCAGGGAAGCGGCTGCCGGCACTTCTACCTCTGCGCTTACTTCCCAGCCTTTCAGCAGACGGAAGGCATTCCAAATCTTATTGTTGAAGTTACGGCCCTGCTCGCACAAAGCATCGTCGAACAAGATATCATTGCCGGCAGGAGCAGAAAGCATCATACCCATACGCACACCGTCGGCACCGTATTTCTCTATCAAATCGAGCGGGTCGGGAGAGTTGCCCAAAGACTTGGACATCTTACGGCCCAACTTGTCGCGCACGATACCTGTGAAGTAGACATTCTTGAAAGGCATATCCCCCATATACTCATAGCCGGCCATAATCATACGGGCCACCCAGAAGAAGATAATATCGGGTCCGGTTACCAGGTCGCTGGTGGGATAATAATACTTGATTTCTTCGTTGCCGGGATTCAGAATACCGTCGAACAAGGAAATAGGCCACAGCCAAGAAGAGAACCAGGTATCCAGACAGTCTTCATCCTGACGCAGGTCTTCGAGTTTCAAGGCAGCATTGCCCGTCTTTTCCTGAGCCAGCTTCAGTGCTTCTTCTACCGTAGCAGCTACCACATACCCTCCTTCGGGCAAGAAATAGGCCGGAATGCGGTGTCCCCACCACAACTGACGGCTGATGCACCAATCCTTGATGTTTTCCAACCAGTTCTTATAAGTGTTCTTATACTTGGCAGGATAGAATTTCAGTTCATCGTTCATCACCGGCGGCAAAGCCATATCGGCAAAGTGCTGCATCTTCAGGAACCACTGCATAGACAGTTTCGGCTCAATGGGCACATTGGTACGCTCTGAACAACCTACCTTGTTGGTATAAGCTTCTACCTTCTCCAGCAAGCCGGCAGCAGCCAGGTCTTTCTCTATCTGCTCGCGCACATCGAAGCGGTCTTGACCTACATAGAGTCCGGCTGCTTCGCTCAAGGTACCGTTATCATTGAAAATATCGATAGAAGGCAAGTTATATTTCTCACCCAGCATATAGTCGTTCACATCGTGAGCCGGAGTAACCTTCAGACAGCCTGTACCGAATTCAATGTCTACATAATCATCTTCAATCACCGGAATCACACGGTTCACCAACGGCACGATAACCTTCTTGCCCTTCAGCCAGCCGTTCTTCACATCATTAGGATTGATACACATAGCCGTATCACCCATGATGGTTTCCGGACGCGTGGTAGCCACTACGGCATAGCGACGGCCCTGCTCATCGCGGTGTACCACTTCGCCTTCCACACCGGTTTCACCGCTCATATCATCATCGGCTACGTAATATCTCAGGTAATAGAGCTTGCTATGTTCTTCCTTGTAGATAACCTCTTCATCGCTCAAAGCCGTCAATGCCTTAGGGTCCCAGTTCACCATGCGCACACCGCGGTAAATCAAGCCCTTGTTATAAAGGTCGACAAATACCTTGATAACGCTCTCGCTACGCTTTTCGTCCATGGTGAAGGCGGTGCGGTCCCAGTCGCACGAAGCACCCAGCTTACGAAGCTGCTTCAAGATGATACCTCCATGTTCATCGGTCCACTCCCAGGCGTGTTTTAAAAATTCTTCACGAGTTAGGTCGGTTTTCTTGATGCCTTGTGCAGCCAACTTATTCACTACCTTTGCTTCGGTAGCAATGGACGCATGGTCGGTACCCGGCACCCAGCAGGCATTCTTGCCTTCCATACGGGCACGACGCACCAGGATGTCCTGAATGGTATTGTTCAACATATGTCCCATATGCAGCACACCCGTCACGTTAGGGGGAGGAATAACGACGGTGTACGGTGTACGGCCATCGGGTTTTGAACTAAACAGTTTGTGGTCCAACCAATACTGGTACCACTTTCCCTCCACATCAGCGGGATTGTACTTACTTGCTAATTCCATATCTTTATCTTTTCAGTATATTAAATTCCGAATATCGGATGCAAAATTAGTAATTTATTGCTTTTTAACGGCAAAAGCCTGCGAAAGTTTTTTTCAACCAATGAGATATATCCCTATCTTTGCAACTATAAAGTAAAGCTGTATAAATCAAAATGCTACCGGTAGGCATGCCTTTCAATCACTGACGATTACAGAGCATGTAAAGAGATTCTAATATATCGTACCGGTATCTTTTGTAATCAACAGACAAACAAACCAATAAAATAATCTAACAACTGATATGCAACATTCTAGAAAAGAACAGATGGAAGCCTTCGGACGCTTCCTGGATATTTTGGACGAATTACGGGAGAAATGCCCGTGGGACCGGAAACAGACCAATGAAAGCCTGCGACCCAACACCATAGAAGAAACGTATGAACTCTGCGACGCACTGATGCGCAACGACCAGAAAGAAATCTGCAAGGAGCTGGGAGACGTGCTGCTGCACGTGGCCTTCTATGCCAAAATAGGCAGCGAAACAGGCAGCTTCGATATAAAGGACGTATGCGACCGACTCTGCGACAAGCTGATTTACCGCCATCCGCACGTGTTTGGCGACGTGAAGGCTGAAACTGCCGGAGAGGTGGTGCAGAACTGGGAAGAACTGAAACTGAAAGAAAAAGGAGGCAACAAGACTGTGCTCAGCGGGGTGCCTGCCGCACTGCCCTCGCTCATTAAAGCGTATCGCATACAGGATAAAGCCCGAAACGTGGGCTTCGACTGGGAAGAACGAGAGCAGGTATGGGATAAGGTAAAAGAAGAAATCAAGGAGTTTCAGGCAGAAGTGGCCAATATGGACCGGGAAAAGGCAGAAGAAGAATTCGGCGACGTGATGTTCAGCCTCATCAATGCCGCCCGGCTCTACAAAATCAATCCCGACAATGCCCTGGAACATACCAACCAGAAGTTCATACGCAGGTTCAATTACCTGGAAGAACATACCCTAAAGCAGGGAAAGAGCCTGCATGATATGTCGCTGGAAGAAATGGACGCATTGTGGAACGAAGCAAAAGCATTGGAAAAAAATACAAATAAATAATCTCATGGCTAACAAAAAAGAATACGCAAAAATCAATCAGGAGTGGCTGGAAGCCAAGGCCAAGGAAGAGGGTGTGCAAGCACTTCCCAAAGGTATCTATTATAAAGTAATCAGCCAAGGAAAGAACGACGGCAAGCACCCCAATGCCCGAAGCATCATTACGGCACACTACACCGGATGGACCATCAACGGCAAGAAGTTTGACAGCAGCCGCGGCGGCACGCCTATGGCAGTGCGCCTGAGCGACCTGATAGACGGATGGATTATCGCTATCCAACGAATGTGTGTGGGCGATAAATGGGAAATCTACCTGCCGGCAGAAATGGGATACGGCAAATTCTCGCAACCGGGTATTCCGGGAGGTTCTACACTGATATTCGAAATAGAACTCTTGGGGATAGCTTGACGAAAGCAGCTAGCTGCATCAGCCATAGCAAGCGGCTGCATGACGCTTAGCAGTTACTTGCTATGCATCATGCAGCCGCTTGCTTGCAAAAGTGTCAGAAAAGTATATATTCCAGCATTTATTCTACGGGCAGAAAGGTAATGGCTTGTCCGCCACCGCGCGCCATTGATATGGTCAGGCTATCGGCAGCAGTCACCACTTTTTCTACGATTTCATACGCCAAGGGATTGGTTTCCCAATCGGCATCGGCCCGGTCGGCATAAATCACTGCCCGATAAGAGGTATCCGGTTTAAGAAAATCCAGCGCAATCTTTACCCGGCGTTGATGTTCATCGGTAATCGCCCCCAAGAAAAATTTATCCTTGGCTCGGCGCACTATCACCACATAATCGCCCGGCTCTCCGGCCAATGCTTCCGACCAGTCGCAGTCGGCATCAAAATCACGGAAAAACTGAAAAGCCGGATGACCTTCATAATTCTCTATCATATCGGCTGCCATCTGCAACGGAGAGTAAAGAACCACCCAGTTGGCTATCTGCTTGGCCAAAGTTGTATTGATACGACAATCCTTGCTGTCCATCATGTTCCACTTCTTCCGATTGGGATTCTTCTTGGCCCGTTCGTAAAGAATATCAAAGATACCGGGAGTATAATCCATCGGGCCGGCCAGCAAACGGGTAAACGGCAACATTACATGATGTTCGGGAGAATTGCCTTCGCTCCAGGCATTCCACTCCATGCCCCGGGCTCCTTCACGCGTCATCATGTTGGGATAGGTTCTGCGAATACCTGTATCCTTAATCGGCTCATGCACATCGAGCGTGGTATGGTATTTAGCAGCCGTCTGCACCACCTTGCGGTAATGACGCACATTGAACTGCCCGTGATGGTTATGCCCGCCGGGCAATCCGCCTGCATACCCCGTCTTTACCGAATGCACTCCATGGTCGGCATACCACTGATAGGCTTTATCCAACTGACGCTCATAATTCAGCACATTGCCTCCGGTTTCGTGATGTCCGATGATGGCAATCCCCTTTTCCCGAGCATACCGGCTAATCTCTTGCATATCAAAATCATCGTATGGGCGGGTATAATCAAACTGCTGCGAACCTCCCCAGTTCTCCCAGCCTGCATTCCAACCTTCGAACATCACCGCTTCTATCCGATTGGCAGCTGCGAAATCAATATACCGTTTGGCATTTTCGGTAGTAGCTCCATGACGGTCGTTGATAACCCAACTTTCTACCCCCAGGTGCATACCCCACCATACACCGACATACTTCATCGGCTTGATCCAATCGGTAGTCTCCAGCACACAAGGGTCATTCAGATTCAATATGAGTGATGAATTGATAAGCCCCACTGCTTCAGAGCTAATCTGCAAGGTGCGCCAAGGCGTCTTGAAATTACCTCCCTGAAAACGGGCTTTTACCCCATCGGGCCAGGGAGCCAATTCGGCCTTGAAACAAGTGCCGCCTACATTTTTCAACGTCATTTCGGGAAAGTCGGTCAAGGCAGCTTCGTGTAGAGAAGCATAGATACCTGCCGACCGGAACGTCATCGGCGTATTGGCAGTTTCTACAGCCGACAAAGGCAATGTGCGATACTGTAGTTCATACGTTTCATAGTTCGCTGGTATAGACCACGACTGACCATCGGCTGCCAAAGAAAAAGTAGTCAGTTCATCTGTAATCAGCAAACTGTCGGCTTTCGGTACCCTGTATTCGTATCGAAAGCCTACTCCGTCGTCGAACAGTCGGAAATAAAGGTCTAACTCAGTCTGAGCCTCATCCATCAAATGAACCGTCATCTGATTATAAGCATTGCGCACAGTCTTATTCTCTCCCCAGGGCTGTGTCCAGGTTTCATCAGTCTGACTGAATTCCGTCTGCAAAATTCTAAAATTACGGGATAGATTGATGCCCGTTTTCTCTGTAAATCCCAACATGGAAGGTTGGATAACAAGAGAATCGTTTACCCATACTTGATAGGTCATAGAACGGCAACTGTCTAATGCAAAAGACAAACGGATTTTACCATCGGGTGATGTAAACGTGGCAGGACGAGAAGTGCACGCCACAAACAAAACTACCACACAAAAGGAAAAAAGAGCATAAAAAGATTTCATCAAATACATGTGTAAGAGTTAAAACTTCAAATCGACTACCTGGGGATTATGATCAGACAAATAAGTAACCGCATGCTCTACGATACCTGGAATGAAGGATTTGCTCACCTGTATAGATGGAGTTACCAAAACGAAATCGATCTTACTTCTTTCGGCTACAGGTACTCTTCCGAAACCATGAAAAGTATACTCTACTCCTTCTCTAACTCCAGCTATCTTATGTGCATCTTTCAGCACAAACTCATTGGTGGTAAGTGTGAGATAAGCCTCTGAAGAATCAGTGACATTTAAGTCGCCAGTAAGAATGGCGGGATACTTGCCTGCTATTTGTTTGATACGGTCGATGATAAGCAGTGCAGCCTCACGGCGGGCTTGTGTGCCTACATGATCGAAATGCGTGTTGACAAACATAAAGATTTTTCCGGTAACCACGTCTTTCAACTTAGCCCAAGTGGCTATACGTGTACAAGCACCATCCCAACCAATAAACCCTACACTGTCAGGATATTGTGACAGCCAAAATGTCTGGCTATCTAATAATTCAAATTTGTCTTTACGATAAAATATCGGTGAATATTCTCCCAATGTATGACCATCATCGCGTCCTACCCCAACCATGTCAAAAGCAGGCAAAGCAGCCTTTAAATCTTCTGTCTGTCTGAACAAGACTTCCTGCATACCGATAACCTCCAAATCGGCCTCCTTTATGAAGCGGCAAACAGAGTCTTTACGATAACTCCAAGCATTCAAGCTGTCGCCGGGATTATCATAACGAATATTAAACGTAGCACACCGAACTGCAACTTCCGGCTGCTGACCACTACAAGACACTAACAGCCCTATTCCCATCAATAAAAACAATAACTTTCTCATATCTATAATCATTATACTAAAAATAAAACAACTAACTTACACAAAACACTTGCTGAAAACCAGCTAACCTGCATAACACTTCTGATACTTCAGTATATTATGGGGTGAACAAGTTACCGGAATAAACACCACCTATTCTATCACCTTATATCACCAACCAGGATTTTGAGTTAAGTTAGGATTCAGATTTCTCACTTCTTGTGGTATGGGATATAAATACATATTATCATTCCACACCTTCGTATCGATACGATAATTATATATAAATCCGTGTTTAGAATCATCTGTCAATTCCTGCACCGTTTGCAGGTTATTCAACTTAACAGCAATACCTTTATATTCACCATTATAATTAGCATCTTTAGTAAAAAATACATCATTTACTCCATCACCATTCATATCAATCGGTTTATCCAAGGCCGGGATATAAACACCTGTCCATGCCAGTTTTTCCCATAACTCACCACAATTCCAACGCTTCAAGTCATTCAATCTGACACCTTCCAAACACAATTCTATGGCACGCTCACGACGAATTTCCAATAGAACAGGATCATTGATATCCGGATAGAATGTGTCGTGCAGATAAGGGTCCACCTGAGTTGGTAAATGTTCTAAATCACCTCCCGTAATACCGGCACGCCGGCGTAATTGCCCAATCGTTTGTTCCCACTCTGAATCTGTCAAAGATTTTAATTCAGCTTTTGCCTCAGCATAATTCAACAAAACTTCGGCATATCGAAAAATAGGTAAATCATTATAATTATTAGCACCGTTATCTATGGCTTCATCATCTAATACATACTTGGTAAACTGATACCCTGTCAATGTGTGACCTACAAAATTAGCAGCCGTAGGTGCATATTCCCCTTGGGTTGTTTTACAAGTATAATCATATCCTCTGATAGTTTGGTTTAAACGAGTATCGCGACCTGTAGTTTCTTCCACAAAAGTTTTATAACTGCCATCCGATTTTTTTTCATTATAGAAAGTACCATCCAAATTGAGATAAGTCTTGGCAAAAACCCGAGTCATACACATATGCGGACCATACGTTGACGAGTTATACCACCAGTTCTGATCGCCCAATTGCAAAGCAGGGTCTGTGGAACAAGCCAACATCACCTCTTGTGTAATGGCATTATCGCTGGTAAACAAATCACGGTAAGCACCGCGACCGTTAGCATACGTACCACTCGTATAAATACTGTAACCGCTATGATCCATAACCAGCTTAGCAGCCTCTGCAGCCTTTTCAAACAATTCATCGGATGAAATCGTGCACCCCTTTACATAGTCAGTACCTGCATGATACTTACGCCAAGAGGCTTCGAACAAACATACTCTGGACTTAAAGAAAGCAGCAGTCCACTTGTTAATCGTATTTGAATTACCCGTAGCTTTGGTTTCTAAGATAAACTCATAGGCATAGTCCAAATCATCTATAATTTTAGAAATAATCACATCACGGGAATCACGAGGAGCATACAAACTTTCTATGTCATCGTTGGCAATAGGTTCGTCAATCCAAGGCACCTCTCCATAAGTCACCAACTTGTCGAAATAGAAATAAGCACGGAAGAAACGTGCAATACCAGTGTAGTTATTACGCACAGATTCACTGACAGCCTCATTCGTGTTATTTTTCAAGAAATAATTAATATTACGCAAATCAGACCAGCTCCAATTGGTAGATGTATTCACCGTATATGCACCACTTTCATACGTATTGGTTGCATTTTTAGCTGTGTAGTCGGCCGCAGTTTCATCCAGACGACTGGCTCCAGAATGATTCGGTAACTGATTATAGAAAGAATATGCGTAAGCCTTTAAGCCAGACTCGGAACCAAAAATCATAGGCCGACCCGCAGTAGACTGTTGTTCTTCCGTTAAATCACAACTACCCCACAACACAGCAGACAAAGCGATGAGTACACACTGACAAATATGTTTTTTCATTTGATACATACAATTAGTTTAAAAAGTTATATTAATACCAAGACTAAAACTCTTCATAGTCGGATAATTATTACCATCCCCATCATTACCTGATAAATCGGCATCAGATCCATTGATATTCGTTACGTCCATATCGCGCGTATGCTTGTATAACGGTGACCAAGTGAATAGATTCTCTCCTGAGAAATAAATACTGGCAGCACTCAATCGTAAAGGACGCACCCATTTATCGGGCAGGTTATAACCAATCTGAATATTCTTTAAACGCAAATACGCTACATTCTGCAAATAACGCGTATTGGCATTCTTATTTCCTTCAAAGAAAGGACGATAATATCCTGTATAACGCGGCAAATAGGCATCCGGATTATCTTCAGTCCAATAATTATCCAAGTGCCAAGACGGCATTTGATTATACGGACGATTGTATTGTCCCCAGAATACAGCCGTTTCACTACCAGGATACCAATCCTGTTTGCCTACCCCTTGAAAGAAGGCATTGAAATAAATACGATTCCAATCAGCACCCAAGGTGAAACTATAGATATAACGCGGTTCTGAATTACCGATTATTTTACGGTCACCCGGATCGTCTACCGTACCAGCACCGGTATCAATATAGCCATTACCATTCAAATCCTCAATCTTAATATCTCCCGGATGAAGTTGATAATTTTTATCAGTCTGAATACCGGGCATATAGTACTTCTGGCCAGCTTTCAAAGCTCCTGCTTCAGCCGCATCAATATCAGCCTGTGATTGCCATAAACCATTGGAAACATATCCCCAAATCTCACCCACTTTCATTCCTGAATAGTAGTTAGGAGCATTGGAACCTCCTAAAGCACGGGTGCTGTTATTATATTTATCAATTGTAGACTGGTAATCGGCCAAAGTGGCTTTAACATAATAATGAAAAGGTTTATGAGCCAATTCAAAAGAATCATCCCAAGATACAGAGATTTCATACCCCTTCGTATTCATATCTGCATAATTGCCCTTGGGAGAAGTGGCTCCAAACACACTGGGTAGTGTAGGACCTTGCGTGTACATATCCTTTGTCCAACGGATATAATAATCGGCACTTAAGGTCAGCTTATTATGAAAGAATCCTAAATCTAAACCGACATCAAATGTCTGGGAAGTTTCCCAAGTCAAGGATTCAGGAATTTCATTGGGGATAGATGTCTGGCTAGGCTTTACACCATTAAAGATTCTACCACTCTTATTGATGACAAACGCCTCATCGTAAGAATACGGAGCAACATTACCATTACCCAATGAACCATAAGAAGCACGGACTTTCAAATTAGAAACTTTTGCCGGGTCAACCTTAAACCATGCCTCTTCGTTCACACGCCATCCGGCAGATACAGAAGGGAAAAAAGCCCAACGCTGACTGGAAGGGAACTTGGACGAACCGTCATAACGACCATTAAACTCAACCAAATAACGATCGTTAAAAGCATAATTTAAACGAAAGAAAGAACCAACCGTACGCCACTTATTCCAATAAGAAGAGATAGTCTTGTTATCTGTTCCCATCGCCAAATTGATATTGCCGACATCTTCCATCAATAAATCATCATTATAAGCATATAACTGTTTACTCTGCGACTGCTCATAATTATAGCCCAGCATAAATTTAATATAATGCTTTTCAGCAAAAGTTTTTTCATACTCGCCATAAATATTAGTGCCCAAGTAAACCGTATTCAGTTGTTGCTCACTAAGGTAAGACTGTGTGCCCGAAATCGTTTCCTCTATTCCAGGAGTGCGAGAGAATTTACTACGAACCCGTTTAATCGTTTGATAATTATTTTCATTACGATAAGTAAAATCTGCATTGAAACGCAATTTATTGTCTAAGAACTGTGCATTCAATGAAGTAGTAGTACGAAACAAATCATTTTTAGTTTTACGACCACTATTACCATACAAGAAATCACCCAACGAATACACTCCACTAAAGGTCATGGTTCCATCTGGATTGAACATGGGAGATGAGGGATGAGCCTCATCCTGTAAATTACGCCAAATATTACCATTGCCTTCAGAATAAGTCACAGGATTATAATAACTATCATTAGCTACTTCTGTATTATTACTAATCTTCAACCAATTGTAAAGCTGGTAACCAACTTTAGAACGCATATTCAATTTTTTATATTTATCTGTCTGCGTATCACTGTTGAAAAGTCCATCATAATTATAGTAACGACCCGAAAGAAAGTAATCAAACTTTTCTCCTGATCCAGATACAGAGATGTTATGAGTCTGCGAAAAGACATTATTCTTATACAACAAACCATACACATCTAAATTATCATTGAAATACACATAATCCCCTTCTTTGATTCCCAGAGAACCATCACTGATGAAAGTACCCAACTCACCGGTACTTTTTCTGCGTTTATACTCTTCCAGCCAAGCCAGAGAGAAAGATTGAGTCTTATTTATACCTGATGGATTGGAACGCTGAAAACCATAATAAGCCTTATAGAAATGATCTGCCCAAGTATAACCATCGGTTACAATTTCCGGCACAGCCGTAGGCTGCTGCAAGGTTAGATTGGTAGAATAATGAATTTTAGTCTTGTTCTTCGTGGGATTCTTCGTAGTAACCAATACCACACCATAAGGAGCACGTGCACCATAAATAGAAGAAGCAGCAGCATCCTTCAATACTGACACACTTTCAATATCGTTAGGATTCAACATATCCAATGACCCCTCTACTCCGTCAATCAAAACTAATGCACTACCTCCTTGACCAATAGAAGTAGTACCACGCACATTAACATTAGCAGCTCTATTAGGCTTACCATCGGATAAAGTAATATTTAAATTGGGTACTGCCCCCATTAACATCTGAGCAGCACTGCTTGTAGGACGCCCTTCAAGAACTTCCTTACCAACCTGCTCTACAGCCCCTGTCAAATTTACTTTTTTCTGCGTACCATATCCCACTACAACCACTTCATCCAAGAATTGTGAATCTTCAGTAAGTACTATAGTCAAGCTATTTTTCCCATTAACCGGCACTTCTTGGGTAGTATATCCCATATAAGAAACAACTAATACTGCATTGGGGTCGATATTAGCTAACGCCACTCTACCATTTATATCAGTGATGCCACCAATTGTAGTTCCTTTTACCAATACATTCGCTCCAATAACCGGTTCCTTATTATCCATAACCAAACAAGTAACAGAACGTTCATCTTGCTGAATACTGAATGATTCTGTATACCCCAAAACAGGTATAGGTGAAGCTATTGATAACAACAAAGCACAACCTATACTACTAAGAATCTTTTTCTTTTTTTTCATGATTGCTTTAAATTTTACCTATATTTTTTGACGCCACAAAAGTAAATTCACGCTATTACATTTTCATGAAACGCTCAGTACACTTTGATGACTTAACTAAACCACAAAT
>Cinder_p2__coassemble_1679_pt1 | contig 21846 bp, 18 predicted proteins | sample Cinder_p2__metabat2_low_PE_021 | metagenome-assembled genome bin Cinder_p2
TTCTATTCCGCATTGCGAAGCTATATGCGTATCCCCACTAAATTTCTACTGAGCCAAAATCGTAGCGATGTTGCTTCTTTAGTTTATTTCTTTTGTTCTTTATACACATGAAATGAACAAGTCTTCTACAAAGGGAACAAGGTTTTGGTAAAGAAAAGCAAGGTAGTGTCAGTAAGTTCATGCTGAAGAAAAGTAAGCTAAGCGGTTCAATGCAGCAAATGACCTTTGTGTACGTTAACGTTGTCTATTACGGAAATTTATCCGTAATTCCTTTCCTTTTTCCACTAAAATCAGATTCTTTTTTGTTACTTTTGCACAAAATTAAATGAAACCTATTTTTATATAAACGCATGGCAAATGTAATTAAATTACGCAAAGGCCTTGACATCAACCTGAAAGGCAAAGCTGCTGAACAAGTGGTGGCTGTAAAAGAGCCGGGATTCTATTCATTGGTTCCCGATGATTTTACAGGAGTCACTCCGAAAGTGGTGGTGAAAGAACAGGAGTATGTGATGGCTGGAGGACCCTTGTTTATTGACAAGAATCATCCTGAAGTGAAGTTTGTTTCGCCCGTCAGTGGCGTAGTAACAAGCGTGGAACGCGGTGCGCGCCGTAAGGTGATGAATATCGTGGTGGAGGCTGCCAAAGAGCAGGACTATGTAGAGTTCGGCAAGATGGAACCCGCCAAGATGAATGCACAGCAAGTGAAAGAAGCATTGCTCAACGCAGGCTTGTTTGCTTTTATTCGTCAGCGTCCGTACGACGTGATAGCCGATCCGAATGTGAATCCCAAGGCTATCTTTGTATCGGCTTTTGACAGCAGCCCGCTGGCTCCTGATTTCGAATTGGCCTTGAAAGGGGAGGAGGTAAATTTCCAAACAGGTTTGGACGCTTTGGCAAAGATGGCCAAGACTTATCTCAGTATCCGTGTTAACCAAAAATCTGCGGCTCTTACAGCTGCCAAAAATGTAGAAATCAATGTGTTCGACGGTCCGCATCCGGCTGGTAACGTAGGTGTACAGATTAACCACTTGTCACCAGTTGTGAAGGGTGAAACAGTATGGACCATTGGCGCAGAAGCAGTGCTGTTTATTGGTCGCCTTATGAATACTGGTCGCGTAGATTTTACTCGTACAGTAGCGGTTACTGGTAGTGAGGTATTGAAACCTGCTTATTGTAAGTTGAAAGTAGGTGCGTTGCTTACCGATGTATTCAAGGGTAATGTAACGGCTGGCAAAGAATTGCGTTACATCAGCGGTAACGTGTTGACTGGTAAGAAAATTTCTGCTAATGGATATTTGGGTGCGTTCCACAGTCAACTCTCAGTTATTGAAGAAGGTAACGATACGCATGAAATGTTGGGATGGATTATGCCTCGTTTCAATCAATTCAGTACAAGCCATTCTTACTTCAGCTGGCTGATGGGCAAGAAGGAATATTCATTCGATGCCCGTATCAAGGGTGGTGAACGTCATATGATTATGTCTAATGAATATGACCGTGTGTTCCCGATGGATATCTTCCCTGAATATTTGGTGAAGGCTATCATTGCCGGTGACATTGACCGCATGGAAGCTTTGGGTATCTACGAAGTAGCCCCTGAAGATTTTGCTCTTTGCGAATTTGTATGTTCTTCTAAGGTAGAAGTACAGCGCATTGTGCGTGCCGGTCTGGACATGCTCCGTGCAGAAATGAATTAAATAAAACTCTTTTAAATTATAATAATGAAAGCGTTAAGAAATTATCTCGATAAGATAAAGCCGAACTTTGAAGAGGGCGGCAAACTCCACGCATTTCAGTCGGTGTTCGATGGCTTTGAGACATTTCTCTTTGTGCCCAGCACGACTTCGAAATCAGGAACGCATATCCATGATGCTATCGATAGCAAACGTATCATGTCGATGGTGGTCATTGCTTTGATGCCGGCACTTTTGTTCGGTATGTATAACGTAGGTTACCAGCACTTCAAGGCTACTGGTATGGAAGGTAGCTTCTTTGAGTTGTTTTCTTACGGTTTTTTGGCAGTATTGCCTAAAATCATTGTATCATATGTAGTAGGTTTGGGTATTGAGTTTGTGGTAGCTCAGTGGAAGAAAGAAGAAATTCAGGAAGGCTTCCTGGTTTCCGGTATCTTGATTCCGATGATTGTGCCGGTAGATTGCCCGTTGTGGATTCTGGCCATTGCTACAGCTTTCTCTGTTATCTTCGCCAAGGAAGTATTCGGTGGTACAGGTATGAATATCTTCAATGTAGCTTTGATTACCCGTGCTTTCCTTTTCTTTGCTTATCCTACTAAGATGTCGGGTGATGCAGTGTGGGTATCTGGTGATTCTATCTTTGGCCTGGGCAAGGCTGTTGATGGACTGACAGTAGCCACTCCGCTTGGTGTAGCCGCTACTTCAAGTGCAGCTCCTGAATTCTCTATGGATATGGTCTATGGCTTGATTCCGGGTTCTATTGGTGAAACCAGCGTTATCGCCATCGCTCTTGGTGGTCTGTTGCTGTTGGTTACTGGTATTGCTAGTTGGAAAACTATGTTCTCTGTATTTGTAGGTGGTGCCTTTATGGCTTTTGTGTTTAATGAAATTGGCCCTGATACAGCGATGGCTCAGATGCCTTGGTATGAACATTTAGTACTGGGAGGATTCTGCTTCGGTGCCGTATTTATGGCTACTGACCCGGTGACTTCTGCTCGTACAGAAACAGGTAAGTATATCTTTGGTTTCCTTATTGGTGCCATGGCTATCATTATCCGTGTGTTGAATCCTGGCTATCCTGAAGGTATGATGTTGGCTATTCTGTTGATGAACATCTTCGCTCCGCTCATTGACTACTGTGTGGTACAGAGCAATATCAGCCGCCGTGAGAAACGTGCCTTGAACTCTAACAAATAATATAATACCGAAAGAAAATGAATACAAACAGTAATAGTTATACCATCATTTACGCTTCGGTAATGGTTGTTATCGTAGCGTTTCTGCTGGCTTTTGTGAACTCTTCATTGAAGGAGACACAGACTAAGAACATTGAGCTGGATACTAAAAAACAAATTCTGACTTCTTTGAATGCTTCAGCTGAGGACTTGAAGGATGCAGAGGCTGCTTTTGCCAAGTATCAGATGAAAGATATGCTGTTGCAAGCCGACGGCACTTTGAGCGAGTATACAGAAAAGAAATTTCCGACTTCTTTTGAAAAAGAAGCTAAGGAAAACAATCGTTTGCATGTGTTTGTAGCAAATGTAAACGGTGAAACTAAGTATGTTTTCCCGGTGTATGGCGCAGGTCTTTGGGGTGCTATCTGGGGATATGTAGCGCTCAACAACGATAAGGATACCGTATATGGTGTCTATTTCTCTCATGCCAGTGAAACACCGGGTCTGGGTGCAGAAATTGCATCTGCCGCATTCCAGGGACAATTCCCGGGTAAAAAGACCATCGAAAACGGTGAAGTGGCTTTGGGTGTAGTGAAGAACGGTAAGGTAGAAAAAGCCGAATATCAGGTAGACGGTATTTCGGGTGGTACTATCACTTCAGTAGGTGTGAACGATATGCTGAAGCACTGTCTCACTGAGTACAAGAGTTTTTTAACATCTAAATAAGGAGGATAAAGGAATATGGGACAATTATTTTCTAAGAAGAATAAAGAAGTATTCTCTACTCCGCTGGGCCTGAATAACCCGGTTACCGTACAGGTATTGGGTATCTGTTCCGCCCTGGCTGTTACTGCCAAGTTGGAGCCGGCTATTGTGATGGGTCTGTCTGTAACGGTGATTACTGCTTTTGCTAACGTGGTAATTTCTCTGTTGCGCAAAACAGTACCTAACCGTATCCGTATTATTGTTCAGTTGGTAGTAGTAGCAGCGTTAGTAACGATTGTAAGTGAAATCTTAAAGGCTTTTGCCTATGATGTCAGTGTGCAGTTGTCTGTGTATGTGGGTCTGATCATTACCAACTGTATTTTGATGGGTCGTTTGGAAGCTTTTGCTATGCAGAATGGTCCGTGGGAGTCTTTCCTTGATGGAATTGGCAATGGTTTGGGTTATGCCAAAATCCTGGTTATTGTAGCTTTCTTCCGCGAACTGCTCGGTTCAGGTACGTTGCTTGGCTTCAATATCTTGAACCACGATTGCTTGAAAGAGTTAGGCTATGTGAACAACGGTTTGATGCTGATGCCTCCGATGGCTTTGATTATCGTGGCTTGCATTATCTGGTATCAGCGTGCGCGTAACAAAGAACTGCAGGAAAAATAATTTTAGTATTCTAAAAAAGATTATTCATGGAACAATTATTAAGTTTATTCGTCCGCTCTATTTTTGTGGACAACATGATATTCGCGTTCTTCCTGGGTATGTGTTCGTATCTGGCTGTATCGAAGAATGTGAAGACAGCGGTTGGCTTAGGTATTGCCGTAACCTTTGTGCTGGTAGTGACATTGCCGGTCAACTATCTGTTGCAGACTAAGGTGCTGGGTCCTGACGCTCTTGTAGAAGGCGTTGACTTAAGCTTCTTGAGTTTTATTCTTTTCATTGCCGTGATTGCCGGTATCGTACAGTTGGTGGAAATGATGGTAGAACGTTTCAGTCCGTCGCTGTATGCTTCTTTGGGTATTTTCTTGCCGCTAATCGCCGTGAACTGTGCCATCATGGGTGCTTCTCTGTTTATGCAGCAACGCATCACCATGGACCCCTCTAATGTACAGGCTATCACTAGTGTGTCTAGTGCTGTTGTTTATGCATTGGGTTCTGGTATTGGTTGGTTGCTTGCTATTGTTGGTTTGGCAGCTATCCGTGAAAAAATGGCTTACTCTGATGTTCCGGCTCCTCTTAAGGGATTGGGTATCACGTTTATCACAGTAGGTCTGATGGCAATGGCATTTATGTGTTTCTCTGGTTTGAAAATCTAATAAAGAAAGGAATAAACAATGGATATGAATTTAATATTAGCAAGCATTGGAGTATTCCTTACGGTCATTCTGTTGCTTGTCGTTATTCTGCTGGTTGCCAAGAAATTCTTGGTGCCTTCAGGCAACGTAAACATTACCATCAATGGTAAAGACACGATTTCTGTAGGTCAGGGAGGTAGTCTGCTGACTACCATGGCCGAAAACGGCATTTATCTTTCTTCTGCTTGTGGCGGTAAAGGATCCTGCGGTCAGTGCAAGTGCCAGGTAGTAGAAGGTGGCGGTGAAATTCTTGATTCTGAAAAGGGTCATTTCAGCCGTAAACAGATTAAGGATCACTGGCGTTTGGCTTGTCAGTGCAAGGTGAAAGGTGATTTAGGTATTAAGGTACCGGAATCTGTAATGGGTGTGAAGGAATATGAATGTACCGTGATTTCTAATAAGAACGTAGCTACGTTTATCAAAGAATTTAAGGTACAGTTGCCTAAGGGTGCTCACATGGACTTCTTGCCGGGTTCTTATGCTCAGATTAAGATTCCTGCCTTCTCTATGGATTATGACAAGGATATCGATAAGGCACTGATTGGTGACGAATATTTGCCGGCATGGCAGAAGTTCGGTCTGTTCCCGTTGAAGTGTGTGAACCCTGAGCCGACTATCCGTGCCTATTCTATGGCTAACTATCCGGCCGAAGGAGATGTGTTTATGTTGACAGTACGTATTGCTACACCTCCTTTCAAACCCGATCGCAGCGGATTTATGGATGTGAATCCGGGTATCGCTTCTTCATACATCTTCACTCTGAAGCCGGGTGATAAGGTGATGATGAGTGGTCCTTACGGTGACTTCCATCCGCACTTCGATTCGAAGAAGGAAATGATTTGGGTAGGTGGTGGTGCCGGTATGGCTCCGCTTCGTGCACAGATTATGCATATGACGAAGACGCTGCACACTACCGATCGTGAAATGCACTACTTCTATGGTGCCCGTGCGTTGAATGAAGTGTTCTATCTGGAAGACTTCCTTGGTATCGAAAAGGAATTCCCGAACTTCCACTTCCATTTGGCTTTGGACCGTCCGGATCCTGCAGCTGATGCAGCAGGTGTGAAGTACACTGCCGGTTTCGTTCACCAGGTGATGTTGAATACTTACCTGAAGGATCACGAAGCTCCAGAAGATATCGAATACTATATGTGTGGTCCTGGCCCGATGTCAAAGGCGGTTGTCGCCATGCTTACAGATCTCGGTGTAGAAGAGTCTTCTATCATGTACGATAACTTTGGTGGTTGATTTAACCAATCTTTATTCAGGAAAGGAGGTGTGTCAAAATGCGCACCTCCTTTTTTTACGCACAAAGCCCCGACTTTCGCAAGCTCGGGCTTTGTTGTTACCTAAAGATTTTGTATTCTTAGGCATAAGATTTTACTATGATAAAGATATTTTTTATGAGTATATAAGTTTTTGGTAATCTCATAGCTGTTTAGAGAAAGCTATGCCGTCATTTTACTAATTATCCTAAAACTTTCGGCAGTTTGCATTGAAAATATTAACTTTGTCGTTTAAATAATTAGCATTAGTATGAAGCGACTCTATAAATTACTACTGGTAACTTTCCTCTTGTGTAGTACGGTACTTCCTGTGTCAGCCCAACAAATCAAGGGGGTTATTACTGACTCTCTGACCCGTGAACCACTGATGTATATTACGGTGCAATATGAGGGAAAAGGTGTTGGAACCATTTCCAATGGGGAAGGGGAGTATCAGGTAGAAGCCCGTAAAGGGTGGAATGAATTGACCTTTTCTGCAATAGGTTATAAGACCAAACGTATTCGCATCACTCCAGGTATGCAGCGGTTGGATGTGCAGTTGGTAACAGACGATGTGATGCTTTCTGAAGTGGTGGTTAAGCCCAAGAAAGAAAAATATTCGAGAAAAAATAATCCAGCTGTAGACTTTATGCGTAAGGTGATTGCCCATAAGAAGGCTTTGAAACTGGAAGCGAATGACTATTATCAATATCAGAAATATGAGAAGATGAAGATGTCGCTCAATGATGTTACTCCTGATAAAATGGAGAAAGGGATTTATAAAAAATTCTCTTTTTTCAAAGATCAGGTAGAAGTCTCTCCTAAAACCAATAAACTAATTTTGCCCATCTCTATAAAAGAAACTTCTTCGAAGACTATCTATCGGAAGAGCCCGAAGAGCGAAAAGACAATTATTGAAGGTCTTAATTCAACGGGTATTGAAGAATTTTTTAATACGGGCGATATGTTGGGTACTATTCTTACAGATGTGTTCTCTAATGTTAACATCTATGATGATGACATCCGTTTGTTGCAGCGTCGCTTTGTAAGCCCGATAGGGCGTGGAGCTATCAGTTTCTATAAGTATTATCTTATGGATACCATTATGGTAGACCGCCAGGAATGTGTACACCTCTCTTTTGTACCTCAGAATCCTCAGGATTTTGGGTTTACGGGGCATCTTTATGTGGTGCGTGATTCCAGTTATGCCGTAAAAAAGTGTACGATGAATCTTCCTAAAAAAACAGGAGTAAACTTTGTGGAAAATTTGGATATCGTGCAGCAGTATGAACAGTTGCCCGACAGTACTTGGGTATTGACCGACGATGATATGCTGGTGGAACTGGCCTTTGTGAAAGGTATTCAAGGCTTGGAAGTGCAACGCACAACGAAATATTCAGACTATCGTTTCGATGAGATTGAAGCTCGTCTTTTCCGTCTCAAAGGCAATGTAATTAAAGAGGCCAATATGATGAACAAAAGTGATGAATATTGGGCAAAGGTTCGTCAGGTGCCACTCACTAAGAAAGAAAGCTCGATGGATGTATTTATGAATCGTATCGAACAGATACCAGGTTTTAAATACGTGATATTCGGGGCCAAAGCACTTATTGAGAATTTTGTGGAAACAGGCAGTAAGAAGCACCCCAGCAAGTTTGATTTCGGTCCTATTAATACCATTATTACCAGTAACTACGTGAATGGTACGCGTTTTCGTCTGAGTGGTCTAACTACAGGTAATTTGCATCCTCATTGGAGTTTGAGTGGATACGGTGCTTATGGAACCAAGGATAAGAAATGGTTCTATTCTGGTCAGCTGGCTTATTCGTTTAATAAACGCGAATACGTGCTGTGGGAATTTCCCAAGCATTATCTGGCATTTAAGTATACGTATGATGTAATGTCGCCAATGGATAAGTATCTGGAAACTGATAAAGATAACGTATTTGTTGGCTGGAAATGGACAAAGGTAGACCAAATGTCGTATATGCGTGACGCTACCTTGACATATGAACTGGAAACTCCTGTAGGATTTTCTGTGAAAGCCATGGCCCGTCATCGCAATGACCAGCCTGCAGGGATGTTGCAGTATTGGCGCAATAATGGCTCTACCCCAGGAATATGGAACGAGCAGAATACCTTAGTGCATGATATTACTACGGCTGAGTTGGGAGTTACATTGCGCTATGCTCCTGGTGAGACTTTCGTAAATACTAAGCAGCGTCGTGTGCCTGTATCACTCGATGCACCTGCTTTCACTTTGTCGCATACTACCGGTTTTAAGGGGGTGTTGGGAGGAGATTATAATTTTAATCTGACAGAAGCTAGTATCCGCAAACGTTTCTGGATGGGCTCTTGGGGAAAACTCGATGTTACAGCTAGGGCTGGTGCACAGTGGAACACCGTACCGTTCCCCTTATTGAATCTTCCCATGGCCAACTTGTCGTACATTACTCAACATAATGAATCATTCAGTTTGATAGACAATATGGAGTTCTTGAACGACCGCTACGCTTCATTGGCGTTGAGTTATGATATGAACGGTAAGTTGTTTAACCGTATTCCGCTTATTAAGAAACTGAAATGGCGTGAAATGTTCCGTATTCGTGGGTTGTGGGGAACGCTGACTGATAAGAATAATCCCTATAAGAGTGCCAATCCCGATCTTTTCCTGTTTCCCATGCGTGACGGACGCGTCACTTCTCAGGTGATGGGGAAGACTCCCTATTTGGAAGCCAGTGTCGGTATCTACAATATCTTCAAACTGCTCCACATAGAGTATGTACGTCGTCTTACGTATATTAATGAACCAGGCGTACAGAAAGATGGTATTCGTTTTATGATACTGATGATTTTTTAAAGAGAGTTCTATAGGCAAAACTAAATATCTATCACTATGCAACCTTTAGCAGAACGTCTGAGACCAAAAACATTGGACGAATATATCGGCCAGAAGCACCTGGTGGGACCGGGAGCTGTCTTGCGTAATATGATTGATGCAGGACGTATTTCTTCCTTCATCCTTTGGGGGCCTCCGGGAGTGGGAAAAACAACCTTGGCACAAATCATAGCCAATAAGCTGGAGACGCCGTTCTATACGCTCAGTGCTGTAACCAGTGGGGTAAAAGATGTGCGTGAGGTGATTGACCGTGCCAAGAGCAACCGCTTTTTCTCGCAAAACAGCCCGATACTTTTTATTGATGAAATTCATCGTTTCAGCAAGTCCCAGCAAGATTCTTTGCTAGGAGCTGTAGAGCAGGGGGTAGTGACACTGATAGGAGCCACAACGGAAAACCCTTCGTTTGAAGTCATTCGTCCTTTGTTGTCGCGCTGTCAGCTTTATGTGCTGAAATCACTTGAGAAAGAAGATTTGCTGGAACTGCTGCACCGTGCCCTTACTACGGATGTGTACCTGAAAGAACGGCAAATCGAAGCCAAAGAAACGACTGCCTTGTTGCGCTATAGCGGAGGGGATGCCCGCAAATTGCTGAATATTATAGACTTGGTAGTTTCGTCAGAAACCAACGACCCTGTGGTGCTCACCGATGAATTGATTACCGAACGTCTACAGCAGAATCCTTTGGCTTATGATAAGGACGGAGAGATGCACTACGATATCATTTCGGCCTTTATCAAATCTATCCGTGGCAGCGATCCGGATGCTGCTATTTATTGGTTGGCGCGTATGGTAGAAGGAGGAGAAGATCCTGCATTTATAGCTCGCCGTTTGGTTATTTCTGCCAGTGAGGATATTGGGTTGGCCAATCCTAATGCTTTGCTTTTGGCTAATGCCTGTTTCGATACCATCATGAAAATTGGATGGCCTGAAGGACGTATTCCGTTGGCTGAAACCACCATTTATCTGGCCACTAGCCCGAAGAGTAATTCTGCTTATAATGCCATTAATGATGCTCTTGAATTGGTGCGTCGTACAGGTAATCTACCCGTACCCCTGCATCTGCGCAACGCCCCTACCAAGCTCATGAAGCAACTGGGCTATGGTACGGATTATCGGTATGCCCACGATTATCCCGGGCACTTTGTCCGTCAGCAGTATTTGCCCGACGATTTGAAGGCCTGTCGTTTGTGGCATCCGCAGGATAATGTCGCAGAGCAGAAGCATCAGGCTCGTATGCAGCAGTTGTGGGGAGACAAGACGGAACTATAGCTATTCCTGAAAGAGAGATTATTAACTTTGTACAAAAAACAAGTATACTATATTATGAATACAATCTTACAGAACATTCAGGCACGCCGCAGTGTGCGTGCTTACAGTGATCGTCAAGTCTCAGAGGAGCAGTTAGGTATGATTTTGGAAGCTGCCTCGCATGCACCCAGCGGCATGAATTATCAGACGTGGCATTTCACAGCTATCCAAAATCCGGAAGTGCTGTGTACCTTGAACGATAAGATAAAGCAGGCCTTTGCCAAGAGCGATGATCCCCATTTACAAGAACGTGGTCATAGTGATACGTATTGCTGTTATTACCATGCGCCTACGTTAGTGATTGTATCAAACGAACCCACCCGCTGGTGGGCTGCAATGGATTGTGCTTGTGCATTGCAGAATATTTTTCTATCTGCGCAGTCATTGGGTATCAGTTCGTGTTGGATAAATCAGTTAGGCCAGACTTGCGACGATGCGGATGTGCGTGAATTTCTCAATAAATTAGGTATTCCGCCCACACATAAAGTATATGGATGTGCCGCTTTAGGGTATGCTGCTTCCGATTGGCAACCCAAGGAAAAGAAATTGAAAGAGGGTACCATTACCGTTATACGTTGATATGGCGGGCTATCTTCTTATGCAAAATAAAAAGAAATCAATTGACCTTTTACAAAGAAAGGAGATAATCCTTACTTTTGTGCAAAAACAATAACCCTATGAAAATAGTAGCATTAGACGGCTATGCCGCCAATCCCGGAGACCTTTCCTGGGATGAACTAAAGACACTTGGAGACTGTATCATTTATGAACGCACCACACCCGAACAGGTACTGGAACGTGCCGAAGATGCAGAAATCCTTCTGACAAACAAGGTAATTATCACGGCCGAACACATGGCTGCACTGCCCCAGCTGAAATACATTGGTGTGTTGGCTACTGGTTATAACATCGTTGACGTGGCCGCAGCCAAGGAACGTGGCATTATTGTAACTAATATACCTGCCTACAGCACTCCTTCTGTAGCACAGATGGTCTTTGCTCATTTGCTGAATATTGCCCAGCAAGTGAAGCACCATTCCGACGAGGTACGTAGCGGGCGTTGGTCTGCCAGCAAGGATTTCTGTTTTTGGGACACTCCTTTGTTAGAACTCCGTGGAATGAAGATAGGAATAGTAGGCTTGGGGCACACCGGATATACCACTGCCCGCATAGCTATCGGATTTGGAATGGAAGTCTATGCCTACACCTCGAAATCATCTTTCCAGTTGCCTCCAGAAATCAAGAAGATGGAGCTGGACCAATTGTTTGCAGAGTGCGACATTGTGAGTTTGCACTGTCCGCTTACCGAAGATACCAGAGAATTGGTTAATGCTCGCCGCTTGAAGCTTATGAAGCCATCTGCTATCCTTATCAATACAGGACGTGGACCTTTAGTCAACGAACAGGATTTGGCCGATGCCTTGAATAACGGACAGATTTTTGCAGCCGGGCTTGATGTGCTTTCACAGGAACCTCCTTGTCCAGACAATCCGTTGCTCACTGCTCGCAATTGTTACATTACTCCCCATATAGCTTGGGCCAGTACGGCTGCCAGAACACGTCTGATGAATATATTGCTAGACAATGTAAAAGGCTACCTGAACGGAAAAGTCATTAACAATGTAGCCCGGTAAGAACGGATGGAGGACGATGTATTCAGAACCCTGGCCGGCCCCTCCGAAGGCCTGTACACCGAAAAGCGGAGTAAATTTATTGCGGTTGCCCTGCCCGTGCAAACGGTAGATGAGGTGAAGGCATACCTCGAAGAGTATCAAAAAAAATATTACGATGCGCGTCATGTGTGCTATGCCTATATGCTGGGCCCTGAGCGGAAAGATTTTCGTGCCAATGATAATGGCGAGCCATCAGGCACGGCTGGCAAACCCATACTTGGACAAATTAACTCCAACGAACTTACAGATATTCTTGTTATAGTGGTACGCTATTTTGGGGGTATCAAATTGGGTACCAGTGGATTGATAGTGGCCTATAAGGCTGCTGCTGCCGAGGCCATCGCTGCCGCCACTGTAATAGAAAAAACTGTGGACGATACCGTGTCATTCCTGTTCGAGTATCCTTTCATGAATGATGTAATGCGTATAGTGAAAGAAGAAGAACCTCAGATCGTGAGTCAGGGTTATGATATGGATTGTGAAATGGCACTGCGGATACGTCGTAGCCGCATGCCTCGTCTGCGTGAGCGTTTGGAAAAAGTTGAGACGCTGCGTTTCAATGAGGAAGATAAACTATAATCGATTTGAAAAGAAATGTTTACAGCTACTAAAAGAGAATTAGGCGAACTCTATACATTCTTTCGCCTCTTAGCCGATGGTTGTGTGGCTTTGGGAACTCCATCAGTTGAGAAAGATACACAATCCTGGCCTATAGCCATGATTCAGCGCCAGGAGCACAACGGTCCTCGGCGTTATTATATAGAAGACGCTGAAATCCGACTCGTGTATGGAACATTAGAGCGCGACGGACGTTTTAGCGTCTCTTCTGATGCAGAAGAAACCCGCTTCCCTCGTGATGATTTCTACGAAGCCTCTCTTCTTATATGGCAACTGCTGAAAGAACAGCATGGTGACGACCTTGAAGTGCCCGATGAATTGGAGGGCTTTTTAGATGCTGTAGGCATCTATGATCTGGAGGCACATACCGACGACCGTACCGACCTCTCTGTAGCTTTCTGGCATCCGGATGCTCCTCTCGCGGGGTTCAGTATTCGCTGTCGTTTGTCGCCTATGAATCCCTTGCTCGACGGGGGGCGCACTGCCAATCTTAAATTCGAGCAAAGCGGTGTGAAGTTTGCCGTACCTACGGTGAATAAAATCAATGCTCTTCCGGAATCGGCTACCGAAGTAACGGATAGGATGTTGCTGATAGAGCGGTTGGGCGGAGTATTGAAATATGCCGATGTAGCCGACCGTGTATTCCGTTGTAATCTTCAGATGATTGACCTTCATTTTCCCCGTATGCTGGCCGAAACCGTGCGGCTTATGCACCTGGAAGGCATTACACGGGTCAGTGAACTGACAGCACGTATTCAGGAAATCAATCCGTTGAAGATAAAGGATGAATTGATACAGAAGCATCGTTATTATGAGTTCAAGATGAAGCAATTCCTGCTTACGTTAGCGTTGGGTATGCGTCCTGCCAAGATTTTCAACGGTACTGATTCTGCCATACAAGGAATGTTACTTACCGATGCGTCCGGACAGGTACTTTGTTATCATCAGAATAACCGTCAGGTTTTTGCAGACTTCCTTTTTCAGAATACCCGTTTCGAGAAAGGCCCGTTGGAGAAAGACAAGTATGGCTTTTTGGAACGCGAAAACGGTGTCTACTACTTTAAGCTCAATGCCAAGATTGGCCTCTTGAAGCGCTGATTGAAGATTCACAAAGCAGGGTTAATAATACTGTTTACTGTTAATTACATACCATTATGTCACAACAAGTAAAGATTGCCATTGCCGGTACTGGTTATGTGGGGCTTTCCATAGCTACTTTATTGGCGCAACACCATCCGGTAACCGCTGTTGATGTGGTTCCGGAGAAGGTAGAGATGCTGAATCGGAAGCAGTCGCCCATTCAAGACGATTACATTGAGCGTTATCTGGCAGAGAAAGAACTGAATCTCACCGCCACCCTTGATGCGGAAGCAGCTTACCGGGACGCAGATTTCGTAGTGATAGCAGCTCCTACTAATTATGACCCGGTAAAGAACTACTTTGATACCCATCACATAGAAGATGTGATAGATCTTGTGCTACGGGTGAATCCCGAGGCTGTGATGGTGATTAAATCCACCATTCCGGTGGGGTATTGCCGCAGTCTATACGCCAAGTATGCAGCCCGTGGAGTAAAGAAACTGAATTTGCTTTTCTCGCCTGAATTTCTTCGTGAGAGCAAGGCTCTGTACGATAATCTTTATCCCAGCCGTATCATTGTAGGTTGTCCGAAGCTGATAGAGGGCGATTCGTTTCAAGAAGAAAATGCAGCCATAGCCCGGATAGCCGATATCCCTTTTTTGGAGCAGGCAGCCCGTACATTTGCTGCATTGTTGCAGGAAGGTGCCATCAAGCAAGATATCCCCACTTTATTTATGGGGATGAAAGATGCAGAGGCTGTGAAACTTTTTGCCAATACCTATCTGGCCCTGCGTGTCAGTTATTTCAATGAGCTGGATACGTATGCCGAAGTGAAAGGATTGGATGCGCAAGCCATTATTCAGGGAGTGGGGCTAGACCCGCGTATCGGCACGCATTATAACAATCCCAGCTTTGGTTACGGAGGCTATTGTCTGCCGAAAGACACCAAGCAGTTGTTGGCCAATTATCAGGATGTGCCGCAGAACATGATGTCGGCCATTGTGGAAAGTAATCGCACCCGCAAGGATTTCATTGCCGACCAGGTGCTGCGCATGGCCGGGTATTACGATTATTACAACAAAGGAGATTACCACGCCTCGGAAGAAAAAGAATGTATCATTGGCGTATACCGTCTCACCATGAAGTCGCATTCTGATAATTTCCGCCAATCTTCCATTCAGGGAGTGATGAAGCGCATCAAGGCCAAGGGGGCGCAGGTGATTATCTATGAACCCACGCTGGCCGACGGGTGTACTTTCTTTGGAAGTTTGGTCGTGAATGACCTTGCCCGTTTTAAGGAGATGAGCCATGCCATAGTTGCTAATCGTTACGACAGTTGTCTGGATGATGTGAAAAGTAAGGTATATACTCGTGACATTTTCCGTAGAGACTGATAAAGGCATCTGGAATACAATAAAGGGATACCGCAGAGTGGTATCCCTTTATTATTATATCTATGCTATTCGAAGCATCCGTAGCAAGTGGGTAGCAGGTGACGGTCGCCCAAGGTATTATCTACCCGGGCTACATTCACCCAGAATTTATTGTTTCGTACACTCTCTGTGGGGTAAGCAGCTTTTTCACGAGAATAGCAGTGATTCCATTCATCGCTTACCACCTCATATTCAGGGTGTGGAGCATTTACCAGCACATTGTCCTCTTTCGGATATTTTCCTTCTTTTATTTCTTGTATTTCCTGCCAGATGGTGTGCATCACTTCCAGGAAGTTATCCAGTTCGCTGAGGCTTTCGCTTTCGGTCGGTTCTATCATCAGCGTGCCGTGTACCGGGAAGGAGAGCGTTGGTGCATGGTAGCCATAGTCCATCAGACGTTTGGCTATATCGTTTTCACTGATACCTGTTTCTTCCTGTATTTTGCGGCATTCCAAAATCATTTCATGACCCACAAAGCCTGTAGCACCCCGGTACACAATGCCGTAGGTGTCATTTAGGCAAGCAGCCAGATAGTTGGCATTGAGAATAGCTATTTTTGTGGCACGTGTCAGTCCTTCTGTACCCATCATGCGTATATATCCGTAGGTAATAGGCAGGATTCCTGCGCTGCCAAACGGAGCAGAAGATACTTCGTTGGCTGCATTGCCAAAGTAACAGTGACCGGGCAGGAAAGGAACCAAGTGCTTAGCCACGCAGATAGGGCCTACTCCGGGTCCGCCGCCGCCATGAGGTGAAGCAAACGTCTTGTGCAGGTTGAGGTGACACACGTCTGCACCTATGAATCCAGGGTTGGTCAGTCCTACCTGGGCATTCATGTTGGCTCCATCCATGTACACTTGGGCACCGCAGGCATGAATAATGCGGCATATTTCTACAATTTCAGTTTCAAAGATACCGTGTGTAGACGGATACGTAATCATCAGTGCAGCCAGTTCGTCCTTATGGGCTTCCGCCTTGGCGCGCAGGTCGTCCATGCTTACGTTACCTTGCTCATCGCATGCACAAGTCACCGTGGTAAATCCGGCTTGTACAGCCGAAGCAGGATTGGTGCCATGAGCCGATGCTGGAATCAGAATCTTGTTCCGATGTCCCTGGCCGATGCTTTCCAGGTACGCCCGGATAACACGCAGGCCGGTATATTCGCCGGCGGCGCCGGAATTAGGCTGCAGGCTGACACCGGCAAATCCTGTGATGATTTTAAGATCTTCGCTGAGGTTATGAATCAGTTCACGATAACCCAATGCCTGGTCTTCCGGCACCAAAGGATGCAGGTTCATAAATTCGGGCCGGCTCAGCGGCAGCATTTCAGCGGCAGCATTGAGTTTCATGGTGCACGAACCCAATGAAATCATTGAGTGAGCCAGTGAAATGTCCTTCCGGTCCAGGCGTTTCAGATAGCGCATCATTTCCGTTTCGGTATGATAGCGTTGGAACACCTCGTGAGTGAGGTAAGCACTGGTTCGCTTCATGGCATCCGGAATGCGGCATACTTCGGGAATATCCGTCACTTTCTGCCAGTCTTTTCCGGCAGCGATGGCAAAGATAGAGAGCAACACATTGAGGTCTTCCAAGTCGGTCGTTTCATCAATGCTCAGCCCTACATCCCCGTTTTCAAAATAGCGCAGATTCACTTCCTTGCTCAGTGCAATGGTGCGTATCTGTTGGGCAGACAGGGTATCGGGCAGCGCAAAGCGCAGGGTGTCGAAGTAGTGGGCATTCAGTTGTCGGTATCCTAGTAGACTGATGCTGTGGTCCAAGAATGCAGTGATGCTGTGGATGCGGACAGCGATTTGCCGGATGCCTTCCGGTCCGTGATATACGGCATAGAACCCTGCCATAACGGCCAGCAGTGCTTGTGCCGTGCAGATGTTCGAAGTTGCCTTTTCGCGCTTGATGTGCTGTTCGCGGGTTTGCAGTGCCATGCGGTAGCAAGGCTTTCCATACTTGTCTTTCGACCATCCGATGATGCGTCCCGGCATATTGCGCTTATACTCGTCGCGTGTGGCAAAGTAAGCAGCCGACGGCCCGCCATAGAACATCGGCGTTCCCAAGCGTTGTGAAGAGCCAAACACGATGTCTGCTCCCCATTCTCCCGGAGGGGTGAGCAGTGCCAGACTCAGAATATCGGCAGCTACGGCTACTTTACAGTCGGCAGTATGTGCTTTTTCCACAAATTCCCGGTAATCCTCTATGTTACCGCTGGCATTGGGATATTGCACCACGCAGGCAAAGAGTTCGGGAGTAAATTCCAGTTCATTGAATTTACCGGTGCGGATGGTGATACCTTGCGGTAGTGCCCGTGTAGTGATTACAGCCAGCGTCTGCGGGAATATATTTTCATCAATGAACACCACGTTGGCCCCCGCCTTCTGTTGGTTTCGGCTGCGGAGCCCATACATCATGGTTACAGCTTCAGCTGCGGCCGTAGCTTCATCCAGCAGCGAGCAGTTGGCCAGCGGCATACCGGTAAGGTCGGAAATCACGGTCTGAAAATTCATCAGAGCTTCCAGTCGTCCCTGCGACACCTCCGTCTGATAGGGCGTATATGAAGTATACCACACGGGATTCTCGAACACGTTTCGCTGGATTACTGCCGGCGTAATGGTGTTGTACCACCCCATGCCAATGTATGAAGTATACAGTTTGTTTTTGGTTGCCAGCGACGCAATGTGTTTGGCAAACTCATATTCAGTGAGGGCGGGCTCCAGGGCAAGTGGTTCCTGCAGGCGAATGTTCTTCGGCAAGGTGCGGTCGATGAGTTCATCGAGGGTATTCACTCCAATCTTCTGTAGCATGGCAGCTTCATCCGACGGGTTGATGCCGATGTGGCGTTTAAATAAGTAATCGTTTTTCATATCTCATTTCAGTTAAATAGGCTTTGGGTAGTCTCTCCTGTATGGGTAGGTGCAGGAGAGGGTTTCCTTTACCGGAAGAAAGGGTTCTCGGCTTTTTCGATACCGATGGTAGTGGGTGCTCCGTGTCCGGGATATACTACCGTTTCGTTGGGCAGCACAAAGAGTCGGCTACAGATGTGCTCTATCAAGTCATCAAAGTTGCCTCCTGCCAGGTCGGCACGTCCGATGCTTCCTTGAAAGAGTACGTCGCCCGAGAACATACAATGTTCGGCTGCACAATAGAATACCAGGCTTCCCGGCGAATGGCCCGGCACATGAATGGCCTCCAGCGTGGTATTGCCAAACTGGATGATGTCTCCGTCGTGCAGGTAGTTTCCCAGTGGAACGGGAGCCTCCTGCAGTTGAAATCCGAACATTCTGCTCTGCTTGGGTGCCTCATCTATCCAAAACTCATCGGCCTTGTTGGCCTCGGCTTTCAGTCCGTATTCTTTCAGTAAGAAAGGATTGCCGAAGATGTGGTCCAGATGGAGGTGTGTATTGAGCAGATGTTTCACGTTCAGGTGATTATTCTCAATAAACTTCTTGAGGGCCTGTTTTTCTTCTTCATAAAAGCATCCCGGGTCTATGACTACCGCTTCCAGGGTTTCATCCCACAGCACGTAGCAGTTCACCGGAAACATATTGAATTCAAATCTTTTTATTTTCATAGTGTAGTTGTTAATGTGTTACATCGGTACGTAGACTATTTTTTTGGTTTCAAAAAATTCCTCTTCAAAGAATTCGCTCAGGTTCCAGAGCGTAGCTTTGTGTTTGAACGGCTGTACTTCTTGCTGCAATTCACCGCCTTTCAGGCAGATGAGTCCGTTGGGCAAGGCATTCTGCTGTTCTTTGCGGATGTTTTTGCCGATAATTTTCATGAGGTCGGGCAGGGGCATCACGGCCCGGCTCACCACAAAGTCGAAGCGGCCTTTTTCATCTTCGGCTCTTTCATGGCAGACGCTTACATTTTTCAGTCCGATGCTTTGTGCCACACCGGCAGCCACTTTCAGCTTTTTCCCGATGCTGTCCACCAGCTTGAATCGGGTGTCTGGGAAAAGGATAGCCAGCGGTATGCCGGGAAATCCGCCTCCGGTGCCCAGGTCCATGACTTCCGACCCCGGTCGGAAGTTGATTACCTTGGCAATACCCAGCGAGTGGAGTACGTGATGCTCGTACAGATTGCCGATATCCTTGCGCGATATAACATTGATTTTGCTGTTCCAATCGGCGTAAAGTTCATAGAGAGCCGACAGCTGCTTTTGCTGTTCTTCGGTCAGGTGGGGAAAATATTTCAGTATTTGTTCCATCAGATAAGATAATTAATTGATGTTGGGCTCTTCCGTATGGTTACGCAGATGCTGCACCATTTCCCAGGGCAGTGAAATCTGTATCGGTCCCATTACGTAAGGGGCTATTTCATATACATTATAGTAGAAAGTAATGCCTTCCTTGCTCAAAAAGAAGTTTTCTGTAGGCGTCAGTTCGCCCGTGCTGGTATATCCCAGGTCTTCCAGCTCTTCGCGGCTGGCCACCCGGTTATCGGCCATCAACTGATTCCACAGCAGGTCTGTCAGTGCCTCGTCGGCATCTGCAGTAAAGAGGTCATTCAAATGCACCGGTTTCATGGTCTTTAAGTTGAGATTCAGAAAATGAGTGGTATAGATACCATGCGCACCTCCTGTATATTCTTCATAGCGGTAGCGATATACCAAGATTTCATTTTCATAATACTGCACGTTGCTGGTAAGATTACGGTAGTATGAATACCAGGCACCTACGTTGTCTTCCTCTTTTTCTTCCAGATAGGTAGGCTCCAAGTCTTGACGGTATTCGCGGGCATATTCGCGTGCATAAAGGCGGAGAGCTTGTTCCGGGTCTGTACCCTGAAAGTTTTCGCCCAGGCAAGTGGCCAGAAACAGCCGGTTCAGGCTGTCTTTCAGTTCCGGTCGTTCTGCCTGTTTCACATAAGAAAAGTTTACCGTTAGGTTGCAGGCCGGTTTGGCCGTATCACCGAATAGGTGAGTCGTTTCGTTCAGACATATGCTGTCTATTTCCAGCGCACCATAGTTTTTATTCATTATGTTGTGGCAGGAGAATAAAATGGCGCTTGCTGTAATCAGAAGGCCGATAAGGCTGACAGAATGTAATTTCATATCCTCATTTGTTTGTTAATAATTTATAAGGTGCTTGAGCACGCTAACGCAAATATAGAGTTTTAAACTGAAGTATGAAATAAGAAGCCGCTTATTTTTCACGGAAAATTATGCAGTCGGTTGCTCTGCTTTATGCAAGCGGTTGCAAGTGGGAATGCAAGCGGTTGCGTGGCACGATGCAACTGCTTGCATCGTATACCTCACTTTTCGGTTCTATCTTCTCAGGGTCTTCTCCCTACCAAGTCCGTACCAACTCCTAACCAACTCCCAACAGTAGGACTCGGACTTGACCCGTCAGAGAGCGGTTGTTGAATCCTAGCTAAGGTAATAGGGTTGAATACCATGATTCCCCATTGATTCCTAAAAAATAATTATGAATGCTTTGCTATTCATGAAAAATAATTTATTTTTGTATTCGGTCTTTAGATGGTTTTGAAATCCCCTCTAACTATGCCCCATGCAGCTTATCCCTTTGGTATAAACTTCTCAACTGCATGAAAACAGGAATATACAACTTTCGGGAAGTCGGTTGTAAAACGAAATAGCTTCCGCATCGGCTATACGGCTTCTTGCTATGAATCATACTTCTTCTAATCTTTGGAAAATCCTGTTCATTATTTCACTGACTTTATGGACTACGGTTTCACAAGCCCAGCGCTTGTTCTCTCCTACAGGTGATCATTATGAAAAGTCGAAACGGGTGGCCTTCGACCAGGCAAAACTGGGAGCAATGTATCAGCTTAAGTTTCGAAAAGATTCTACTAAAATCCATGATTATACAGAAGCACAGACGGTGCTGATGATTTCGGATAATTACTTGCTATTTGGTGATTACAACCGGTTGGCCTTTGATTCCATCAACGACTACCTGGCAGCCAGCAAACGGAATGCCCGCAACGCACAGGCACGCGATGAATGGATGGAGGCTATCAAGAAGTGGACTTATTTCTTTATTACCCTGACCGACCTGGCCAAGCAGCAAACTACCGTGCAGACCTACGACATATTACGGAGCTACGAATATACCTATCCGACTCCTCACATGGAATGGCAGCTGCAACCGGGCGATACACTCATTCAGAATTATCCCTGCAAAAAAGCTACCTGTACATTCTCCGGGCGGAATTACGTGGCCTGGTATACCGAGTCTATTCCGCTTCCTTACGGTCCTTACCTGTTTGGCGGATTGCCAGGTCTGATTATGGAAATCTATGACACCCGGCGCAACTGGATATTTACCAATAACGGTTTTGGCAAAATGTCGAAATACTCCTCCATGTACCTCTACAAAAAGAAGTATATACAAGATTTGATAGTAACTTCGCGCGAGAAAGCCTTGACCGGGTATCGAAATGACATTGAAGACTACGACAACCTGAGCCTTGAAATATTTAAGGTGAAGGTGGAGCGAAACGGCAAAATGGTTACGCCCGAAGCCAATAACCCGAAGCGTCCGAGTAATATGCTGGAACTACAATGGTAAAGATCATACACATACTATGCTTTCTGCTTCTGTTTCCTATGTCTATATGGGCGCAGGAAACAGTCATTGTTTTTAAGG
>Cinder_p2__coassemble_1721_pt1 | contig 21025 bp, 19 predicted proteins | sample Cinder_p2__metabat2_low_PE_021 | metagenome-assembled genome bin Cinder_p2
ATGATTAAATTTTATACGACTTATCATGAAAAACGAAGTATTTAAACCCAGAAAATTATCGAAAGCATTTCTGTGCTTCATCACCGTCTGCCTGCTGCTGGCTTTCTATGCTAGTTATGAAACAGGGCAATGGGCCATACCGCTCCCCTTACTGCCACCCGTCATCATTATTTTAGTGCAAAGCAGAACACGTTACCTCATTTGGGAAGACGGACGGGTGGAAATCCGTTCCGGCGGGGGTAAAAACAAGGTATTAACCGAATTGCATCAAGTGATTTATTACCCCAAGAATTGGCTGAACAACCGAATCCGCATCCATTACCAAAACACCTTTGAGCTGCTGAACCCCGAACGGCCTCAGGAGTTTCTGGAAGCCCTCCGGCGGTATGCTCCCGGACTGAAGATAAAGGAAAAATAAAAAAAACGTCGACTATGAATTCCAAACGGATACTGTGGCTGATAGGAATACTGACTGCTCTCCTTCCCCACAGCCTGCAGGCACAAGAAAAGGACAGTCTACAGATAGACGGCGGGAGAACCCGCTCTTATCTGTCAAAGGAGCTTTTGTTTCGCCCCACCGGAACAACCACCCTCAACACAACCCTTCCTACTGTTCCTCCTCTTCCTTCACAACAAAAACTGGCTATTCCCCTTCCGACGCAGCCGGTACTGCCCACCATGCATTTCAACTTACCGAAACAGCCGGTCATCCCCTACTATACCAACCCCACTCCCCTGTTCAAAGGAGATTTCCACACAGACGGCCTGCTGCTGCCCCACCGCTACGGTGCCCTCTTTGCATCGGGCAGCCAGACATCGGTACCAGGCATCGGACGCTTCAACCAGGCATCTCTGACATATATGCATAGGCTGAACGACAAATTGAGCTTTCAGTTGGCTATGGATGCCATGAAAATACATATGAGCCACCTCAGCGGACAGGCATTCTCCGCTTCGGGCATGATGCTCTACCAGGCTACCGACAAGCTGGGATTCCGTGTATTTGGTTCGTATGCCCCGGGCAATACGTTCGGCATGAACACACACAGCTACGGCGGTACGCTGATATGGCAGGTGAACGACCGCTTCGGGCTGGAGATGGGTGCCCAACGCTATTATGACTCCATGCGCGGCGGCTGGCAGACAGTGCCCGTAGTAATACCCTCGTACCGCTTCGACCACTTCAAACTGGAGTTAGACGTAGGGGGTATCCTCTACGAAATACTTCACGGTGTGCTGCACGACGCGAAGAAAAGCTACGACCCACGTGGGGCTACCATTGCCCCTCCCCGCTTCTCACTTCCGGTAAAATGACGGAAAGGAAATCTGACTAAAAGATATCGTTCTAATTCATAACTAACATTTTGTCAGCAATCAAGACTATTTGTCTACGAATATCTGTCAAATAGTCAATAAATACAGAAAAATCTTATTGGCACGAGGTTTGCCATTCAGTAAGCGAACCGCGGTTGAAAGACCGGGGTTCAGAAGTAAAATGATTGTTGAACTAAAACATAGGAGATTAGAATTATGATGCCTGTAAGAAGAAATCAAAATTGGTTACCGAGTATCTTTAACGACTTTTTCGATAATGACTGGATGGTAAAAGCCAATGCTACTGCTCCTGCCATCAACGTGCTTGAAACAGAAAAAGAATATAAAGTAGAAGTGGCTGCTCCGGGTATGACGAAGGAAGACTTCAACGTGCATATTGATGAAGAAAATAACTTGGTCATCAGCATGGAGAAGAAAACTGAAAACAAGGAAGAAAGCAAGGAGGAAAACAAGGCTGAAGGCAGATACCTGCGCCGAGAATTCGCTTATTCTCAATTCCAGCAAACCATGATTCTGCCAGACGATGTGGACGAAGAAAAAATCGAAGCACACATGGAACACGGTGTATTGCACATCGATTTACCTAAGTTCACCGAACAGGAAAAGGCCAAAACTCAAAGGGTCATTGCCATCCAATAAGCTGAAATGATACTCATCAGTCAAGGAGGTGTCGCATATGCGATACCTCCTTTTTTTTCAGGTATGGACAGGCCGCGTCTGAATGCCCACGGCAAAGCAAGTAGCTGCAAGAGCTGGTGCAAGCAGTTGCAAGGGCTGATGCAAGCGGTTGCATGAGCCTTTGCAAGCGGTTGCTTCTGCGGGAGCTAGTGTTTGCAAAGGCTATAGCTTAGGTTTACCGAAACTGTAGATATGGTTTGTTGGAGCTGTAGATTCCGTTTGCCTAAGCTACAGCGCTCCGATGGTCTGCCAAAGGCTGTGCTCTTTCTGTATAAGAAATCCGGCATTCATCGACCATAAAACAGAACTGACATTTGGATTTCCGGGAAAAGATTCCGATATTGCAGCCATGAATCAACCCTACAGTTAAAGATGCCATGAAGCAGATTTATTTCAAATGGATATGCCTGGGCATAGGGTGCATCCTCTCCCTACAGACGGTGGCCCAGGAAGGTACGTGGTGGGGAAAGCTGGAATTGCCCGGCCATACCCTCACGCTGGTGTTTCACCTGGATGCAGACCAGCCAACCATCGACTCGCCCGACCAAGGCGTGAAAGGCATACCGCTGAAACGAGGCGAAGCCTCCATCCCCAACGTGTCGTTCAGTATTCCCTCCATCGGAGCATCCTTTACCGGCGTGTGGCTGGGGAAACAGATGACCGGTACCTTTACACAGCAGGGATATAACTTCCCGATGACACTGGTGCCGGGGGCTCCCGCAAGAAACCGTCCGCAAACCCCTCAGCCACCCTTCCCCTATACCTGTGAGGAGGTGACTTTCAGCCATGGAAATGCCACCCTGAAAGGTACGCTGACCTTGCCGCCGAACTGCCACAAGCATACGCCTGTCTGCATCCTGATTACCGGCAGCGGACTGCAAAACCGCGACGAGGAGCTATTCGGACATAAGCCCTTTGCCGTCATAGCCGACGCTTTTGCCCGAAACGGTATCGCCACCTTGCGCTACGACGACCGGGGCTTCGGAGAATCTACCGGCGACCTTATCCGGGTAACCACGGAAGACTTGAAAAACGATGCCCGGGCAGGCATCCGGCTCTTACGGGAAAGGTTTGACCAAGTGGGGGTTCTGGGACACAGCGAAGGGGGCACCATCGCCCTGATGCTGGCCGCCGAACAGCAGGCCGACTGGGTAATCAGCCTGGCAGGTATGACGGTATCGGGAGAGGCCACACTATTGGCACAAAACCGCCGGTTGCTGCAAAAGAACGGCTATACCGCACAGGTGACGGACGCTTATCTGAAAGCTCTGCAAACGGTGTTCGGCCAACTGACCCAGGGGGAAAAGCCGGTGCTGCCGGATGTATCTGCCCTGCCCGATGAACTGAAAACCAACCTGCAACAGGTGGTAAAGACATCGGACACTCCCTACCTGCGGTATTTCCTGGCACTGGATATAGCTGCCGCACTGCCCCGGATAAGTTGCAGGGTGCTAGCACTGAACGGCAGCAAGGATGTGCAAGTGGATTGCCAGGCCAATCTGTCGGTGCTGGAAAACGGACTGCAAAGGGCACTGCTCACCGCCCACTCCTGCGAAGGACTGAACCACCTGTTTCAGCATTGCAGCACAGGTGCTGTAGAGGAATACAAGGATATAGAAGAAACCTTTGCTCCCGAAGTATTGCAAGAAATGATAGAGTGGGTATTGTAAATACACACCATCCAATAAACATACGTGATGTCTCATCCTTTACTATCTGTAAACTACAAATATAGCATAAAATATAACAAATCATAATTTTTAATACATCTTCATTCTACCACAAAAAATACGTTATTATAATGTTATACAACATATACTTGTACTTTTACAACACTTAAGTTTGGAAATTAAAAAATAAAAAACTAATTTTGGAAACAAAGATTACACTAGAAAAGTATTCCTACGTTTAACTATAAATTACATTACCTATGAAAACAAGAGTTAATTTCTTTATGGCATTTTGTTGCCTGATTCTAGTTTTTAGTTCACAAAGCTGTTCAAACAATGAAGTTATTTATGAAGAGCCCCAAGTTACTACCAGAACAAATATGCGTTCCGCGTTTCACTGGACTTGTAAATATTGTAAATTTTTAAATGCAGGATGGAGACATGACTGTGTACAATGCCACAAGCCATATGATTCAAATCATGGAGAAATGATTATGACATTTCTTGATATAATTAAAACCCACATAACTTTCGTGAGTGAAATAAATGGAGGTGCATATCCAAATGATGATGTACATCCCTTGCAACTCCCCAATGCAATGTTTGCTTTAGAAATGCCAGAAGGATGGTATGATACTCCGAGCGTAAGGAAAATTTATGATGACTATTTTTTTAACAATAGATTAGATTTACGCCCTATGGAATTTCAAGAAGGTTTTGCGTTAGGATGGTATAGAACTGTTCGGTCTTTATACCCACAATACCATCAAAAATCACAAGTTAAATATACTTATGATAAGATAAGTATCAAATATAACTCCCTAATTACTGGCACTTTTGGTAGTGGATTAAAAGAAGGTACAAAATTAGCAGTGAACACATTCTGTAAAAATTAAACAATATGATAAAAGTAGACTTTTTATGGTGCGGATTCATCAGTTTACTGCTCCTGTGTTCATCCTGCCGCAGCCATGTGGGCAATGAGGAAAAGCAGGCTTTCTATCTGCAAGCCTTACACGGATTGGAAAACCGGTCTTTTACCATTGAGGCATACGAATTCCACATCTTCGACGGCTACGAAGCAAGAACGGAATCTTCCAGCGGAAGCTACATCACGATGAACGGCTCGCTCTGCAAGATACGAATAGAGCCGAAAGTCTTTCCGGAATCGCCTTTCCACTTCTTGAATATTCAGGATGAACACAGCGAGATAATCCGTGAAGCCAGTAAAAAGCAACAGGATTCATTCATCGTGAAAGTGGACGGCGGAGAAAGCTGGTTGCGCTATCACCTGCATATCGACCTGTATAAAGGGAGCAATGAATGCTTTATACAGGTGAAGACTGCTGCAGGCAAACTTGAATACAGTATAAAGGGGCGAATCACAGCAGGGGCAGATTAACTTACGGTCTGCTCCTTGAACTTACGGAACTGCGACACGAGCATGGTGGCCGCGATAAGGCTGGCCAGGATGTCCGATACTGGCATACTGTACCACACGCCCCACTCACCGAAAAACCGAGGCAGGATAAGCAGGCAGGGAAGCAATATCAACAACTGACGAGACAGTGACAGAAAGATGGCCTTGCCTGCCATGCCAATGCTCTGAAAGAAGTTGGAGGTTACCATCTGAAAACCGATGATGGGAAAGAATATCACCGTGATGCGCAGGCCGCGGGCAGACAGGGCTGTCAGTTCTGCATCGTTGGTGAAAATACTTACCGTGAGTTCCGGTATCAGCATCCCTACCAGAAAGCCGAAGGTGGTGACAGCCGTAGCATAGATGATGGTCAGCTTCAGCACCTTATTGACCCGCTGATACTGACGGGCACCGTAGTTATAGCCGGCTATGGGCTGCATACCTTGATTAAAGCCCATCACAATCATCACGATGATGAACACCAGGCGGTTTACGATGCCAAAGGCACCGATGGCCAAATCTCCGCCGTATTTCTTCAAGCCCTGATTCACCACGATTACGATGAAGCAGGCCGCCATGTTCATGAGAAACGGCGACAGGCCGATGGCCAGCGAATCGAATACTATCTTGCGCTTCAGGCGGAAAATGCCTTTATGGAAATGCAGCAGTTCTTCCTTGTTGCTGAACAACCGGAACTGCCACATCAGAGCAATGACCTGAGCCGTAATGGTGGCTATGGCCGCACCCCGGATGCCCCATTCAAAGCCGTAAATAAAGAGTGGGTCCAGCAGGGTATTGATAACCACCGTACCGATGGTGGCATACATGGCCTTCTGCGGATGCCCTGCCGAACGAAGCACGGCATTCAGCCCCAGATAGATGTGGGTCACGGCATTGCCCAGGAGGATAATCTCCATATAATCGCGCGCATAGCCCACGGTCTGGTCACTTCCACCGAAAAAATACAGAATAGGGTCCAGAAAAGGAAGCACCACCAGGGTGAAGCCCACCCCCAATAGGATATTCAGCACCAACACATTGCCCAACACCCGCTGGGCCGTATCGTAGTCTTTCTGCCCCAGCTTCACCGAAATCAGCGTAGCCGCTCCTACCCCTACCAGCGAACCGAATGCGGCAGCCAGATTCATCAGCGGAAAGGTCAGTGCCAAGCCCGAAATGGCCATAACCCCCACCCCGTTGCCAATGAAAATACTATCTACCATATTATATAAAGAAGATGCAGTCATAGCTATAATGGCCGGAACAGCATACTGCATCAGAAGCTTCCCGATACTCTCTATCCCCAGCGCTGTGGGAGTCTTTTGTGTTGCCATAAACGTAATACCTGATAACTATTGATTGAAAACGCCGCAAAGGTACTACATTTATAGACAAAAGATGTGCCTTTATAAAAAATGTTTCGTATTTTTGTAGCCAAATTGAGTGAAATATATCGAAATGAACGTATTAGAACTAAGTGAACAGGAAATCATTCGTCGCAATAGTATGAATGAACTTCGCGCGATGGGGATAGAGCCCTATCCCGCAGCAGAGTATGCAACCAACGCTTTCTCTACCGATATTAAAGCTGAGTTCAAAGATGAAGATGAACCCCGCCAGGTAGTGGTGGCCGGCCGTATGATGAGCCGCCGCGTGATGGGTAAAGCCTCTTTCATCGAGCTTCAGGATTCTAAAGGACGTATCCAGGTGTATATTACCCGGGATGATATCTGTCCGGATGAAAACAAAGACATGTACAATACCGTGTTCAAACGTCTGCTTGACTTGGGCGACTTCATCGGTATCGAGGGATTTGTGTTCCGTACCCAAATGGGAGAAATCAGTATTCATGCAAAGAAACTGACCGTATTGGCCAAAAGCATCAAGCCGTTGCCAATCGTAAAATATAAAGACGGGGTGGCTTACGACTCTTTCGAAGACCCGGAACTGCGCTACCGCCAGCGCTATGTGGATCTCATCGTGAACGACGGCGTGAAAGACACCTTCCTGAAACGTGCCAAAATCATCAAGACCATGCGTGCCGTATTGGACGAGGCCGGCTACACCGAAGTGGAAACGCCGATTCTGCAGTCTATTCCCGGCGGCGCCAGCGCACGCCCCTTCATCACACACCACAACTCACTGGATATGGACCTGTATCTGCGTATCGCCACAGAGCTGTATCTGAAACGCTTGATTATCGGAGGATTCGAAGGTGTGTACGAAATAGGCAAGAACTTCCGTAATGAAGGTATGGACAAGAACCATAATCCGGAATTCACCTGCATAGAGCTGTACGTACAGTACAAGGATTATAACTGGATGATGGACTTCACTGAAAAAATGCTGGAACGCATCTGCATAGCAGTGAATGGCTGCACAGAAACTGAAATCGATGGAAAGGTTATCAGTTTCAAGGCTCCTTACCGTCGTCTGCCCATCCTGGAAGCCATCAAGGAAAAGACGGGCTACGACCTGGAAGGCAAGAATGAAGAAGAAATCCGTGAGGTGTGCAAGGCACTGAACATGGAGATAGATGATACCATGGGTAAGGGTAAGTTGATTGATGAAATCTTTGGCGAATTCTGCGAAGGTACCTTCATTCAACCCACTTTCATCACAGATTACCCGGTAGAAATGTCGCCGCTGACCAAGATGCACCGCAACAAACCTGGACTGACCGAACGCTTCGAACTGATGGTAAACGGCAAAGAGCTGGCCAACGCCTACAGCGAGCTGAACGACCCGATAGATCAGGAAGAACGCTTCAAAGACCAGCTTCGCCTTAGCGAAAAGGGTGACGACGAAGCCATGTTCATCGACCAGGACTTCTTGAAGGCACTGCAATACGGTATGCCGCCTACCTCAGGTATCGGTATCGGCATCGACCGTCTGACCATGTTGATGACCGGAAAACCGTTTATACAGGAAGTATTGTTCTTCCCGCAGATGCGACCGGAAAAGGTGACCCCCAAAGATGCTCCCGCTAAATTCATGGAACTGGGCATCGCAGAAGAATGGGTACCCGTCATTCAAAAGGCTGGATATAATCTGGTAAGCGATATGGCTAATGTGAACCCTCAGAAACTGCACATGGATATCTGCGGAATCAACAAGAAATACAAGTTAGAACTTACCAATCCCAGCGTGAACGACGTTACGGCCTGGATTGAAAAAATCAAAAATTAATAATGAAAAATGAAGGGTGGAAGGAAATTCAGACCTTTCCTTTCACTTTTCATTTTTCATTTTTCATTATTAATTATCTATGAAACTACCTGGAAAGATAGCCATCATGGGGGGAGGAAGTTGGGCTACTGCCATCGCTAAAATGGTATTGGCTCAAGCTGAGTCGATAAATTGGTACATGCGCAGAGACGACCGCATCGCCGATTTCAAGCGACTGGGACATAACCCTGCCTACCTGACAGGAGTGAAATTCGATATCAAACGTATCAATTTCAGCTCTAATATCAACGAAATAGTGAAAGAATCAGATACCCTGATTTTTGTCACTCCCTCGCCCTATCTGAAATCTCACCTGAAGAAACTCAAAACAAAAATCAAGGATAAATTCATCATCACAGCCATCAAAGGCATTGTGCCTGATGACAATCTGATTGTATCTGAATATTTCACTAAGGAGTATGGGGTACCTTCTGAAAATATAGCTGTGCTGGCGGGTCCTTGCCATGCCGAAGAAGTGGCACTGGAACGCTTGTCTTACCTGACTATCGCTTGCCCCGATACCGACAAAGCCTGCACCTTTGCCCGAAAACTGGGAAGCAGCTTCATCAAAACATCGGTAAGCAATGATGTAATAGGCATTGAATACAGCTCTGTGCTGAAAAATGTCTATGCCATAGCAGCGGGAATATGCAGCGGGCTGAAGTACGGTGATAACTTTCAGGCAGTATTGGTATCAAACGCCATACAAGAGATGAACCGGTTTCTGCAAACTGTACATCCACTAAATAGAAATGTAAACGACTCTGCCTACCTGGGCGACCTGCTGGTAACCAGCTATTCTAATTTTAGCCGGAACCGCACATTTGGAACCATGATTGGCAAAGGATATTCCGTGAAAAGCGCACAGATTGAAATGGAAATGATAGCTGAAGGATACTATGGTACCAAATGTATCAAGGAAATCAACAAGCATTATCACGTAAATATGCCCATTGTAGATGCCGTCTATAATATCTTATATGAACGTATATCTCCTACGATTGAAATTAAGCTACTGACTGATTCCTTCAGGTAAGCAGCAGCTTATTAAAAATCTAATCTTAAAAACCTGAAATCTCAATAACTTAAAAACTTAAAATTATGATTAGTTTAAACATCGAAAAAACTTTCGGATTCGTTTCAAAAGAAAACGTCCTCGCTTATGAAACAGCTGTTAAAGCTGCACAAGAAGCTTTAGAACACGGAACATGCAAGGGAAATGACTTCTTAGGATGGCTTCACTTACCCTCATCTATAACAGCCGAACACCTGGCAGACTTGAAAGCCACCGCACAGACACTACGCGAAAACTGCGAGGTAGTGGTGGTAGCCGGTATCGGTGGAAGCTATCTGGGCGCACGTGCCGTTATCGAAGCCTTATCAAACAGCTTTGCTTGGCTACAGAAAGAGCAAAATGGACCTACCATCCTATTTGCCGGACATAACATCGGTGAAGATTATCTGTATGAACTGACAGACTATCTGAAAGACAAGAAATTCGGTGTCATCAATATCTCTAAATCGGGTACTACTACAGAAACAGCGCTGGCTTTCCGGCTGCTGAAAAAGCAATGTGAAGACCAACGGGGCAAAGAAATGGCCCGCAAAGTAATCGTAGCAGTAACCGATGCCAAGAAAGGGGCTGCCCGCGTAACAGCCGACCAGGAAGGATATAAATCCTTTATCATCCCAGACAATGTGGGCGGACGTTTCTCTGTACTGACTCCGGTAGGTTTGCTGCCTATCGCCGTAGCAGGATATGATATAGAGAAATTAGTGGCCGGTGCTGCAGCTATGGAGAAAGCCTGTGGACTGGATGTGCCGTTTGCTGAAAATCCGGCTGCACTCTATGCGGCTACACGCAATGAACTCTACAAACAGGGAAAGAAAATTGAAATTCTCGTAAACTTTAATCCCAAACTGCACTACGTAAATGAATGGTGGAAACAGTTGTATGGTGAATCTGAAGGTAAAGAAGGAAGAGGTATCTTTCCCGCTGCTGTGGATTTCTCTACCGACTTGCACTCCATGGGACAATGGATTCAAGAAGGTGAACGCACCATCTTTGAAACCGTTATTTCTGTAGAAAAAACTGCTCATAAACTGGAAGTGCCTACCGATGAAGCCAACCTGGACGGTCTGAACTTCTTGGCTGGGAAACGGGTAGACGAGGTAAACAAAATGGCAGAACTGGGTACACAATTAGCTCACGTAGACGGTGGCGTACCTAATATGCGCGTTATTGTGCCGGAACTGAACGAAGAATGCATCGGACAGTTGCTGTACTTCTTTGAAAAGGCTTGCGGCATAAGCGGTATCTTGCTGGGCGTAAACCCGTTCAACCAACCGGGCGTAGAAGCATATAAGAAAAACATGTTTGCACTGCTTAACAAGCCCGGCTACGAGGAAGAATCAAAGGCTATCCAAGCTAGACTTTGATAAATATTTCATCCATTAAACGACCGCAGGCGGGCAGTATACTGTTCGTCTGCGGTCTGATTTTTAATCAATAGGTATTTATGTATAAAGAAGCAATCGCCCGCTATCTGCAAAAAGTCGGGCACTCACACATTCATCTGAAAGCTGCCTTGTTCGATATGGATGGGGTACTTTTCAACTCTATGCCCTATCACGCTGATGCCTGGCATACGGTAATGAAACGACATGGACTGGATTTAAGCCGTGAAGAAGCGTATCTACACGAAGGCCGCACCGGTGCGGCCACCATCAACATTGTGTACCAACGCACCTACGGCCAAAATGCAACCCCTGAAATGATAGAAAGCATCTATGCAGAGAAAAGCAAAGAGTTTAACCGTCACCCCGAACCGGAACGTATGCCGGGTGCATGGGAGATACTGCAACAGATGAAAAGCGAAAATCTGACGACGGTACTGGTAACAGGTTCAGGACAATTGTCGTTACTGGATAGGCTTTCTCATAATTTTCCGGGCGTATTCGACCGCGAACATATGGTAACAGCTTTCGACGTAAAATACGGTAAGCCTCATCCGGAACCATATCTGATGGGACTGGAAAAAGCGGGAGTAAAAGCCAACGAAGCCATCGTTGTGGAAAATGCCCCCATTGGTGTACAGGCAGGTGTAGCCGCCGGTATCTTTACCATAGCCGTAAATACAGGTCCGCTCAATGAGCAGGTATTGTGGGATGCAGGAGCCAATCTGGTATTTCCTTCCATGATGGATTTCTGCAACCATTGGGAAGATATTAAAAAACAATTGGATGAATATCAATGGACAGAGTCTATAGAATAACAATAAAAAGTAGAAGGATAGGGGCAGCAAAGGTTGTCCCTTTTTTCTTTGTAAAAAGACAGATATGAGACACGTTATTCAGTTCGCACCGACTCAGTTGATGGAATGTATCAGTGATGATTCCATCTGCCTTGTTGTAACTTCACCACCGTACCCGATGATTGCCATGTGAGATAGCATCTTCGCAAAACAGTTTGACGAAAATTGGATGGGTAAACAATGTACTAAATGAGGAAGAAAGCAGTTTTGCCACGATAGAATTATGTAAAAATCGTGGAAAAACAACAAAAATAGCACAAATTTTCAAATGCGCATCAACCTATAGACCTTTTTGGCATACCCTACATCGTAACATTGCATCACTAAAATAAAGAAATATGGGAAAAACTAGCATTCAGTACATAAAGGAAGCTGCAAAGAAACTGATAGACAGTGTACGTCCTCTTAAAAGAAGTAATGGACAATGCCGTTGATGAGTTTAAGCAAACTGGTACCAGGGTCGTAGTAGATATCGATGATAATAAACATGTATTCGTAAGAGATTACAGTCGAGGCATCCCACACGGAACGCTTGTCTCTGCTGTCACTATGCTTAATACTGGAGGCAAATTTGGGGATAATGCCTATAAGAAAAGCGTAGGCCTCAATGGCGTCGGCATCAAACTGGTGAATGGACTCAGTATTCGTTTCGAAGCAGCAAGCTTCCGTAATGGCAAAGTCAAAAGAGCAGTCTTTGAGCGAGGTGTTTTGCAAAGTGAGGAGACTGTTGAAACAAACGAGCCAAATGGGATGGCTATAAGTTTTGACTTAGATCCCGAGATGTTTCATAAATTCCAGTATCAAGAAGATATCATACAAGCACTCTTCAAGAATTACATCTTCCTTAATGCTGGATTGATAATAGTTTACAACGGAAATACAATGACCTCAAAGGGAGGATTAAAGGATTTGTTGTTAGATAAAATGGAACGTCCAGGCTTATATGACATAGTGCATTTCCGAGGAAATGATATCGAAATAGCCTTTACTCATACCGATGATTCGGAAGAAGTGTACTATTCATACATAAATGGCCAATATACCTCTCAGGGTGGAGCTCATCAGTCGGCTTTGAAGGAGTATCTAGCTAAGGTTTTTAAGGATTTCTACAACAAAAACTACGATAATTCTATAGTTCGTAGTGGACTCGTGGCAGCTATCTCTCTGCAGGTACAGGAACCTATGTTTGAGGGCAATACGAAGACTAAGTTCTATGGAAATGCTATGACCAAGGAGGAAGATGGCACTACCGTGAATAAGTTTGTTTCCGACTTTGTGACCCGAGAGGTGGACAACTATTTACATAAAAACAAACAGATGGCAGACACGCTGCTTGAGCGAATCAAACAGGCAGAGAAAGAAGCTAAAAAGTTGGCTGTCATCAAGAAACAGGCTCGTGAACGCATTAAGAGGGTGAGTCTCCATAATAGCAAACTACGTGACTGTAAGATTCATCTTAATGACACTAAGGGTGGGCACGAGAGATATGAGTCAAGCGTATTCATTACCGAGGGCGATTCTGCAAGTGGATCTATCACCAAAGTAAGGGATGTGGCAACACAAGCTGTGTTTTCTCTTCGCGGAAAGCCGTTGAACACGTATGGGCTCTCCAAACGTGTGATTTATATGAATGACGAATTCAACTTGCTTCAGGCAGCTTTGAATATTGAAGATGGTATTGATGGCTTACGTTACAACAAAATAATCATTGCTACCGATACTGATGTGGATGGAATGCACATCCGGCTACTACTCATCACTTTCTTCCTACAGTTCTTTCCTGATTTAATAAAGGAAGGTCATGTCTTTATCCTACAAACGCCTCTGTTTCGAGTCAGGAATAAGCGCAAGTCTATCTATTGCTATTCGGATGAAGAAAGAGTTCGGGCCATCGATGAAATGAAGTCAACTGCAGAAATTACCCGTTTTAAGGGATTGGGCGAAATATCTCCGGAAGAATTTAGGGGATTTATCGGTAGTGAAATGCGCCTAGAACCTGTATTGATACAAGATTGTGACAATGTACCAGAAATTCTTAGTTTCTTTATGGGTAAGAACACCATGGAACGACAGAATTTTATCATCAACAACTTAAAGATAGAGGAAGACCAAGCTGAAAATAAATGAAAATATAGATTGCTAAAACCGAAGCTTCAATATGGCATAAGTGATGGTATACCTTTGCGCTGGATTTTTGTCCCGGAGATGCCGATGACCGTTAGACGGAGGCAAACACTTTAATCTCGTACTAATATGCCTATAATGATTAACAAAATCCTAGGTACCACAAGCAAGGGCTTGTACTACTCAACAAACGAAGGTCGTAGCTGGATTCTGCGCCATCGTTAAACAACTAGCACTAGTTTGTATCACTCTAGGTGTGAGGCGCTGGTGCTTTTCACTCATCAATATAAATGACAATGAACAAACCGATATTTATAGAGAATCCTACAGACGAACTGATTATAGATGTACAGCATATGTATGGAGTAAGAAATGGAATAGTCACAGTTGGTGTGGAAGACATTCATGTTGTGATTAGTGGTGCTGATAATGTTATCATCCTTGAAGGCAATGCCTCAGGTAAAGGACGTATGGCATGTGCGATAGAAGATGCCGTTCTCAAGACTTGTCAAGTTGCAAAAGGCTATGACCTATTTTCTGCAGATAGTGTACTACTTGATTTCACTTATCCTGAAGGTTATCCGCTAATGATGGTTGAAATGGATGCCGTCACTACATTCGCAGAAATGTTCTTGAAGGATACTCATTTTATTTGGGGTGTCTCGTCCGAAGCTAGAGAGAAAAATGATGTTAAGGTGCGCATAATTGCCCGAAACATCAAGAAAAAAGTAAATTATTAGTCAAAAAACGACTTTAAATCAAAGATTTCCGCTCGTGTGCAACTAATTTACATATTTAATTATTACGTTTGGGGGAGTTAAAAACAAATAACTATGGCAGCAAATCTATTTGGCAGATATGTATGGCTTATCGATACGCTTCGCAAACGTAAGCGTTTGACCTTTGAGGAAATCAACAACCTCTGGATTGATAGTGGTTTGAGTTACGGCATTGGAGACGATCTTCCACTCCGTACATTTCACAATCATCGCAAGGCAATTAAAGACATCTTTGACGTGTACATAAATTGCGATGTCAAGGGTGGCTATAAGTATTATATTGATGATCCACAGAGTTTGCAAGGTGATGCCTTCCGTATTTGGCTCATTGATTCGTATGCGACTTTAAACCAACTTCAGGCTGACAAGAGTCTGGAAGGCCGCATCATCTTTGAAAACGTACCATCTGGCTATACATGGCTGACGACCCTTACTGAAGCTATCCGTCTTCGTAAGACTGTTGTACTGACGCATCAGGGATTCAGTTATGACTATGAGAACTGTTTCGAGATTGAACCTTATTATCTCAAGATTTTCAAGCAGCGCTGGTACGTAATCGGCAAAAACCTATACTATGTCGATAAAAAGAAAAAATATGAAGCAGAGGGTAAAACCTATGAAAGTTCTGTCTTCCGTATCTATGCACTTGATAGAGTATTAAACGTTGAACTTACCGGTAAGAAGTTTGAGTTTGACGAAGACTTTACTCTCGATAATTTTCTTTGTGGATGTGTAGGTGTGATTCCAAGTAAGGATCCGATAGAGCACGTTGTTATAAAGTCCTATCAGCCGAAATATCTTCGAACATTGCCACTACATGAGTCCCAACAGGAAATTGAAAGTGATGAAGAGTCAGCGATATTCTCGTATGATGTCAAAACAACGTATGATTTTATGCAGCTCATCATGCAGTTAGGTGATCAAGTAGAGGTTCTTGAACCAGAGAGTCTGCGAGACAAAATGAGAAACCTCGCTAAAACATTAACTTCATATTATAAGAAATGAAAAGCATTGACGAGATAATGGATGAATTCCATCAGCAGATATTCATAGACGAGATGCCTTCCTCATATGATGCGGCCAAAATATACAAACAGACAATCGAACAATTGTTAAAAGTAACACCTAACGATCCTGCTGAAATAGAATATTTGAAAGATAGTCTCAACTTGATTAAACAGACAGGTGTACAGTTGGGGGTATCAGAACATGGCGTGGTATCATATCCTCATATAGAACATTGCAGCGAGGAGTTAATTTTCATAAATTGTTCTGACGATGATATTGATAAGAAAATTCAAAGATTTAAAACGCTATTGGAGACGTTAGATAACATTGAAAACTTTGAACTGAAAGCAGAATACGGCGTTGTACCTGTTTATATGGCAATCAGACTTAATAATATGAGAGAAAGCATTGATTATTTAATCGAAAAGTTAAACAAAGACAAAAGTAATTCATAATATGAATGGATTAGATTTCATAGCGATTGACTTTGAAACTGCAACAGGTAAACATTCGTCTATCTGTGAGGTAGGTATTTGCGTTGTCAAAGATGGGGAAATTGTGGAAACCAAATCCTGGTTGGTACAACCCGAAGACAATGTTTATTCATACTGGAATAGGGAGATTCATGGGATTCATCCAGAGGATACCGAAAATTCTCCATCTTTCCCTGAAGTTTGGGAGGAGATTGAGCGCTTGTACCTTGATGAGTTTGACACCTTTGTGGCTCACAATGTAGCTTTTGATAGAAGTTGTCTTCAGAAAGCAGCTGAACTACATCATATCCAACTCCCTGAACTCAAGTGGAACTGCAGCTTACAGACAGCTCGTCGTATCTATGATTTTGACTGCAACACACTTGACTATCTATGTGACCAGCTGGGCATACCAGAAGGCAAACACCATAGAGCTGGCGATGACGCAGAAATGTGTGCGAAACTGTATCTGAAAGAATTAGAAGACGTTACAGAGTAAAATTATTTACAATGGAAGACGAAAAAACAATATCAGAGATTAAGGAACTATCAAAACTAAAAACATTTTTTATTCCTAAATATCAACGAGGATACCGTTGGCAGTGTATCAATGTGAAAGATTTATTGAATGACTTATTCGACTTCATTAATAGCAAACGAAAAGTATATTCAATGCAACCTTTAGTGGTAAAAAGCCACAATGGACATTGGAATGTTGTTGATGGTCAACAACGTTTGACTACTATTGCAATCTTACTAAACTACCTAGTACCTACAGATAAACATTATACTATTGAATACGAATCACGTAAGGGGCAAGAGTTATATTTAATTGATAACAACGTTAACATCGATCAATACCACATAAACCAGGCATATAAAACTATAAAGGAATGGTTTGAAAGTCATGAAGAAGCTGTAAAAAAAGATTTTATAGATTTATTATCTGATGTAACAGAACAACATGTGAAGTTTATATGGTTTGAAACACCAGATGATGAATTAAAAACATTTGTTCGATTAAATAAGGATAAAATTGCTCTGACAAATGCAGAATTAATAAAGGCTCTATTATTGAGAAAAGGAAACTTTGAAGGAGATGGTGTCTTAATGCAAAAAAACATCGCGGTTGAGTGGAATAACATTGAAAATACATTTCAGGACGATTCCTTTTGGCGTTTTATTCGTCCAAAATCAGACAATAGAGAAACTAGAATAGATTATATTTTTGAGATTATTCGTAAAAAGGACTATCTAAATTTTAATCCTAACGATAATCTTGTTGGTACAGATAAGTATGCAACATTCAGATATTTCTATGAATATGTCAAGAAGCGAGAAATAGAAACAAAAGCAAAGAGAGAAGGATTTGTTGAAATATGGGACAATGTGAAAAAGGTTTATAGTATATTCAATCACTGGTTTAATGATTTATATTGTTTTCACTATATAGGCTTCTTGGTCGTGTCAGATATAGATATCATTGATACGCTGCTAGATGAATGGAATATTAGTGGTACAACAATACCTAAATTTGTTTCGCATTTGAAAACTAGAATCTCTAAAGTGATTGCTAAATATGCAAATCTTGACTATCAGTATGAATTGAATGGTTGTCCTAAGACAAATTGTTTCAACATATTATTGTTATTCAATATTGAATCAATCTTAGTTCGCAACCGTTCTTTAAGTAGTATATCAGAAACTCAAGTAGCACATAAATTCCCTTTTCATTTACTAAAAGAAGAGAACTGGAATATTGAGCACATTGCGTCAAACACGGATAATAGTCTTGAAGATATTAATTCACAGAAAGAATGGTTGAAAACATATCTACTTGACGAGGAAGTTAACGACAAACTTAAACGCGAAATTACTACTTATATTAAAGAAGAAAAAGGTAACTTTGATGCGATAAAATCGTCAGTTGAAAACATAAAGCCCGTTGACAAAAGCGAAGTATTATCATATTCTGACAAAAATAAGATATGGAATTTCTGTTTATTAGACGAATCAACAAATAAAAGTTATGGGAATGCAATTTTTCCAGTTAAGCGCAGGACAATTCTAGGCAAAGAAATGGGCATAAGGTATATTGTTGACAATAATCTTGATGTTACAATGGATAAAGTAAAGGTTGCTTACGTTCCTCAATGTACAATCAATGTATTTGCCAAAACATATACCAACATCTCGACGTCGCCGAGAGAATGGACAATAAAAGATGCAACTGCATATAAACAAGCAATAGCTACATGTCTTAAAGACTTTGGCGTCACTTTGTAAAAAGAAAACAACATGTTAAAACCTATCTCTTTTTGGAAACTCATAAAAGACTCAAAAAAAATAGTCATTCCTACAATCCAGCGTGATTACGCTCAAGGAAGAATAGGAAAAGAAGTAGTGCGCGAGAACTTTCTTGCAGCATTGATAAAACCACTCATAAATGAAAAGGATAAGCTGACCATGGATTTTATTTATGGTGTAGATGGTGATTCTAGGTTTATTCCATTGGATGGCCAACAACGTTTAACAACGTTATGGCTTTTACACTGGTATATTGCATACAAGGCTGGTGTATTATCTGAAGTCAGAAACATTATCTCTAGGTTTAGCTACGAAACTCGAATATCTTCTTCTCAGTTTTGTTTTGAATTATGTAATTTGGCTCCAACACCAGAAAACTTTAAGGGAAGATTGAGAGATTGGATTCAACAACAAACGTGGTTCTTTTGGCAATATAAACAGAATCCGACCATTATAGGTATGTTGAATATGATAAGTGGCACCGATCTTGAAATTAAAGATGGAATAGATTACAAGGATAGTTTAGAGGAAGTACTATCTAATTGTGACTATTTATGCTTATGGAAGCGTCTTACAGAAACAAATTGCTTGTCATTCTATAAGTTAAAAATAAGTTCTCAAGACAGTGATGAGATATACGTAAAAATGAATGCGAGAGGTCGGCAACTTACAGATTTTGAAAATTTTAAGGCTGAATTGGTAGAACATGTAAAAAAACTAGAAGGTTGTGGTGATGATTATGCCATTCAGTTTGCAGCAAAGATGGATGTTGATTGGACTGATATTTTTTGGCCAAAACGTTATAAAAACGAAAAGACTGAAGATGTTTCAATAGATCTTTCGTATTTTACTTTTATCCGTCGATTTATATACAATGAATGTTTGAGAAATTTCAAGAACGATGAAACAAAAGAACTCGTAACCAACATCTTTCAAGACTACAATCGTTTTGATGTATATAAGAAAGCAATTACATCAGACGTTGTAATAAAACTAGAAAAAACGTTGGATGGTATTCGTAATGCAGGAGCTTTTGATTCCTCTTATAAGTGGGCAAAATTCTCCTTCATTCCAGAATATAAAAATGAAAATACGATAATTGATATTAATGGTGGAGGACAATATGCTTTTTATGCATATTGCAAATATTTTGAAACTGGTAATTTCGATCCTGGGTCATTTGATCAGTGGAAAAGAGTTGTTTGGAACATCTGTGAAAATAGAATTGATGACAATAACAATCGTGCGAACCTACTCCACTTGTTCGATGATTTAGCGCAACATTCTCATAACATAATAGAATATTTGGCAGGTCCAGATATTGCATGGTCGAATAACAAAGAGCAGTTATTGGAAGAACAAAAAAAAGCACGTAAATTGCGAGATTACCCTCAAATAATTGATGCTGAAACCTATTCTTTTTTTACGGGCGCTATTAGATTTCTATTTACCGATAGTGAAGGAAATGAAGACTGGTCATCGTTTGATCAAAAGTTTAATAATGTCAAGAAACTTATCCCATTATTAAAAGCAGATCGCCATACAATAAAAGAATTAACACCATATATTGACGATAATGGTCTGAAGAACATATACTATAACAATTATATTTCGAATAATGATTCGGACTTAAGAGCTATTCTTTTAAATAAGAGTTCTATAGCATATATTCACAACTTCCTTTTACAAAAAAATGAAAAGAAGTACAAATCCTCATTAAATGATGATATTGTGGCAATATGTGAATTGGCATTTGGCGGTCGAGGCTATTTGCAAATATATTGGACTAATGAAAGCCCATATATTTGGACAAATTATGAAAAGCGATCTGGATATTATCAGTGGGAATCAATTGTAATTGGCAATCCACCATATGAAAAAGTGACAGGATTAATAGTTTCTGACGAGTCTGGCTATTTTACTATTCAAGACAATCAACACGATAGGTTCATTGGCAAAAAACGTAAAGGTACATTTCTAGACTTCAGATACAAGGATGAATGTAACCTTAGACTATATGGTAACAATACTATATGTCTCATGAAAGATAATTGGGATGAAAAAGTTGAAAATCCAACAAATAACTTAGGCTATTACTTTGAAATAGAACAAATCCACACAATCGACGATTTGATTGTTAAGATCGAGAATTTGAGAAACTCTATTGTTTAATGAGGTGAAGCATAGTTTCCTTCTTGTTGCTGTTTCTAATCCTCTCCTTGCGAAACAATCTCTTGCTTACAATATAAGGGTATATAAGTTATATCACTTACCCCAAGCCTGATGACTTCCATCCAGAATCGGCATTGACCACAGAAAAGAGAAAGAAAAAGGATTCGAGCAGCCTATCAACAAGGGAGCGATGCTATTTAGATGCTTACCTGCTGAATGAGGATGCTGATTTATATTGTCAGCTTGCCACAGGACGCACAGATGAGGATTACCGACCTCCAGCGCATGAAGCAGGAAGAGAGGGTCGAAGAGGATAACACCGTCCATTTCTACCTTCTGCTTACTTACCACATGTGCGACCTTTATAATAAAGAGAAGAAACGGCTAGAAGAAGAGCGTAGGAAATCGCTAGATTCTTTTGAAGTGTGAAAAGAAAAGGAGTATTAAAAAATGCTCCTTTTTTTGGCTCAGTAGAATTTTCGTGGGGATTATTTTCTATACTCGTGAAGTATTGCTT
>Cinder_p2__coassemble_2509_pt1 | contig 11483 bp, 8 predicted proteins | sample Cinder_p2__metabat2_low_PE_021 | metagenome-assembled genome bin Cinder_p2
ATCATATCGTAATTTTTTAAGTGGTGTTCGCAGTGATGCGCGCATCACTTTTTTTGTAAAGCACTTTTATTTCATGCAAAAAGTACGGCATTCGTGCAAAAACAGTGCGCCCCTAATACGCTGATTCCTTGGTCAGTATATTAGGGGCGCACGATTGCACAATTTTATATCGAAAATTGGTTGAAGCACTGTATGCCTTCTTGCTTTGACTCGTCTAAGACGTGAGCATAGACTAAGGTTTCGCTGATGTCGCTGTGCCCCAGGATCTCTTTGAGTGCGGCGATATCTTTGGTCTTGCGCAGAAAAATGGTGGCGAAGGTGTGCCGACCCACTTTATGCGTGAGCGGTTTGTCTATCTCAGCCATCTTGGCAATCTCTTTGAGGTATCGGTTCATGGTCTGATCAGCGGGCAGTTTGTCGAATATCGGCCCTTTTTTGCGTGGCCCTACGATGTCACAGAGCAGGGATGCCAGCGGTGCTGATATTGGGACTACAATGGGCGCCGGCTTGCGGTTCTTCAGCTTGACGCGGAAATAGGTAAACGCAGTTTGAGTAAATTGCTCTAGCTGTAATTTCTTCGCGTCTGTTATGTGCAGGGAACTGAAGCATAGGAACAAGAAGAACTGCAGGGCCTGGTGATATCTATATTCTAATAAGCCTTCACGATACATACTTATAAGGGTATTTAGTTCGTCTTCGGTCAGGTAGACACAGCTGGCCGTGGTGTTCTTGATCTTCCAATCCTCAAAGGGGTTCTCATCCATGTAACCGTCACGGTAGGCCATGCGGACGTACTTCTTAATTGTACCCATGTTTTTATAGGCCGTGTTGCTGTTGTTGTCGAGCTCTTTGCGCAGGTAGAGGAAATAGTTGTCCAACCATTCTTTGGTAATGTCGTCGAAGGTCAGCTGGGGGGCATACTCTTTCATCTTGCGGATGACGCTGTTGTGGGTGCAGAAAGTGGACATTTCTGTCTGATACGATATTTTCTTCTGCGCTGCAGTCACATAATCATAAAAGGTATTATAATCCGATGGGCGATGGTAGGCACGCAGAAAGGTGTCTTTGGTGAGTTTTTTGTCTTTCAGCCGGTATTTGACAAAGACGTTATTGATGCGGGCCAGCATGTTCTCTAGAATCAGATTTTTGTCGGATGCATGTTTATCTGAGCTTTTGATGCGACAGGTTCTCTCGTTCCAGTCTTTAGGATCTATAGATATTTTTGTGGACAGGTTGACTCTTTGCCCGCCAATATGAAAAGTAATCCAGAGAACACCTGAATTATCACTGTATTTTCTAAGGGATATTGTAATGTTTACCATAACTTTTTACCGGGACGAAATCGGGACGATAAGTGCTAAAAAAAAGGCACCGGGGAGCCACCGGGACGTTTTTGCACTGAGTTATCAAAAATCGACAAAGGGGTTAACTGCTTGATAGCCAATAAACGACAAATGCCCCACCTTTTTCAAGGCAGGGCATTTACGCTATGTGGAGGTACCTGGCGGATTCGAACCGCCGTACACGGTTTTGCAGACCGCTGACTAAGCCACTCATCCAAGGTACCAATCTTTCGAAGAACACTTTGTTTCTCGTTTGCGGTTGCAAAGGTAATACATTTTTTTAAACTACCAAACTATTTGCAGCAACTTTTTTTCTTACCGTCTTGTACACAACCGCATTTAGAACGCTTTTCTTCGTACAATTTCCTTAAGTCACAACCACTTACACAGGAATCACACGGGTTGATATTTTTTTTGCTTGACTGAAAAAAAGTATAAAATCTGCGGATAATCAGCACAGCACAATAGGCCAAAAGAAGAAAAACAATCCATTCTTGCCAATACATCACTACATATTTCATAACAACCAGCCTCCTACCCGATAAATGATAAAAGATACAATCCAAGCCAGTACTGTGGTATAACAGGCTGCAAACAGAGTCCATTTCCAACTGCCAGACTCACTCTTGATAGCCGCCAAAGTGGCTATACACGGAAAATAAATCAGCACAAAGACCATGTAACAAAAGGCCACCAAAGGAGTTATCGGCATTCGGCTACCCAGACTGACGGAATCTGCATCGGCATCATCGGCATACAGCACCCCCAACGTACTTACTATAAGTTCCTTGGCTCCAATGCCCGACAAGATGCCAATGCCTAACTTCCAGTCGAAACCCAAGGGTTCTATCACCGGCTCCATAGCCCTGCCTATCCGACCGATGTAGGAATGTTCCTGCTGCTCAGCCACCGTGTCGTAAGCATCGTGATTCGGGTAATACCCCAATGCCCAAATGACGATAGAAGCCACCATAATGATTCCTCCCATCTTACGCAGATACTGCGCACCCTTCTCCCAGGTATGCCGAAAGATGGATTTGGAAGAGGGCAATCGATAAGGTGGCAGTTCCATTACAAACGGTGTATCGTCGCCCTTCACCAGAAAACGGCTGAAAATACGTGCCATCAACACAGCCAGCAGAATGCCGAGAGTATAGATAAACAGCAATACCAGGCTGGCCCGATGAGGGAAGAACGCTCCGGTAAGCACCAGGTAAATGGGCAGGCGTGCACTGCACGACATCAGCGGATTAATGAGCATCGTAATCAGCCGACTCTTACGGTTTTCTATGGTACGCGATGCCATGACGGCAGGCACATTACATCCAAAGCCCATAATCAGCGGAATAAACGATTTGCCATGAAGGCCCATCTTGTGCATTATCTTATCCATAATGAAAGCAGCACGTGCCATGTAGCCGGAATCCTCCATCAGAGATATGAAGAAATAAAGTATCAGAATATTGGGCAAGAACACGATGACACCCCCTACTCCACCGACCACTCCGTCGATAAGCATATCTTTCAGCGGACCTTCGGGCATATAGCGATGCAGGCAGTCACCCACCACAGACACTAGCCATTCGATACCCTGCATGGGATATTCTCCCAAGACAAAAGTGCCTTGAAACATGATATACAGAAACAGAAAAAAGATAGGATACCCCCAAATACGATGCGTCACAATGGAGTCGATCACCCGGGTAAGGTATTCCTTGTCTTCCTGCTGGTTTTCCACATAGGTTTCTTTCAGCGCCCCGGCTATGAAGCCATATTTGGCATCAGTGATGGCCTGTTCACAGTCTTCGGCCAGCACCGTTTGCAGCCGCTGCGCCTCGCGGTTCCGAATAGAAAGAATCTCCTCCCCGTTGGGCAAGGTTGCTGCCAATTCTTCCAGTTCCCTGTCACCTTCCAGTAATTTGATAGCCAGAAAACGCGTGGAATACTTGTGACGAATCTCCTCATTCTGTCCCACGGCACGCTTCACCTCTTCGATGCTGCGCTCCAATTCAGGACCATGGTTGATATGAATATGGCGATAAAAGCCGCGGGGATGCTCATCTTCTTCCTTATGCGTGCCAAAGTCATGGTCGGGCACATATTCTTTATGCCAATTACGTAAGTCGTTGAGGATGTCTGCACGCACCTTTCCTTTCTGATCCAGAAAATCGCCGCCCTCATATAACCCGATGATTACATGAAACAGCGTATCAATCCCTTTGCCGGCCCGACACACCGTAGGCACCATCGGCACACCGGTCAATTCGCCCAACTTTACATAATCCAATGAATTTCCACTGGCTTCCAGTTCGTCGTACATATTCAGGGCTATCACCATGCGCACGTTCATATCAATGAGTTGCGTAGTGAGATACAGATTGCGTTCCAAATTCGCAGCATCCACCACATTGATGATAATATCGGGAGTTTCATCGATGATGTGCCGACGTACATAGATTTCTTCAGGAGAATAGGCAGAAAGAGAATACGTACCCGGAAGGTCTACGATGCGGAAATGATAGCCTTGAAAATCGAAATAACCCTCTTTGGCATCTACCGTTACACCGCTGTAATTCCCCACATGTTCGTGCGAACCGGAAGCAAGGTTGAACAGCGAAGTCTTGCCACAGTTGGGATTCCCTACCAGTGCCACGTTGATGGTACGCCGTTTGCCCAGTGCAATGCGTTTCATCTCTTCATCGGAAAGATGCATCTCTTCACGCAAGCCTTCATGAAAATCGGGCTGCAGCGACTGCTCTTTCACCTCGGCCTCGCTGATAATCTCTATCATCTCGGCCTCCTGACGGCGTAGAGAAATCTCATACCCCATTACTTTATACTTGATAGGGTCTCGCAAAGGGGCGTTGAGAAGCACCTCCACGGTTTTCCCTTTAATGAAGCCCATCTCTACAATTCGCTTCCGGAAGCCTCCATGTCCCAACACTTTGACAATTACTCCCTTTTCACCTGTTTTCAATTCGGACAAACGCATGATATTCTGCCTTTTTACTAATTTTCCGGCAAAGATACGGATAAGTTGAAACGATGCAAACAATTTAGATTGTTTTTAAATAAGAAAAATCCGTTTTTTTACAAAATACTATCGTATCTTTGTGGTATGAAACCAACTATCATCAAAGAATATATCCTGCAAGAGGCCTTGCTGAATACCCAAGATAAGGTATTGGTAGCACTTAGCGGCGGTGCCGACTCGGTGGCCTTGCTGCGCGTGCTGCTAGACTTAGGCTATCCCTGCGAAGCGGCACACTGTAACTTCCATCTACGCGACGAAGAATCGAACCGCGATGAAGCCTTTGTACGACAGCTCTGCCATGAGCTGAAGGTGACCTTACACGTGACACATTTTGATACACAACAGGAGGCCGACCGACGCCGCATCTCCATCGAAATGGCCGCACGCGAATTACGCTACCAGTGGTTCGAAGAAGTACGTATATCCTGCGGGGCAGCAGCGATTGCGGTGGCACATCATCGCGACGACAGCGTGGAAACTTTTCTACTGAATCTGATGCGGGGCACGGGTATCAACGGCCTGCGAGGCATCCGCCCCAAGAACGGGCATATCATCCGACCGCTGCTCAGTGTGTGGCGACGCGACATCGTAGCCTACCTGAACCGCATCGGCCAGCCCTATGTGACCGACAGTACCAACCTGCAAGATGAGTATATGCGAAACAAAATCCGCCTGAACCTGCTGCCGCTCATGGAATCCATCCACCCGTCGGTACAGGAAAGTATTCTACAAACGGCCCATCACCTCACAGAGGCTTCGCTCATCTATTCACAAGGTGTACAGGAAGCATTGCAACGCATCCGGCAAAAGGAAGGGATCTGCATCGAAAGATTACTAAAGGAACCGGCCCCACAGACACTGCTTCACGAGGCCTTGTCGCCCCTGGGATTCAATTCCAGCCAAATAGGCGATATCTTCCGGTCTCTGAACAGCCAGTCGGGCAAACTGTTCTTATCCGACAGTCACCAAGTGGTAAGAGACCGTAAACTGCTATTGATAGAGCCGCGTAATACTCCGCAGAAGCCTCATCTGGCCTGCAGCATGCTGACCTGCACCCCAGATTTCAAAATTCCGAAGAACAGCCACATAGCCTGTCTGGATGCCCACAAAGTCACCCTTCCCCTTACCCTGCGTCTGTACCGTCCGGGCGACAGTTTTATACCCTTCGGCATGAAAGGGCGGAAAAAGGTAAGCGATTACCTGACCGACCGCAAGCGGTCGCTGCTTCAGAAGCAGAAACAATGGGTGCTGTGTAGCGGCGAAGAAATCGCATGGCTGGTAGGCGAACGCATCGACCAGCGGTTCTGCATAGGCCCCGATACCCGGCAGATTCTTAAGGTGGAGATTTTACAGCACGAAGACTCATCCACCGATGAGTTCATCGCACCTTGATAAAAGGCCCAAGACCCTCTCCGGGTCAAGTCCGGGCCAACTCCAGACCAAGTCCGAGTGCCTATACCCGGACTTGACCCGCTGCTGAGCCATCTCAATGCTACCAGATAAATGCAGCGAGACTACAGAATAATCCGGTTTTCTTTTTCACGCTTAAAGCAACTGTGCAAAAAGACAGCAAAAGGCGTATCATAGGTGCGGGCTCCCTGCGGACATCCCTTCACACAGGCACAGCAACGAATACATTTATCAGCCTGGGTATGCTGTTCATCCCCCTTTTCAATAGCAGCATTTGGACACAAATAAACACAACGGCCACAATGCGTACATAGATTTTCATCGGTAACAGGAGCAAGCTGCATAGCCTGTCCGCTCTTACGCCATTTTACCACTTTATAAATAAAACGCAACAACGGGAAAATAGGTTGCCGCGGGCGAAGTATCTTCCGCACATCTACTCCGTACAGATGGTCTCGGTCGGGTGCCCCTGCTATTTTAGAACGAATCTTTTCGCCAAACAGACGCGCATAAGCCAAATCGTCGGCATCCGGACGCCCCTGTGCTATAGGAAATCGCTGGCTGCTATAAGAGTGTTCGCCAATAAACGTGGCACCGGCAACAACCTGAAACCCTCGCTGCGCCACGAAAGCATCCAATTGTTCCAGCGCTTTCTCATAAGCACGGTTACCATACACTACCACCACCACTGCCGGTCCGCCACCAGCCGAACGCACAGCCTCCATACGCTTCAACGCCAACGGAGCTACCCGCCCGCCATACACCGGCACCGTAAATACCGCCAAAGCATCAGCCGGTATAATAACTTCAGCCGGCGTATCGTGGGTAACATCTACCCAATGTACCGATTTTTCATCTACTCCCTGAACAATTGCCTCACCTATGCGTTTAGAAGTATGGGTAGGCGAAAATGTAACTAAATAACTATCAGAAATTTGCATCTTATCAATCGTTTTACTAAAACAAAGATAGAACAATCTGCTAAAATTAAGAAAACATTTATTGATAAAAACCAAATTATTTATTACCTTTGCCGCCGTTGAAACATGTCCGTAACCATTCTGTTGCCAATTAGACATGCAAATTGCACTTCATGTGCATCCACACTTCAATATTCAAGAAAAATATTTAAATCAATCACACATATACTGTATGTATAACATCATTCAATTAAACGACAAGAGTTTGCCGGAACTGCAAGCGATTGCTCAAGAGCTAGGCATCAAAAAGACAGATTCTCTGAAGAAAGAAGAACTCGTCTACAAAATACTTGATGAACAAGCTATTGCCGGAGCCACTAAGAAGGTAGCTGCCGACAAACTAAAAGAAGAAAGAAAAGGAGAAAAGCAAAAGCGGTCGCGCGCTAAAAAGACTAATGCTGAGAAAAGCACACCTGCTGAAAAAAAGAATGCAGCCGAGCAGCCCAAAGCTACTGAAAAATCTACAGATGCTGACAAAAAAACAGCCGTGAAAGATACAGAAAGCACTGAAGGAACAACGGACGCTCCTAAGAAAAAGCCTGGACGCCCCCGGAAAACCAAATCCACGACTGCTGAACCCCAATCAACCGACTTATTTACAGAAGAACCAGCTGCTGTGCCTACTGCCGAAACCAACAATGCAGAGAAGCAAGACCTGACTCCCGCCACTGAAGATAAGGAGGACCATACAACAGAAGAAGACCAGATTCTTTCAGCCGCTACGACCGACGACTTTATTCCCATCGAAGATTTACCGACCGAAAAAACGGAACTTCCTACAGAACTGCTGGGCAAGTTCGAAGCAACCAAAGTGGTGCAGCCCGCTATCATCCCTGCAGCCGAACAGCCTAAACAGGCACAACAGAACCAGCCTGCTCAACGCCCACAGCGCCAACGCATACGGGATGCACGCAATAACAACAATACTCCTAACGGCAACAACGCCAACAGCAACAACGCTAACAGCCCTGCCAACAATACCCCCAATAACCCGCGAAATGCCCAACAGCGTCCGGCACAAAACAACGGCGAAAATGCCAATGCAGCCGCACCTGAGCAAAAACCGGTAGAACGTGAAAAGGTATATGACTTTGACGATATCCTGACAGGAACCGGTGTGTTGGAAATCATGCCCGACGGATATGGATTCCTCCGCTCATCAGACTACAATTACTTGTCTTCACCCGATGACATTTACGTGTCGCAATCACAAATCAAGTTGTTTGGTCTGAAGACTGGAGATATGGTAGACGGTGTAATCCGCCCACCCAAGGAAGGCGAGAAATACTTCCCGCTGGTAAAGGTTTCCAAAATCAACGGACGAGATCCGGCCTTCATCCGCGACCGTGTGCCGTTCGAGCACCTCACTCCGCTTTTCCCGGACGAGAAGTTCAAGCTATGCAAGGGAGGCTACTCCGATTCTTTATCGGCACGGGTAGTAGACCTGTTTGCCCCTATCGGTAAGGGACAGCGTGCCTTGATTGTGGCTCAGCCCAAGACAGGTAAGACCATCCTGATGAAAGACATTGCCAATGCCATCGCTGCCAACCATCCGGAAGTATACATGATTATGTTGCTTATCGATGAACGCCCGGAAGAAGTAACCGACATGGCACGCACCGTCAATGCAGAAGTCATTGCCTCTACGTTTGACGAACCGGCCGAACGCCACGTTAAGATTGCCGGCATTGTACTGGAAAAGGCTAAACGCATGGTGGAATGCGGACATGATGTAGTTATCTTCCTGGATTCTATCACTCGTCTGGCCCGTGCCTACAACACCGTTTCACCAGCTTCAGGCAAGGTACTCTCCGGCGGTGTGGATGCCAATGCCCTGCACAAGCCTAAACGCTTCTTCGGTGCGGCACGCAACATTGAAGGAGGAGGTTCACTCACCATCCTGGCCACTGCCTTGATAGACACCGGCTCTAAGATGGATGAAGTTATCTTTGAGGAATTCAAGGGAACGGGTAACATGGAACTGCAATTAGACCGTACGTTGTCCAACAAACGCATCTTCCCGGCTGTAAACATCGTAGCATCGAGCACCCGTCGCGACGACCTGCTGCAAGACAAGCAGACGCTGGACCGCATGTGGATTCTGCGCAAATACCTGGCCGACATGAACCCGATGGAGGCTATGGACTTTGTAAAAGACCGCCTGGAAAAGACCAAAGACAACGACGAATTTTTAATGAGCATGAACTCATAACCCTTATACCAACTACTTATTTTTATTATAATACACTACGATTATGTTCGACAATTTAAGTGAAAGACTTGAACGTTCATTCAAAATATTAAAAGGTGAAGGAAAAATCACCGAAATCAATGTAGCCGAAACGCTGAAAGATGTGCGCAAAGCATTATTGGATGCCGACGTAAACTATAAGGTAGCCAAGAATTTTACAGATACGGTAAAGGAAAAGGCTTTGGGACAAAATGTACTGACAGCCGTGAAGCCCAGCCAGTTGATGGTGAAGATTGTACACGATGAGCTGACCAAGCTGATGGGTGGCGAAACAGCAGAGCTCAACCTGACAGGCAAACCGGCCGTTATCTTGATGGCCGGTCTGCAGGGTTCGGGTAAAACAACTTTCTCTGGCAAGCTGGCCCGGATGCTGAAGACCAAGAAGAACCGCAAACCGTTATTGGTGGCTTGCGACGTATATCGTCCTGCCGCTATCGAGCAGTTACGCGTATTGGCCGAGCAAATCAATGTGCCCATGTATTGCGAGCTCGACAGCAAAGACCCTGTGGCCATTGCAAAAAATGCCATTCAGGAAGCCAAAGCCAAAGGGTATGACTTGGTTATCGTCGATACAGCCGGCCGTCTGGCGGTAGACGAAGAAATGATGAACGAAATTGCCGCCATCAAGCAGGGCATACAGCCGGATGAAATCCTGTTCGTAGTAGACTCCATGACGGGTCAGGATGCTGTAAATACAGCCAAGGAATTCAACGAACGCCTGGATTATAACGGTGTGGTACTGACTAAGCTCGACGGCGATACCAGAGGTGGTGCAGCACTGTCTATCCGTACCGTGGTGAACAAGCCTATCAAATTTGTGGGTACGGGCGAAAAGCTGGAGGCTATCGACCAGTTCCACCCCTCACGTATGGCCGACCGTATTTTGGGCATGGGTGACATCGTATCGTTGGTAGAACGTGCGCAAGAACAATACGACGAAGAAGAAGCCAAGCGTCTGCAAAAGAAAATTGCAAAGAATCAGTTCGACTTCAACGATTTCCTGAGCCAGATAGAACAAATCAAGAAGATGGGTAATCTGAAAGACCTGGCATCGATGATTCCGGGTGTAGGCAAAGCTATCAAGGACATTGACATTGACGACAACGCCTTCAAGAGCATCGAAGCCATCATCTACTCCATGACACCGCAGGAACGCTCTCATCCGGAAATACTGAACGGATCTCGCCGCCAGCGCATTGCCAAAGGTAGCGGTACCAATATCCAAGAGGTGAACCGACTGCTGAAACAGTTCGACCAGACCCGCAAGATGATGAAGATGGTAACCGGCAACAAAATGGGTAAAATGATGATGCCTAAATTCAGAAAATAAGCCAGCATCCCTATAAAAAGGAGAAAGTTTATCACTTTCTCCTTTTTTTATTATGTATCTTTCATGATTTATAGTACATTCGCAACAGATAAATTTAACCCTAAAAAACACAGAAAAATATGCAACTGATTGATGGAAAAGCTATTTCGGAACAAGTGAAGCAGGAGATTGCTGCCGAAGTGGCCGAAATTGTGGCCCGAGGCGGCAAACGTCCTCACCTGGCAGCCATCCTGGTGGGGCACGACGGCGGCAGCGAAACGTATGTAGCCGCTAAAGTAAAGGCCTGCGAAGTATGTGGTTTCAAGTCTTCGCTTATCCGCTACGAAGCCGATGTAACGGAAGAAGAACTGCTGGCCAAGGTGCGCGAGTTGAATGAAGACCCGGATGTGGACGGATTCATCGTACAGCTCCCCTTGCCTAAACACATCTCAGAACAAAAAGTGATAGAAACCATCGACTATCGTAAAGATGTAGACGGATTCCACCCCATCAACGTGGGCCGGATGTCTATCGGGCTTCCCTGCTATGTATCGGCCACCCCTAACGGCATTCTGGAATTACTGAAACGCTATCAGATTGAAACCTCCGGTAAGAAATGTGTGGTACTGGGTCGCAGCAACATTGTGGGCAAACCCATGGCTTCGCTGATGATGCAAAAAGCCTATCCGGGCGATGCTACCGTTACGGTGTGCCACAGCCGCAGCAAAGATTTGATTAAGGAATGTCAGGAAGCGGATATCATCATTGCTGCCATGGGGCAACCTAATTTTGTGAAGGCCGAAATGGTAAAAGAAGGAGCGGTGGTAATTGATGTGGGTACTACCCGCGTACCAGACGCCACGCGCAAATCGGGCTTCAAACTGACAGGCGACGTAAAATTCGATGAAGTGGCTCCGAAATGTTCTTTCATTACTCCGGTGCCGGGCGGCGTAGGTCCCATGACCATCGTATCGCTGATGAAAAACACCTTACTGGCCGGTAAGAAGGCCATCTATGGTGCCTAATATCAGGTATGAGAATTACAACGATTGTTCTCATACTCTTCAGCAGCTTGATTCTTTCTGCACAGGAAAGAATCAAGCTGCTGTTTGTGGGCGACCTGATGCAGCATCAGGCGCAGATAGATGCTGCCCGC
>Cinder_p2__coassemble_2608_pt1 | contig 10792 bp, 10 predicted proteins | sample Cinder_p2__metabat2_low_PE_021 | metagenome-assembled genome bin Cinder_p2
AAAATCAGTCAGAAAATCGGGCCAGAAAATCCTGGTATGCCAAGCGAATCCCTTCGTCCAGCTCCGTGCGATACGTCCAGCCCAGTGCCGTGGCTTTGGATACGTCGAGCAATTTACGCGGTGTGCCATTCGGTTTGGTAGTATCCCAAAGGATAGCTCCCTCATACCCCACTGCACGAGCCACTTTCTCGGTCAGCTCCCGGATAGTCAATTCCTTCCCCGTTCCTGCATTGACCGTTTCGTTTCCGCTGTAGTGATTCATCAGAAAGACACAGAGGTTGGCCAAGTCGTCTACATACAGAAATTCGCGATACGGACTTCCGTCGCCCCAGCAAGTCACTTCTTTCAGTCCGGCCACCTTGGCCTCGTGAAAGCGCCGAATCAGTGCCGGCAACACGTGGCTGCGTGTGGGGTGATAATTATCGTTGGGTCCGTAGAGATTGGTAGGCATCACCGAGATGTAATCCGTACCATACTGACGGTTGAGGTATTCGCAATACTTCAGTCCGCTGATTTTGGCCAGTGCATACGCCTCGTTGGTAGGCTCCAGGGCAGAAGTAAGCAGGCAATTCTCCTGCATGGGCTGCGGTGCCAGTTTGGGGTAAATGCACGACGACCCCAAGAACTCCAGCTTCCGGCAACCGTTCTTCCAGGCAGCATGAATCACGTTCATCTCCAGCACCATGTTCTCGTACATAAAATCGGCCAGTGCCGACTGATTGGCCATAATGCCTCCTACCTTGGCTGCGGCCAGAAATACATACTCCGGACGTTCTTCAGCAAAGAAACGCTCCACGGCCTCCTGCCGGGTGAGATCCAGTTCATCGTGTGTGCGCGTCACGATATTCGTATATCCCTGGCGCTTCAATTCACGCACAATGGCCGAACCCACCATTCCGCGGTGTCCGGCCACATATATCTTACTATCCAGCTTCATCATACTTCTGCTTTCAAATGTATCTTCTTTACAAACTTCATATCATGCTCCACCATGAGCTTCACCAGCTGTGTAAAAGGAGTCTTCGTGGGGTTCCAGCCCAGCAGTGTGCGCGCCTTGGTAGGGTCGCCCAGCAACTGCTCCACCTCGCACGGACGGAAATACTTCGGGTCTACCTCTACCAGCACCCGTCCGGTGGCACGATCGATGCCCTGCTCATCTACCCCGGTGCCTTTCCACTCCAGGTCGATGCCCAAGTGAGCAAATGCCAGCGTAGTAAATTCGCGCACCGAATGCATCTCGCCGGTGGCAATGACAAAATCTTCGGGCGTGGAATGCTGAAGCATCAGCCACATACATTCTACGTAATCTTTAGCATAGCCCCAATCGCGCTGTGCATCGAGATTCCCCAAATAGAGTTTATCCTGATACCCTTGTTTGATGCGTGCAGCAGCCAAGGTAATCTTGCGGGTAACAAACGTTTCGCCCCGGCGCTCGCTTTCGTGATTGAACAGAATACCGTTTACGGCAAACATGCCATAACTCTCGCGGTAATTCTTGGTAATCCAAAAGCCATACTGCTTGGCCACGCCATACGGAGAGCGCGGGTAGAACGGAGTCGTTTCCTTCTGCGGCACCTCTTGCACCTTGCCGAAGAGTTCGGAAGTAGAAGCTTGGTAGATACGGCATTCCTTTTCCAATCCGCAAATGCGCACTGCTTCGAGCAGCCGCAGCGTACCCACGGCATCAGCCTCGGCTGTATACTCCGGCACATCGAACGATACCTTCACATGGCTTTGTGCTGCGAGGTTATAGATTTCTGCCGGACGTAATTCCATGATGATACGAATCAACGAACTGCTGTCGGTCATATCGCCCCAATGCAGATTCACTAACCGGCTTTTCTTCATGTCCCTCACCCACTCGTCGAGATAGAGATGTTCGATTCTTCCTGTATTAAACGACGACGAACGGCGCATGATACCATGCACTTCATATCCCTTCTCTATCAAAAACTCGGCCAGGTAAGAGCCGTCTTGCCCTGTGATACCGGTTATTAATGCTACTTTTCTCATATATCCAAACAAACTGTAAGTTAGCGGACTGCATCCAATGTCTGATACTTGGAGTGTTGGCTCTTATATTCCGGTACAATCTCTTTCATTATCTTCACAATGGCCATATCGTCGAATGAATGCGACGCATCCAGCAGACGCTGTTCGTTGCGGCAAGCTACTTCATAATCGTACTCACGCACACTGGCCACCATAATTTTGGGATGTACCGTAGGTTTGGTTTTCTCGGCATCGTTGAGCACCTCTTCGTAGAGCTTCTCGCCCTCGCGCAGACCAGAGAATTTGATTTCCACATTGTGCGCTCCAGACAATTGAATCATACGCTTGGCCAAATCTACTATTTTAACCGGTGCGCCCATATCAAACACAAAGATTTCTCCGCCGTGGCCCATAGCACCTGCCTCCAGCACCAACTTACAGGCCTCGGGTATCAACATAAAGAATCGGATGATATCGGGATGTGTCACCGTGATAGGACCTCCCTTCTTGATTTGTTCCTTAAAGATAGGAATTACCGAACCATTAGAGCCCAATACATTGCCGAATCGGGTGGTAACAAACTGGGTCACGCCCTTTACCTTACCCTCTTGGATGGCTTTATTCAGCGACTGGCAATAGATTTCGCAGATACGCTTCGAGCAACCCATTACGTTGGTGGGATTCACAGCCTTATCGGTAGAAATCATCACAAATTTCTTAGTACCGTATTTCACGGCCAAATCGGCTATGACGCGCGTCCCCATGATATTATTCTGCACCGCAATGCCGGGATTGTCTTCCATCATGGGCACATGCTTATAGGCGGCGGCATGAAATACATAATCAGGACAGGAAGCTGCAAAAATCTTCTCCATATGCTCTTGATTCGTGATGCTGCTGACGATGGTTTCGCACTGAATATCCGAGAATTGCCGAAGCATCATCAGACGAATGTCGTGCATGGGCGTTTCGGCCTGGTCGATTAATATCAGCGAAGCCGGCTGGAAGAGGGCTACCTGCCGCACCATTTCACTACCGATAGAACCTGCCGCTCCAGTGATGAGCACCTTCTTTCCACGCAGTTGCTTGGCGATGGCATCCATATCTACTTCTATCTTTTCGCGAGGCAGCAAGTCTTCGATTTCCACCTCGTGCAGATGCTGATGCGTCAGTTTAGACTTACCATCCCACTCTTGTGCGGCTGCCAGCATCTTTAGCGTGATGCCAGCTGCAATGAATTCGTCCACCATGGCTTGATTATTACGGAAGAGTTCGCTCTTCAGAGGCGATACCAATAAGATACGCACTCCCATTTCGCGCATGCGTTCGGCAATGCCCTCGCCGTTCATAAACACCTTCTTACCCATAAGATAAGTGCCCTTCATATCGGGTGAATCACTGATGAAAGCCACCAGTCGGTAACGTTTTTCATCCGTACCGGTCAAACTCTTGGCCAGACTGATACCGCCGGCCTTGGTTCCGTAGATAGCCACCGGCGCGGCATCATCTATCCGGAAACTGTCGAACAGGCGCTTCACAGTAACGCGCTCCAGCCACATCAGCAGTGTGGCCATAACAAAGAGGATACACACCCCTAAGAAGCTGGGCATGTCGATAGCTTCGACCGAAGAAAGCAAGGCAGACACTACCCAAGTGAGCAACGAACCCACCAGTACAGCCAATGCCACTCGCTGCAAGTCGACAAAGGTAGAATAACGCACAATGCCGGTATAGGTATGAAAGATTCTAAAAGACAAGCAGAAGAGTAAAACCGTAATCAGCATCCCTGCCAGAACAGCAGGCAAATGATGTAAATAAATTACTTGATTCGCTTCAAAGAATTCTCCCAACAAAACAGAGAATCCCACAATCACACAGTCCAGAATAAGAATACCCCAATGCGGGAGTGATTTCTTTGTGAAATACCAGTTAGAAAATTTAGCTATCATCTCATTTATTTTTTTTACATTTGACGCGGCGAAGTTACAAAATATTAACGAAACAAGCAACCTCCAGACGGGATAAATTACAAATAATGCCAATCAGGAGTTAAGAAGTTAAAGAAGTTACCACTCCGCTTCGCTCCGTTCAGGAGTTAAGCCAAATGACTTACTAAATGCTATCCGAATACAAGGAGCGTATATCAAATCTTTGCGGTGCATCCGGCTTAACTCCTTTAACTCCCAGCGAAGCGATAACTCCTTTAACTCCTGATTCGCATAATAATTTAATTTACGATACGTCCCATTTTATAGGTTCCCCGCCGGATAATACGCCCTTCTTTATCTTTTTCCACGAACGTACCGTCTTTTTTACCGGCTTTGAAAGTCCCCTCAAAACGGTTTCCCTGCTTATCTTCATACACTCCCTGGCCTTCTTCACGTCCATTTACAAACTGACCTGTATACCGGGTGCCGTCCGTCTGAATTAATGTACCTTGACCATTGAATTTATTGTCCTTCCACTCGCCCTCGTACGAGTCGCCGATGCCCCATCGGTAGGTTCCATAACCGTTGCGTTGGTTATCCTTCCATTCGCCCTCGTACACGGCTCCGTTCACCCAGGTAAAAGTACCCTTACCATCTTGGGCGCCATCCTTGAAGGTTCCCACATACTTATCGCCGTTGGCATGGTAATACACCCCTTCGCCCGTGCGTTCGCCATCCAGGTAACTGCCCTCGTAGCGGTCGCCATTCTGAAAGAAGTAGGTACCCTGCCCATGCTGCATATCATTCAGCCAGTCGCCCACATACTTATCTCCATTGGTAAACTCAAAAGTACCTTTTCCCTGGCGCATATCGGCTTTCCACTGTCCGTCGTATTTAGAGCCATCGTTCCACACCATGGTACCCTCGCCCTCTTTCCGGTCGGCCATCCAGCCGCCTATATACTTCGAGCCGTTCTTCCAGGTATACGAGCCCTGTCCTTGACGTTTGTCGTTCACCCACTCACCTTCGTACACATCGCCGGTGTAATAATACATCACCCCCTTGCCGTGCTGATAATCCTGAAACCACATGCCATCGTAGCGATTGTTATTCAAGAAATAGAACACACCCCTACCATGCTGCTGATCTTGATACCAGTCGCCCTCGTAGCGTTCGCCATCGGCAAAGGTAAAGATTCCATACCCCTGCCTACGTCCTTTTACATATTCACCTTCATATACATTACCGTTCTGAAACGAGGTTTTTCCCTTGCCGTTAGGCTTTCGTCCTTTAATCTCGCCCGTATACACACTGCCGTCTTTAAATGTATATGTACCGATTTTTATTTCAGCCGGAGCCTTCAGCTTACCGAAGATTCCCCTGCCATTCTGCTGAGCCACGGCCTGCCCTTGCGTCAGACAACAGAAAGCCGCCACCAGATAGATATGCTTCATTCTTACTTCTGTTTACCTATTTATACAATTACTTCTGTTTTATTTCTTATACATTAACACCCGCCACCGACTCTTTCAGCGCTTCCTTGTCCAGGTAGCGGCCAGCCAGGTCGCGTATGTCTTGCGGCGTGATGTTTTTCACTGCCTGCAAAGCATCTTCAAAATAGCTCGATGTGAGCCCCGACACCTGCACATGTATCCAGGCATCGGCTAGCGAGAAAGCCGACTCATAGCTGCGGCACATCTCTCCCAACATATAATTCTGCACCATCTGCAGTTCTTCGGCCGCCGGCACCTCGTTTTGCAGGCGGTCTATCTCATGATACACCTCGCGAATGAGCGGCTCCACATACTCGTTGGCCGTCTCCGATGAAATCACAAACATACCATGGTCGGGATAAGGCACGATAGACGATGAGATACCATAGGTATATCCTTTATCTTCACGGATGTTCGACATAAGGCGGCTACCGAAATAACCTCCCAGCAAGGTGTTGAGCACCCTTACACGCAAGTAATCGGGATGCTGGCGCGAAAGCGACAACATACCCAGCCTTACGGCGCTTTGCAAGGCATCGGGTCGCGGAGTAAAGATACGCTTCGCAGCAGCTGTCTCGGGCCGAAAGGTGCGCTTCACCGGCAGTCTGTCGTCTTGCCCGAAGGAATCCACGCCAAAGGCATCCGTCACACGGCGCAACACCTCGGGAGTAATCTGTCCGGAGAGGTATATCGTGCAGTTACGGGCATGATAAAAACGGCGGTAATAATCGCCCAGCAAGGCAGGCGTGATGCGGCGGTAATCCTCCTCCTGTACCAGCCTGCCACACGGATGCTCTCCGCCGTAAAGCGCCTGTACCAGTCCGCGGTGCGACAGAAAATCCACCTTCGAACAATTCACCTTGTACTGCTGGATATTGTTCTCTAGTATGGTGGTCAGTTCCTTCTCTGGAAACGTGGCTTCCTTAATCATCGACTCCAGCACCTCCAGCGTCTGCGGCAGGTATTTGGTGAGCGAGTAGAGTGTAACGTACGAATGCTCTGAAGCGTTCGACAGTTCCAACCACGCCCCGTAATAATCCAGTTTTTCAGCTATCTGCGCGGCAGAAAACCGTTGCGTACCCTCGCGCAGCATGCGATTCGTGAAAAGTGCTTGCAGCACACAATCTTGCTGCCAACGTCCGCCGCCAAAGAGCAAATCCAAACGCACTACTTCGTTATCGCCTGCATGCAGCAAATAAAGTTTCACCCCATTGGGCAGCACCCTCACTTCGGGCTCCGGCACTGCCAGCTGCTCCGGCTGACAGATAGGCGGCTGAATGGTACGGTCTATCATAGCTGTTTCAGAAATTCCTCGGCACGCTGCAGATCTTGCGGCGTATCGATGCCGATAGTTTCTACTTCCGTGATGCCTGCCTTGATGACGTAGCCGTTTTCCAGCCAACGCAGCTGTTCCAACGACTCTGCCAGCTCCAGCGATGATTGCGGCAAGGCTGTAATTTCTTTCAGCACTTCGGTACGGTAGGCATACAGTCCGATGTGCTTATAATAAGTGTGCCGGCTGAGCCATTCAGCAGAGTCTACACCTCGCAAATAGGGAATTACCGAGCGACTGAAATACAGGGCATTGCGATTTTTATCAAGCACTACCTTGGGCGAATTGGGGTTCTGCAGCGCCTGCAGCCCGTCTTGCGGAGTGAAGGGCTTCACCAGCGTGGCTATCTGCGTAGCGGGATCCTGAAAACACGCCTGTATGCTATGCAGCTGCGAGGGCTGAATGAAGGGTTCATCCCCCTGAATATTCACCACTACGTCGAACTGTCCTCCTATGCGGGTCATGGCCTCATAACAACGGTCTGTGCCGCTTTTATGGTGTACCGAGGTCATCACCACCTTTCCGCCGAATGCCTTTACGGCCGCTTCTATGCGCTCGTCGTCGGTAGCCACATAAGCATCGTCCATCACGCCCGATACTTGTTCATATACTCGCTGAATCACCGTTTTACCTCCGAGCATGGCCAACGGTTTGGCCGGAAAGCGTGTAGAGGCATATCTTGCCGGAATTATTCCTAAAAATTTCATATCTTTGTTCTATTTTTCGTAAACTATTAATGCACAGCAAAGGTAGGCATTTTTTCGCAAAAAAGTCAGTGGATACACACAAATGAGTCTTTGATTTCTGATTTATAAACATAAAGTAACGCTTAAGAGGCGAGAATTATTGTCACTATCGTCACTATCGTCACCATTGTCACCGTTTTTCCGAGGCATCTGCCTTTGGCCGTCGGTTACTTTTCATTTTTCCGGGATTTCTACATTCACGACCGTATTGTTTCTAAAAATATATTAAAATAAGGTACTTTGTAATACATAGTACTGCAATATTGCATATATTTGTGCCATACAAAATAACCAAGGAAAATGAATGTAGATAATGTAAAATCGCAGATGCGTAAAGGAATGCTGGAATATTGCATCCTACTATTGTTGCACAAGGAGCCTGCCTATGCTTCGGATATTATCCAGAAGCTGAAAGAGGCGAAACTCATTGTGGTGGAAGGCACATTGTATCCCCTACTCACCCGGCTAAAGAACGGAGATTTGCTGAGTTACGAATGGATAGAATCCACCCAGGGCCCACCACGCAAGTATTACCGGCTGACCGAAAAGGGGGAAGCTTTTCTGGTGGAACTGGAGGGGCTGTGGAGCGAACTGACAGAAACGGTGAGCCATCTCTCTCAGCGCAAACTACCCCTTCTCTAGATTGGATATTTCCGGATTTCTTTGCAGATTTCCATTCTTAAGAAACAAACTTATCATTCGTACTCAGATATACATTATAAATAAAAAAAACGCATCATGAAAAAGACATTAACCGTAAATTTAGGAGGCACGGTATTTACTATCGATGAAGACGCTTATCGACTGCTGGATAATTACCTGTGCAACTTGAAACTGCATTTCAAAAAGATGGAAGGGGCAGACGAAATCGTAGATGACATTGAACGCCGCATCTCGGAACTGTTTGCAGAAAAACTGACCGGCGGACTGCAAGTCATCACCCTGGCCGACGTGGAGGAAGTCATCACCCGCATGGGTAATCCCGAAGAGATGGAAGAGGAAGACAACAGCTGCGAGACATCGGCAGATGCCGATGCCACTGGCAAAGATGCATCGGCAGGTGCGGAAACCCGGAAAGTGCCCCGTCGTTTTTACCGCAATCCCGACGACAAGATGCTGGGTGGGGTGGCCGGAGGTATCGCCGCGTACTTCGGCTGGGACGTCACCGTGCTGCGTCTGGCACTGATTATTCTCATGCTATGTGGGGTGGGCTTTATGGTACCCGTCTACATTGTCTGCTGGATAGTGGTGCCCGAAGCCCAAACGGCAGCCGAACGGCTCAGCATGCGCGGCGAGGAGGTGACGGTGGAAAATATCGGCAAAACGGTGACCGACGGATTCGACAGAGCCGAACATGGCGGTAAAGGGAAAGGTTATGCTGAATCCGGCAAAATCCGCTCTGCCTTGAGCGAAATCAACTCGATGATTGTCACCGTAATCGGCTGGATATTAAAGATAGGGCTGGTAATGCTGGGTGTATTTTGTAGCCCGCTGCTGTTTGCGGCAGCCATCGTTCTGCTGGTTTTGCTGTTTGCCGCCATGTTGGTACTGTTTTCCGGAGTAGAAGCTTTTTTAGGCCTGTTTCCTTTGGCTCATTTCACCTTACCCGATGCACCTATGACTGCCATCGTGATGTACATAGCCCTGACCTTGATGCTGGGCATTCCGCTGCTGGGCATCGTGTATTCCGTGTTCCGGCCGCTGTTCAAATGGCAGCGCATGCCGTTCGGCTTGAAACTCACACTGATTCTACTGTGGTTGTTCAGTACCGTAACCTTCTTCATCACCTTCGCCATGTATGGTGCAGAATTTCCCGAGCTGCTCATCCAGACGCATTGCATCTAATTCTCTCTTACTCATATTAATTGTGCGTCAATTCCCTCTCTCCTTCGCCTTGATGATTATCGGGGTGAGGGGCAGAGGGATTTCAGTTGTGCGATTCCTTCCCGGATATAGGGTCTTTCTAAATCGTGCTGTAGGCTGCCGTCTTGATACCTCAATAGTTTAATCACGCATCATCGATATGGGTATAAAGTTACAAAATAATCCGCATATATGCACCCTCTGGCAGCAAGATTTTGCAGAAAGATTGGAGTTTTTTGCGGATAAATCAGCTAAACCGCTCGTTCTCTGCCCGTTGCACAGCCTCCTTTTGTTCTTTATCCGCCCTACTCTCTCCGGAAAAGGAGAAACAGGCACGCAAGGTGTGTGTGCGTGTATTCTGCACTTGTTTCTTCTGACAACTTCTTTACAATTAGCACAAATAGCCTCATCTTGCTACTCCACCCTCCTGCAGTGACAGTAGTGACGATAGTGACGATAATGACAATAAAAATGGCACCCCACCCCTTAAACAAAATACTGTATACAAATTTTACTATATATATAAATATATATATATATTTATATATATAGTAATCTCTAAATAGAGAGAGGCGGATGGAAGGGATAGCTCCATTTTTATTGTCATTATCGTCACTATTGTCACTATCGTCACCGAAATTGAAAAACTTTCTGATGATAGATAGTTTTGCCAAAAACCACCTTAACATATGAATTATCCTTACATATACAAATGCATGGCGCCGCCTGTCTCCCCCACAGCTTGACTATTGCGAAGTGCAAGTACCTCATCCAGGCCCGAATCCTGCGTTTGGCACAAAGGATAGCTTTCGGGCTACGAAAATTATATTATTCGCCACAGAAAGCATAGTGTGACCTATAGGGCGGTGCTAGACTCTTCTCACCTCCCCTGCCCTGTGCGCATAACATCCTGTAAGAAAGCCTCGTAGAAAATAGTCGTTAGATTTTTACAGATTTTAACAGCTCGGCGGGGCATAGAATTTTGTTTTTGCAGACGGCTGCCGTACCTTTGCATCATCATCGATAAAGAGAAATACCAATCACGCAGCTCAAAAAGGCAATACGGTTATGACAAAAAACGAAGTGTGAGAACACGGAAATATCAGGGTCAGCGGCAAGGAGGATTCAGAAAACAGCGAGGAGGATTCACCCATGCAAGAGAGGATTCAGGAACAGCAAAGGGGATTCACCAGCGGCAAAAGGATATGGCAGGACGGTGCATGACTGCACGGCGGAGTGGCAGGCTATATAGAGACGGGCCTCAGCCGACAGAGCAATACGGAAGGAGGAATCGTGCAGAAAAAAAAAACGAGCCGGTTTCAGTATAATAAAAAAACCGAATCGACTCGTTTGGGTATTACAGGACTTTTGTTTCCCTATTTTCCGCAGCAGTAACAGCGGCGGCAACAGCAACAGCGGTGATAGCAGCAGCGGTGA
>Cinder_p2__coassemble_3675_pt1 | contig 6713 bp, 7 predicted proteins | sample Cinder_p2__metabat2_low_PE_021 | metagenome-assembled genome bin Cinder_p2
TTGCTCACCAATGAAATTTTCCGTCCTTCCGGATGTGTGCATAGAAAGGAGGCATACCGCAAAAACACTTGCGGAAGACTCTCTCTGTCCCACTGCAGGGTGAGTTCGTAAACACTGCCCTTGTAGAGCATCTTTTCTTTTCGGTCTTTAAGTTTGTATGCCATAGCTGAACTAATTTTTTCCCTTTGGTTTGAAGCCTTTCGGCTTCTCACTCCCGGGTGATTTTTACGATGCCTCTTCTTACGGAGGGTGCAAGGGACGGAAGGCAAATGTGGCAAGGGGAAAGCGCCATTTGACGCCGTACCGACCCTTCGTATCTTTGTATCGGAAATTTCATCGGGAGTGGAAATGCCTGACCAAGGAAAGAATCCGCCGGCTGTTAACCCAACTTCTGCTGAATGTCCTGTAGCAGGAATGTGAATCCCGTACGGAGAAGGAGATTGCCAGCCGTATTAAACGTGCAGGCTTCAATCAGTTGAAGTACATACAGGAATAGGTATAAAAGCTTGCCAAGAAGGAATGTCTGTAATGTTTGCCTCTGTACCGCATTTGCTAACGGAACTGCGTGAGGCTAAATCGCAGAAGAGGTTGAGACAGTTGGGAATCAGGTTCCAGAAATATGATCTCGTTATATGTGATGAGTTTGGTTATGTAGGATGTTATAAAGAGAGCGGAGAACTCCTTTTTAACCACCTTTCACTGCGAGCCGAAAAGAAATCGACCATCATCACGACTAATCTAGCATACAACAGATGGGGAGAAGTCATCAAAAACAAGGTTTTGTGGGTACTCTTGTGTATAGGCTTACGTACAAGACCTTCCTGGTGAATATGACTGGATAGTCCTATTGACTGAAAGAAACCAAAAAAATGATGGATAAGTAGCCAAGTATAGACTAAAAAATATAACTTTGTGGGCACTATCTAAGTGGCGCCATTTTAATGATGAGCAGGCGCCGTTCTTAGTGAAAATATACACCTTTGTAAATAGAATGTAATTGATACTAGCTATGGGAAATGAATTTGATAAAATTTTGATTTCTGTATTAGAAATCTACGAAAATAACACTTCACTGAATTTAGAAGAAATTATTGAATCGATTTGCGGGCAATATGACTTATCAGATAAAGATAAGATGTTATTAGCTGACACCTTTGCCTATTTGGATGCTTTTACTGATAAAACTGCTTCTTTAGCTCAAGCGAAGGCGGCAGGCAAGAATCGCCAGGGTTGGGTGTTGAGCCAAATGGATGAGATTCTTGAAGGTCGCACCGAGGAAGAGAAAGCTCAGATTGTTTCAGCGATTTCTGAAGCCAACGAGCATGCAATTGATTCTTTAACCGAAAATGAATGAGAAAGCTATGAAATTCACCGAATATAATGAAGATTTTGGTCGCCCGGAATTTGGAAAACAGTTTGAATGTGAAACTAGTAAAATCGTAGCCTTACAGTCTTTGCTGTTAGGGAATGAACTTTCTGAAAAAGATACTTCCTCTATTCGTCAATATGAGGTAGTGCAGGAGTTCCTGGATTTACCTTTGCATGACAAGAAAGAAGTTATTCTGAAAAAATTATTTGCTGCGACAGCAGTGATCGCCCAAAAGAAAGGGTTTCTGTCAGAAGAAGGTATTCCTAACACACCTGAAGACATTGCTTCATTGGTAGATGAAGGTTTGACACGCTTGAAGGTAGCTTACCAAACAGGGAAAGGGGAGTTGGAACCGGAAGAAGCGATAGATGCTTTAATTGACCAAGCAACAGTGCGTGCAATAGCATTTACTGATGCCCTGATTGAGAAGGAAATGCCTGTGGCAATTGACAAACTTTGTACATTTATGGTGAAGAAATACCCGAAAACTGCACCTTTAGCTCTATGGATTAAACGTTCAGAAAAGGTTATCACGCATGTCACGAAACAAGTTGTGCGAAAGGGCATACAAACTATGGCCAAAGCTGCCAAACCGATTGTACGGACAATCGTGGGAAAAGCAAAAAAAGTTTCGTCTAAAAATCTCTCTTTCTTAAAAGCTTAATATGAGACTGATAGCTCAAGCCAAACCTGTCAAGATTCGAATCAAATCGGGAGGTATGGAACACTCTACGCTTGACTCGCTGAAACATCATTTCGTTTTAACAGATATTATCCCCCTGCTGGATGGACGATTGGAAAGATGGTTGAGGCAACAGGGAGAATCTGTGTTGGCCATTCAATTAGAAAAGTTCTGTATGGCTGTTCCAAAATCAGAGCAGGAAATACTCGTGTTTATCAAACTTTTCTTTCAAGATGAATTCAAAGGAACAAATATTCTCTCCTTAAAGGATTTGGCCAAATTTTGGCTGGATAAAAAGGAGTATACGGATAATTTGGCTTCTGTATATCAATACCTGTTGACGGATATAGATGGAGCCAAGTTACTTTATCGGATGAAGGATAGTATGGATAGCCTCTCCTCTTTGGATTGGAAACGCGTGTTTACTGGTTTCGCTCATTTGAAGGATGCTGAATCGCTGTATATATTAGGTAATCTTTGGCTGGAACACAATGGGAACAAAGGGTTGATGTATTTAGAAATGTCTGCAGAAGCAGGATGGTTACCAGCCATAGAATTTCTTAAGAGTGAACAGGCACAACATTTACGAAATCGTTTTTGGGGAATTGACCGTCGAAAGATGAAGAGATGGTACAATTGTAAATGGGATAGAAATTTTAAACGAAGAAGTTTAACTGTTGAGAAAACCGATTATGCTAACAACAAAGAACTGCAATTGTTGCAATTTATATCGGATTGTTACCTTCTCCTGTCAAGTCTTCATTTTGGAAGGAGTTTAGGCTACATAAAAGACTTTTATGCAATACGAGAGAAAGAAGCAGAAGGAAAGTTTTTGCATATTGAACGGACGTTAGTGTTAGGATTGTTATTAAAAAAACAAGGTAATACGAATGAGTCTACCCGCTTGTTTGAAAGTATAAAGGATCAATCTGAGTTTGCTCGTATTATCCTTAAAAAAGAATCTCATTATTTGACGCAAGCAGGCTATCTGTTTCGAGTTATGTATATCATCGAATCTATGTTTAAAGAAGATTATGAATAAGAAAACGATTGCCTCTTTTCAGAAAATGGTCGATGTAAACACACCGATCATATACATACAGGAATATGATTTTGTTCGTACAGATGCCTTGATTTCTAAGGCTCTGGATGGGAAAAAGATCATAGAATGGAATCCAGTATCAGGCGTTACTGATTTTAATTTCAAGACTGGCAAACAGGATTGTGAGTTGGCTGACTTTCTGCAAAGAAGATATGAGGCTGATTCACTTTCGGAGCGTTATCTGGTGTTGAAAGAAGTTCATCCTTTTTTGGATGATGCCAAGGTTAAGGCATTGTTGGCATTGATGTCACAACGTAAACTCTATGACCGAGAGTATGAGGCGACTATTATTATTGTTTCCTCAATGCTGAATGTGCCTCCAGAAATAGAAAAGTATGTGTCCTATCTGGAAATTGATTTTCCGAACGAGGAGGAAATCAATCAGTTGATTGATGAACATATTGAAACAAATTGTTACGATCGTAATAAGTTTACTCAAACAGACCGAGAGAAACTGATGCCATCATTGAAGGGAATGACTTCTTTTGAAATTGATCGGATGTTGGATATGGCGATGAGTAGCAACGGTTCATTAAGTGCTGAAGACACAGAAATGATTCTCCGTCAAAAGAAACAGATGGTCAAAAAATCGGGTTTGTTGGAATTGGTGGATGCGCCGGAGCGATTGGATGACATTGGCGGTATGCATGCTCTTAAAGACTACTTGATAAAAAAATCACAGATAATCCATCGTTTGTCTGAAGCACAAAAGTTTGGTGTTTCGATACCTAAGGGGGTGTTTATTGTGGGAATGCCAGGCTGTGGAAAATCTCTTTGCGCCAAGGCAACGGCTGCGCTTTTTGAGGCTCCTTTATTGAAATTAGATATGGGTAGCATGATGGGAAAATATGTGGGCGACAGTGAAGGAAACTTGCGTCGGGCTATTCGTATTGCCGAAGCAGCAGCTCCATGCATTTTGTGGATTGATGAAATCGAAAAGGCTTTTTCAGGGGTTGGGTCAGGCCAAAATGATATTCTGGCACGTATGTTTGGTTATTTCCTTTCTTGGATGCAAGATAAGAAGAGTGCGGTATATGTAGTAGCTACAGCCAATAACGCTGATAATTTACCACCTGAGCTCAAACGAAAGGGACGATTTGATGAGATTTTTTGTGTGAATCTGCCTGATAATGAAGAACGAAAGGCTATATTTGACGTGCACTTGAAAAGAAGGAACAAATCGGTTACAAATCTTTCCTCATTGGTAAAGGCTACGGCCGGGTTTAATGGAGCAGATATTGAATCGGTAGTGGTAGAAGCTATTGAAACGTGTTTTTTGAAAAATCAAAGTACTGTTTCAGAGCAAGAATTATTACTCACAGCTCAACAGACTGTCAGCATTTCAAAATCATGCAAGGATCAGATTGAAAATATGAAGCAGCAATTTAAGAAAAATTGCTTCAAAGATGCAACCACGGGCAAGATTACGAATTGTACATAATCATTACTTCTCATAAACCGTCCTGTGCGACCTGTTCCAGGTAACTATGCTTGCGCTACCTTTCATGACACATGTACTATTCGGTATAATACTAGATTACATCACTAAAAATCATTTTATCATGGAAAAATTTGATTTGAATTTCAATGAAGAAGTAGATTCCGGATTCCATATGGATGAAATAGAGGAAGAGATTGAAGACATGTCTTTCAATGAGAAAATAAACGTCCTTAAAGAGAACAATGAGAACTTGTCAGCTTTGGTTGATGAACTATCCAATCAACTATCAGAACTGGAGGAACTTCAAGACAATAAAAGAGAGGATATTACATCATAATTTGGCTACGTCAAAAATAGTCATTCGTTGCAAGTCGGATGTTAATAGAAAAAAAATAGTTCCCCTCATACCGAACAGCAGAGATTAAATATATTCAACAACCATGCATTCATCAACTGAAAGTATTGTCTCGGATACAGTAAAGATAGCTAAGGTCATTTCAAGTATAGACTCCCCCTTGGACGTTGACCGTTAACTTCAAATCCTGCACAGTTTTGGGAGTCTTGAGGAAAGTCTCCGCTTAATATTCTGCCATTAAAAAATCCACCCTTTGATAATTATTGTTGTCAAAAGGGTGGATCCATCTTTGAATGTTTCCTGAATGCTTTACTCAGATGCCTTAAAATTGTAGACAGGCCGGATTATGTTCACAACCGATACCGTCTGCTGAATGTTTCGGATGATTTCATCTTTCGGCTTGTACACCATAGGCGATTCGTCCTTGGTTTCTTCCACTAAGCACTCACTATAGATACCCTGCATGGATTGCTGATAATCCTCCAATGAGATGGACTTGAAGGCCTGGGCGCGGCTCATGATACGTCCTGCCCCATGCGGAGCAGAGTAGTTCCAGTCTTCGTCTCCTTTGCCAATACAAATCAGCGATCCGTCCCGCATATTCAGCGGGATGATGCACTTCTGGCCCGAATAGGCTGCAATGGCTCCTTTTCGGATGATGTTGTCATCTCCGATATAATTGTGGACGCTCTCAAAAGCCAGTTCCTTCCACGTTTCTTTAGGTGTCTCCACATAACCCTGTTGGGTGAGATAGTCCATCAGCAAACCCACAATCAGGCGGCGGTTGATTTTAGCCCACTCTTGACACAGGCGCATGTCATGCAAATAATCGTCCCGATATTCCCCTTCCAGATAAGACAAGTCTGCCGGAATGGTAGGCTTGTACATCTTAAATGAATTGTGCAATTCGCGAATCACATCCTGCAATTCGTCCTTGCGTCCGGCAGCCTTGTATTCGGCAATCAGACGGTTCTGCTCTATCATCAGTTCTGCCCAACCGGACTGGCATTTCATGGCGAGCTTCTGATAAATTTGTGCCACCTGCTTTCCAAGGTTCCGGCTGCCCGTATGAACCACCAGATACATCATGCCACTGTCATCTTTATCCAGTTCGATGAAATGATTCCCGCCACCGAGCGAACCCACGGAGCGGTTCAGCCGCTTGGTATCATTCAGTTCCCGGTAACAGCGCAGTTCTTTAATCAATCCTTTGGCTTGCGAATACATCTCGATATACTTCGGTGGCAAGACGGCATACTGTTCGTCGCGATAATTGCAACCCGAAGGTATGTGCCGAAGATAGCAAGGCCTTGATCTGTTCGATGGCCGATTCCTCTATATTATCCGTAAATATCCGAACATCGTAATTCTCTATCGTTTTCATAGTTACAACTATATGGATTAAACATGCCGCAAAGGAAACAGCAACCTATGCCATCTTTCTGCGTAGCTTTCTTTTTTTTGATGAAAATAAACTATTTCTCAAACCTCGGCTTTCATTTGGCATATATCAGATATTCCTTTGCATAGCATAAATCCCTAATTTTTCTCCCAAGATCGATTAAAGAATGCAAAGAAAAAAAGAAATTACATTATTTGAAACTCCTCAGTCTATCAAAGAGCATATAAGAATGCTGATAGATTGGATGAGCACTGACCTTTTTGAAAAGCAACACATTATGGCCGTTGCGCTATTAAGCGCAATAGCTGGAGAAAGCATTTTCTTGCTAGGGCCTCCGGGGACAGCCAAAAGTATGGTAGCTC
>Cinder_p2__coassemble_4039_pt1 | contig 5999 bp, 7 predicted proteins | sample Cinder_p2__metabat2_low_PE_021 | metagenome-assembled genome bin Cinder_p2
TTATCAGTAATTTGCAATTTTATGATATTTCTTGAATGTATAGGTTCGAGAGCCTGTCTCTCCGCTGAAGCCTAAGACATTAGGTAGCCAAATTAAGCCAAGTCCCGTAAAATAAACGTTTTACGGGACTTTTTCTATTTATCCGGTGGACAACCGAAAGACATTCAAATGCCCACTTCTGACAAAGTTCCGTTACTAAATCGTTACTAAAAATCAGCCTATAAAAATAGTAACGATTTTCGATGTAAGTCCTTGATTTGTCGCTCATTGACGTTCAAATGTCTGCTTGTAACCCAATTATTAATTATTCCTTTGCAGAGGGAAGTCATTACACCCACTGCAACGGAGCTAAATTAAAAAAGGATATGAGTAAGAGTACATTTAAGATTCTATTCTATCTAAGAAAGAATCAGGTAAACAAAGACGGAACAGTTTGTATTATGATTCGTTTGTCACTTAACGGTGAAATCACACAGTTCAGTTCTAAACTGAGTGTAAAACCGGATGCTTGGGATACAGTTTTGGGCAAGGCGAAAGGAAATACACAGAAAGCCCGCCAGTTGAATGAAACATTGGAGGACATCCGTGCTTCGCTGAAAAACCACTACCGGGATATTGAAGTGCATGAATCATTCGTAACGGTAGAAAAAATACGCAATGCGTTTTTGGGAATAACGGCGAAACAAAGAACACTGCTGGAACTTTTCAAGAAACACAATGAGGATGCAAGAAAACTGGTCGGCATCAGCAAGACGCCTGCCACCCTCGCGAAGTATGACCGCTGCTACCGAAGGCTGGAGGAATTTATGAAAGTGAAATACAATATTTCGGATATATCACTGAAGGAAATCGGCCACATTGCGGATCTAAAAAGCCATACCCACCTGTTTGTCCGTAAAGCCCTGTCTTTCGTCCGCAAGATGCAGAAGCATGTCCTCTCCAACCGCCCGCAGGTGCCACCACTATCCACTGCCATCCACTCCGAATGCGAAAAGAAAGAAGATGAAAGGAATACCCCGACCATGCGCTGGACGGGAAGCATGGCGGAACTGGTGGAGCTGATTTACGGGCTGGATGCCATGAAGCTGGTAAACGAGGGTGAAACGGGTATCAAGGAACTGCTGGAAGGTTTCTGCAAGGTGTTCGGCATGGAAATAAAGGAAAGCCAGTGCTACAACACCTATGCGGACATCAAGCGGCGGAAGAACGATAGCCGCACCTATTTCTTCGACAAGGCTGCGGAGAAGCTGAACCGCAGGATGCAGGAGGATGAGAAACGGGAACGGTTCCGGAAAAGATAACGAGAAAATGAGGCATGGGTGTCATAGTCTGCGAAAAATTGCTTACCTTTGCAGAAACAATTATAATACAATAGATTATGGCATTGGAAATTAAACCTATTCCGGTACTTCGCGGCAAGGCGGCGGAGCGTTTCGTGGAAGAAGCGGACAGGAACGCCAGAGAAAGGCGCGGTTCCATAGACTTCACGAAGCAGGTGGAAAAGATGCGTGCTATCCTGAAACGCTCCAGACTGTACAATATAGATAAGGAGGGATAGGACGGTATGCTGGAGTATTGTGAGTTCTGTGAGCTGAATGAAGACGTGCTGCGCGAATGCGGCGGCTTCTTGTGCAAGGACAGGGATATAACCGAGTTCTTCACGAGAGAGTATGCGGATTATGCCTACCAGCTTTTGGGAAAGTCCTACTGCTTCGTGGAGCAAGACAAGCATCGCATCGTCGGAGCTTTCACCGTAGCCAATTCGAGTATCCGTGCAGACCTGCTCCCGAACAGCCGGCGTAACAGGCTCAACCGTAACATCCCCAACGAGAAACGCCGTCCCCAATATCCTGCGGTGCTGGTGGGGCAGCTTGCCGTCAGTGACGGCTATATGGGACAGCATATCGGCGATGAGATACTGGATGCCATCAAGTCATGGTTCATCGAGCCATTGAACAAAACCGGATGCCGCTATATAGTGGTGGATGCCCTGAACAATCCGAAGATATTTGATTTTTATCAGCGGAACGGCTTCAAGTTCCTGTTTTCCACAGAGGAAGAGGAATGGACTTTCCTGCACGGCAGGAGAACGACGGAAGACCAATCAGTCATGCAGCCCATGCACACCCGGCTGATGTATTTCGACCTGATACTGCTGCGAACACAATAAACATAATTCATCCTTCCCAGTATCTCTACAGGAGTCCAAAACAGGATGACAGCCGGAATGGCCATCCGTGTATTGGCTCCCCAAACCGGAATATGCAGCTGCTTGGCAAAGACAAAGAAAGAGCCAATCATACAGCCCAGACCAACCAGCAATGTCACGGGATGATTTTCTCCCAGGAATACATCGTCGTAGCAAAACATCAGCAACAGATAGGACGCCCACAGGATTATCATCAGCTCCATAAAAGTAACGATACTTGTATGGCGTGTCATCGGACGGGCAGCGATTTCATTCTTCCTTCCCTTGAACAGCAGACGCTGACACCAGTTGATGAAGTTGCATCCGTTTCGAGTACTGAAAATATACATCAGCATCACCATCATCCAAAAGCCGAAAGAGGCCGGCAAAATAAGGTATTCAGGTCGAGTGACTACCTCTCCGGTTAGCGGATCCAGCTCAGCCTGCGTACCGAAACGATCGGCAAAATACATAAAAAGGAATTCAACCCAGCCGGTCCAGAAGAGAAGTCCGCCGAGGAATCCCCATAGTGTCTGCCTGGTATCCCCTGACGCAAACACTCCGACAACGACCATAGCAGCGCCTAATGCTCCCATTGCAAAAGCGGCATAATGGAGCATGCCAGCAGGAAGATAATGCTCCATGAGAATCATCAGGGCATGGCCCAATGGCATGGTGCATAACACTAACAAAAAGGAAGACAGGGCCTTTCCAAAAAACATTTTTCTTTCACTTACCATAAATATAGAGGAATATGAGATAAAGAATCACCGTGAGGTTTGCTGTTTGGTATTTCGTATTCTGAATGAGGCCAATTTACTGTTCCAGGTCTCAGCCCCCAGCATAAAGAGGTCGGTTTCTTCTCCAAACAGCAGATCAAGCAGGTAACGCGGGCGCTTGCCACCTACACTCATGCTGGTGATGCAGGAAGCACAATACACCACCACCTCTTCACAAGGCATCTCGCCAGCCCGTTTGGCCATGAGGGATTCCACCTCTTCCACAGGCAGTTTCCCGTAGAATTTCTGCCCGCAACATTTCGAATGATTTCCGCTTCGCTGCGGTTCTGACAGACGGATATTCATCCGTTCAAGCAGCCGACGGACAACCGACAGGACTTTTGGATCGAGCCTTGCAGAACATGTGTCCTGAATACTCATCTCTATTCCGTGATAGTCAGGAAAGGGAAAAACGTCTGTCTCCAGAAGTTTCTCCAGCAAAAAAACAGGTTCGGCATTCGGACAGAGTTTCTTGTATTGCTGGTAGCACGTAACACAGGGGGTCAGGATGCATGATCCACTCATGCTCTCCTTTTTGTTCAAACAACAGGCCGTATGTAAGATGACAGGACCGTACAGTCTTTCTACCCAATCTTTCAGCCTCTTGGCCAGTTCGGGTTTATAGCACATCAAGGCACAGCCCGGTGCGTATAGGTATTCGATGGATGGACTCATTGATTGTCAAACATAAAATTCCGTCAGTTGACATGGCTGCCGACTGACGGAAAGAAAAACAAACTTAAAAATCTACAGACTCTCCTTCATACAAAGCGATGTAGAGCTTCTCCAGATCCTCTACGGTTGCAGGTCTGGGATTGAAGGAAGTGCATACGTCCAGATGGGCGTTTTCTGCCATGCGGTGAACTTCCTTCATCCAGTCTTCTCTGGCAATTCCGTACTCCTTGATGGATGCCGGGACATGAATATCCTTCTTCAGGTTTTCTACAGCCTTGATAAACTCGCAGGCGGAAGAAAGACCCATCAGTTTGGCCAAATCGTCAAAACGGTCTGTTGCCTTTGCATTGTAACGCATCACATTGGGCAAAGCCAATGCATTGGCGCGGCCGTGAGGAATGCCGAAGATGGCTCCCATCTGGTGGGCCATAGAGTGAACGATACCCAACCACGAGTTGGTGAAAGCGTAACCGGCCAGAGCTGAAGCATCATGCATGTTCTGGCGGTATGCCAAATTGTCGGGGTTCTCGACCGCATTCTTCAGATTGGCAAAAATCAATTGAATGCCTCCTTTGGCGAAAGCATCGGCATAATTGTCTTCCACATTCGACACATAGGCTTCGATGCAGTGTGTGAGAGCATCCATACCTGTATTAGCCGTAACATCAGCCGGCATAGACTGGCACAGGTCTCCGTCTACAATAGCTAGGTCCGGCTGCAATTCATGAGATGCAATCGGATACTTTACACCTTTTAAGCGGTCTGTAATCACAGCCAGTGAAGTGGTTTCCGTTCCGGTACCGCTCGTGGTGGGAATCGCCACAAACCGGGCCTTGTTTCTCAGAGCCGGAATGGCAAACGGCTTGATCATGGTTTCGAACGGGAGTTCGGGATGTTCGTAAAGCACCCACATGGCCTTGGCTGCATCGATGGATGATGTACCGCCCAGTCCGATGATCCAGTCCGGCTGCTTTTCCTGCATGAAGGCAGCGCCTTTTCGCACCGTATCAATGGAAGGATCCGGTTCCACTCCGGAAAACACATCGCAAACCCATCCCTTTTCCTGAAGCATGTCGCATACACGCTGCAGGCTTCCGTTTTCTCTGGTTGAAGAGTGACCGGTTACAATAACCGCTCTTGTTCCAGTAATAGTCTTCAGACTTTCAATACTTTTGGGACCGTGATACAAAGTCCCTGCACCATACAATTTTACCATAATTTCAGTTGTTTTTGATTGACAGTGCAAAGTTAGGCCAAACCATTTCAAGGGAAGTTATAAATAAAATCCGCTGATTTATAATTTTGGGAAGAATACAGAAAAAGCCTAAGCCGCAATGGATGGACGTCAAACCCTACAGACCTTGCAGCCCCTTCTTCAGCTTTTCCTTCCAGTTCTGCGGACTGCAGCTGAATTCCTTTTCAATGAACTTGTTTAAGGCGGACTGGGAAGAGAAACCGAACTTGAAAGCCAGTTCTTTCAATAGCAGTCCATCCTCCAGAATGGATCGTTTCAATTCCAGCCCCAACTTCTCGTGGATGATTTCCAGCGGATTCTTACCGGTATATCTGCGGCACAGGGCATTGAGAGTCTTAGTGGAAATGCCGAGTTCTGCCGCATAATCCTGCACCTTATACTGCAGATGGAAGTTCTTGTTCAACAATTCGCGAAAACGTACATAGAACTGAACGTCACTGTCCGATTTACCCAATGGATAATAGCAAGGGGCTATTTCGATGGACTTCAGCAAAAGAAGTTTGATCAGGAACTTCACCTCCATTTTCTTTACCGCATTCAAGTCACGGGATAAATGCTGAATCTGTCCCAACAGCTGCTGGATAAAAGTCCACTCACAGATGTCTTCTAGATGAATGTGATTGATACGAGCCTGCAGGTCTATATTGTAATCCTGCAACTCGTTGGCTATGATGGCTGCACAGAAGACCGAACTGTCAAAAGCAATCAGACTCAATTCCGCATCCGGACTGAGTTCTATCTGATGGACCTGATTCGGGAAAACAACCGAAAGGTACGGAGCCCTGCTTTCCTGGAGTGAATAGTCGAGGAAATGCCTTATCTCGCCCTTTTTCAAAACCAGTATCTGATAATAGGAATGCCTGTGCATTTCTTTATCTACCGTATGACTGTCAAGCTCCTTTGTGGAGAATATCTGGCAGGAACTGTTCGATGTATAAATGGATAAATCTTTATTTTGTATCATAAATACAATTTATATGTTGGTTTTTACACAGATTTTATTAAAATAATGTTTGGACAAAGTTATATATGGTTATTCAAAAAAGTAAATATCTTAATATGGAATTCATTTGCCAAATATGAAATTTCTATTCATATATTC
>Cinder_p2__coassemble_5071_pt1 | contig 4552 bp, 4 predicted proteins | sample Cinder_p2__metabat2_low_PE_021 | metagenome-assembled genome bin Cinder_p2
ACGGTCGGAAAATTCCCTTCCAATGGGTCGCTTCTACAGGCACAAAGAACTTGGAGCTGCAATACTACTGGTTGAAGGAAATGGGCAATGTTTCGTTCGTATTCATCGATGAGTTTGATGTCTTCTACCATCACGAACTGTCTTATCAGATTACAAAACGCCTATTCGAGGGTCAGAACCAGGTGTTCGTCACCACGCATGATGCTTTTCTGCTGAGTAATGACTTGTTACGTCCGGATTGTTTCTTCATTCTGAAAAACAATGAAATCAAGGCCATCTGTGACCTCACCGACAAAGAGCTGCGCTTTGGCCACAATCTGGAGAAACTTTATAGAGGCGGTACTTTTGGCTTATGATTCTATTTGTATTTGAAGGCAATGAAAGAGAACCGCGCCTATACCGGACACTGGAGCGGCTCTATTTCCCGAGGGAGAACGATAAAATCAATAGTCAACCAACTATCCATATTCGACAGTCAAGTGGCGCATTTCGTTACTCCAGAGAGCATGGAAGCTATCTTGAACTCTTTTCCTGTCCTTATCTATGAGTATATGAAGTGAGTTCTCAGAATAATAAACGGTCTGTATAACAGCGAAGCGTATCAATCGGTTTCAGATCAGTTTATAGAAACTCATACTGTTCTTGGTACCTTGGGTACCATGCAGAAGCAGAATTTTAATCATTCATAAAAATGCTGCCCATATTGGGCTTGGCACCGAGTTTGCCTGCGCGGTAAGCATTCAGGATGGACACTTCCTTATGCAGGCCGAAATCCTTGGCACGGTATACTTCCGTAGCACCCGACTGATTCTTGTTGGCAAAATACACCATATCCCTGCGGATGTACTCCTCGTCCAGCAATAGGAGGTTGTGGGTGGAAAAGATGAGCTGCCCTCTTTCGGAATTGACCAGGAAGGTTTTCAGAATGTGGGTGAACAGGTCGTAGTGCAACGAACTGTCCAGTTCATCGCATACCAGAATCTGCTGGTTCTTCACCATGGTATAAAGCAAGGCCGAGAGTCCGTACATGCGGTTCGTACCGTCCGACTCATCCATATTTGATAAGTCTCCGGTATAGAAAGGAGTCTGGTGAGTGAAGAATAGTTCCTGTTTGGCCACTTCTCCTTTTTCTTCCTTGATATACAAGTCCGAAATGTTGAAGTCTGCCTTGTTCTGCATTTCACAGATAAACTTTTTACTCTCGCTATCCAGCCGTACCACATCGTTGGCAAACTGTTCCAAATCCATCCGGTTGTCGAGCATGGGCAGGATGGTTCTTTTCAGATAGGCGCACAAATTGTCGAACAGCGCATTTCTTTCTACATTGGCATTCATGTAGGTGGCCAGCACACTCATATTGGGTAGGCAGTTGGATTCCACGAAAAGCTTTTGCGTAGCCGTCAGCTTCAGCAAGGGTCCGAAAGAGATGGTGGAGTTGCCCTTTTCTTCTATCCACTTGCGTTCAAAGAACAAGGCACGGCGGCTGTTGGGATAGAAATAAAGTTCCTCCTTGTAGATTCTCATTCCATCCATTTCTACGAAATACGCATAGCGGATGTCGCCGATATAAAATATTAGCGTAAAAGAGGAGCGCTGGTTTCGGCTGTCCGCATCCATCAAGAAAGGAGTCAGCCCCGTACCTGAAGTATATTTGCGCGGACGTTTCAACAAAACGTAATAAACCAGCCACACTAAGGCTTTCAGCAGATTGCTTTTTCCGGAGGCATTCGGGCCATAAATCACTCCCAATTTGGATATGCGTACATTCTTGATTTTTACCACCGCATATTCTTCATAGGTCTTGTCAGCCGAAGCTGTAAAGTTCAATGTTTGTTCTTTCCTTATTGAGAGGTAGTTTTTGACTTTAAATTGTAAAATCACATTCTTATAGTGTTATATTTGCATGATATTTACAAATATAAGCATTAAAAATAAGAATCAATAGTTTTATCATTTTTTTATCCGACTGATTGAATTGCCTTGATTGGTGAGCAGCAATAATTAAACTTTTAGGCAATTCCTCTGGCATATAACAGCAAAAGCGACAGGTTCGGAAATTCCGCCTGTCGCTTTTGCAATTTTAGTGACTCAACTCTTTCTATAACCTTGTTGCCTGCTAAGGGTCATTTTTCGAAAATCTCAAAGAATTTGTTCATTTCAGATATGCCCTTTGACTTGGCTTCCTCCAATGAGAAAGGTATAGCATGGTTACGTGCCATCCGAATGCCTTCTTCTCCGCCCAGCCGATCGTAGATATTGGGGGATTTCTTGTAGTAGCCTTCGCTTTTGTCATATCCTTCCAATCCAGGTTGCTTCCTCAGAGTTGCCTCCATGGCGCTGAAATCCGGGAAGAACTTGTGGGTCTTGCTGAAATGAAGCAGATACCAGAACTCCAGGCAGGGGGTGTTTACGATGAGCACCAGGTTGTTCATCCATCCGTATTTGGCTTTTTCCCTTGGAGTCAGGGTACCTTGCGTGGATTTCAGATACTTCTCGTAATAGACTCTGAAACGCTCAAACTCCTGATTGTCCTTAATGATGCTGTCCATATCCAGAATGAGAATGACTTGAGTGGATTCCATAGCAAGTTTTTGTTGCGCCAAAGCGAACAGCTCTTCTACACTCTTCTTCTGAGGCAGGTCTGGCTTGATGGTGGCCTTTTTCATAGCCATGTTGGGATAATGCTCCTTCACCGTTTCCAGGTACCATTTTTCATCCTTGCCGTCAATGATAACGGCAATGGACTTCTCTGCACTGCGTCGATTGATCTTTCTCATGACTCTTTCGTTTGGCTAAATGAAACGTAGGTATCTCCCAAGTGCGGAATACCGCCCAATCGGCCTGCCCGGTAGGCATTATAGCGATTGGTTGTGTCGCGCAAAGTTTCAGAATCAAAGTCTGCCAGTGAATACAGTTCCGTATCTCCCTGTTCTGATTTCTTGGTAATCCACACGGAGTCGTCCCGGAAAAGGTCTCTGTCGGACAGGAATTCGGACAAGTGGGAAGAAAAGACCAGCTGCGAATGATGCGAGTTCAGCAGGTAGGTGGTAACGAAATGCTGGTAGAGGTCGGGGTGCAGGCGGCACTCCAGTTCATCAATGGCCAGGAAATGGGACTCCTTGATGATTTGAAGCAGCAGACCTGACAACTCGTAATAGCGTTGTGTTCCGCCTGATTCCTGTTTGTAATCCATGGCCACAGCTCCCTGGTGGCCGTTGTGGCTCATGTGGATGTCATATTCCAGCCGTGTAGGATCTGACTTCAGCTCCTGCTTCATGCTTTCCGGAATTTGGTCGCTGTGCAGCAGGAGGTCGAGCATGTTGGGATTGAGCGGGCGCTTGGTCTGTTCCACCACCAGGTCATTGATGCCGATGTCGGCTTTCATCAACTGGCGTACCAGCTCACTCTTTTCTATCAGGTTGTCCATCAGGCTTTGGCTGACATACTTCTGCAGCTTCTGGTCGCCGGTCGTGACCATTGGCATGAAATAGTCGTCAATCCAGTTCAAGATGGATTTCATCCAAGGAATGTCCACGTTGCTGTTCAGGTAGGCACCGAAGAGGGTTCGGTTATGCAACAGATTGCCCGACAGAATACGGGTGTTTGTAGCCGAACGGTATCTGTCTCCCCATTTCATGGTGGACACGAGTGAGTCTTTGTTGGTTTCACGCTCATACACCATGTGTTCGCGTAGGGCATCGAAGGGCTGGCACTTCAGTACCTCATGATATACTACCTTGTTGTCGAAGATGATTTCATACTTGTATCTTGCTTCACCCACAATGAAGTTGACGGCCATTTCTGAAGGATGCTGCAGGCAGGCTTCATCCAGAAAAAAACGGTCGTATTCGATTTCTGAGGTCTTATCCTTGCATGGATGGAGCATCAAATCTGTAAACAGGTAGAACGCTCTCAAGACATTGCTTTTCCCAGAAGCGTTGGCACCTAATAACGTGGCAATTTTCAGCAGGCGGTATTTCCCGACCTTCATCACAAAGTACTCTTCCAGATGGGTACTGTTGGTCGCTTCAAAGGAAAGCGTTTGCTTATCCCGAATGGAGCGGAAGTTGGATATTGAAAAGTCTATGACCATATTTTCGTTTTCAGCAATTGATTACGTCGATAAACGCTTGATTTCTACAAGTGTTATGCAAATATAGCTTTTTCATCTGAAATACACAAGGGGATAGCTGCATTTTTGCCAGCTTACTAAAATTCTTGATTATCGCTTACTAAAGTGCTTTTTCTACACCTTATTATATAATGCTTCGGAAGAAAACCCTAATGAATAATCTGCTTTCCAAAATGAAGCGTTAAATAAAGACTGTCCCTATCAGATTGTTCCCATAATGATTGTTTGTTTGATGTTTAATGATTAATTTTGCAATGGTTGTTAGATACTGGTACACAAGGTTTCGAGCAACCGAATTATCGTACCCGTTACAGATAATTCTTTGATATATTTCGTGGGTTTTGCTCTCGTGAGAGCTTACAAAACACTTACGAAAACATTGTTCCTCATTGATAGTCAATAGCATTTGGCTGTTTTACC